>Ga0070734_10005952_pt1 | contig 10498 bp, 10 predicted proteins | sample Coa_R1_8_FD_66444 | JGI IMG/M metagenome (GOLD analysis project Ga0070734, IMG submission 66444) | Surface soil microbial communities from Centralia Pennsylvania, which are recovering from an underground coalmine fire - Coalmine... | ecosystem: Environmental > Terrestrial > Soil > Unclassified ... | reverse complement strand
TGAGATTCATGCCCGCGTGGGGCTTAAGGTCGAGCACCTGTTCTGTGCACCGGTGTAGACTTGCCTCCCATGGACATCGGCCGAAGGCATTTCGTTTCCATTCTCGGCAGCGCCGTGGTGGCGGCGCCGCGCGCCGCCGCCGGCCAGTCGCGTCAGCTGCCACTGATCGGATTCCTGCACGGTGCCAAAGTCGAGAGCTATGCGAGCGATGCCGCCGCGTTCGCGCAGGGACTGGCGGAATCGGGCCTTGTAGAAGCGCAGAACTTGGCCATCGATTACCGCTTTGCCGATGGCAGTCGCGACCGGCTGGCGGCGCTTGCGGCTGACCTCGTTCGCAGACCGGTGGCTCTCATTGTGGCCGGCGGAGCCACCGCCGCCATCGCGGCAAAGAGCGCCACCGCGTCGGTTCCGATCGTCGCGGTGTCCGGTTTCGACCCGGTCAGACTCGGCCTTGCCACGACTCGGGACCGACCCGGCGGTAACGTGACGGGCGTAGCGTTCCCTACCGCCGGCCTGATGCGCAAGAGGCTTGGCTTTCTGCGCGAACTGGTTCCGGCGATCACGACGGTCGGATATCTGGTCGAAAACAACCGCGCTGACGTGGCCGACTCGGCGCTGTTGCGAGCAATCGCGGAACTGAGGGGCGAAATGCGCGCGGCGGCCGACATGCTGGGGTGGCAGGTTGCGGTTGCGGAGGTCGGTAGCGACCGCGACTACGAAGCGGCCTTTGCGACATTGGTCGATCGCCGCGCCGGCGCGCTCGTGGTTGCGGCATCTCCGACGTTCGTCAGCGACACGGACGACATCATCGCGCTGGCGCTGCGCCACGAAATTCCCACCCTGTTCGAGCGTCGCGCGGATGTCGTCGCGGCCGGATTGATCAGCTACGGCGCCAACCGGCCCGACGCCTGGCGGCAGGCCGGCGGCTACGTCGGGCAGATTCTCAACGGCGCCAAGCCCGCCGAGATGCCGGTTACGCAATCGGTGAGGCTCGAACTTGTGATCAATAAAACGATCGCCAAGGCGCTCGGCATCACCATTCCGCCGCGCCTCCTCGCCCAGGCGGATGAGGTGATTCGATAGGTTCCCACGTCCCTCAGTGCAACTTATCCAACGTGATCGGCAGATCGCGCACGCGCTTTCCAGTCGCGTGATAGACCGCGTTGGCGATCGCGGCGGCAACGCCGACAATGCCGATCTCGCCCACGCCCTTGATACCGAGCGGATTGATGGTGTCGTCTGGCTCATCGACGAAAATGACCTTGATGTCGTGCACGTCGGCGTTCACCGGGACATGATATTCGGCAATGTTAGCGTTCATGATGCGGCCGAGGTTGTGATCGACCAGGGTCTCCTCGTGCAACGCCATTCCGATGCCCCACACCACGCTGCCCATGATCTGGCTGCTCGCGGTCCTGGTGTTCAGGATGCGGCCGGCCGCAACCGCATTGACGACGCGGGTGACGCGGATGACGCCGAGTTGCTCATCGACCTTCACCTCGGCGAAGACCGCCGAATGCGTGTTGTGCGCATGTGCGCCATCATTCGGGAAGCTGGTGGATCGCTCCTGCTCAATGCGCTCGACGGCGCCAGATCGCATCGCGTCTATAATTGACACTGCGCGCGAAGCATCCCGCTTGCTCACAAGCTTGCCATCGGCAAGCGCGACCTCGTCCGGTGCGGCGTCAGCGAGCGGCGAATTCCGTATCTGCTTTGCCAGACGCAACAGTTCTGTGCGAACCGCCTCGGCTGTTGTGGCAATCCCATTTGCCACCGAGGCCGCAATCCACGATCCGCCCTCGACCGGCGATTGCGGCAGGGTCGAGTCGCCAAGCTTGATGGTGACGCTGTCGAGCGGGAGCCCGAGCATGTCGGCCGCGACCTGCGCCATGATGGTGTGGGTGCCGGTACCGATGTCGGAGGTCGCGCAGGAAACGTCCGCATGTCCGTTGGCGGAAAGGACGATGCGCACCGTGATCGGCATCTGCATTGCATCCCATACGCCGGTTGCCATGCCCCAGCCTACCAACTCTTTGCCGTCGCGCATTGAGCGCGGCTCGGGGTTGCGCCTGTGCCAACCGAAGGCGTCTGCGCCTTGGCGGTAGCACTCGCGCAGGCTCTTGCTGCTGTACGGCCGGTCGGCATTCTGGTCGCGATCCGAGTAGCACCGCAAGCGCAGCTCAAGTGGATCAAGCTTGAGCGCGACCGCAAGTTCGTCCATGGCGCATTCGAGCGCATAAACGCCAGTCGCGGCGCTCGGGCAGCGCATGTCGCAGGCCGTCGCAAGGTCGAGCCGAGCCAGCTTGTGGGCGTATTTCGCGTTGGCGCACTTGTAGAGCAGGCCGGACCAGCCGGTCTCCTGCCGATAGAAGTCTTCGTATTGCGACGTCACCGTGATCGCGTCGTGCATGATGGCGTCCAGCGTTCCGCCGGAATTCGCACCGAGTTTGATCTGCTGGATCATGGCAGGGCGGTAGCCGAGCACATACATCTGCTGACGGGTCAGGACGAGACGTACCGAGCGCTTGAGCGCGCGCGCGGCCAGTACGGCGAGGACGACCTGATATTGCGGGCGCAGCCCAGAGCCGAAGCCGCCGCCCATAAACGGCGAGATGACGCGCACATCCTCCGGCTTCATGTCGAACACACTGCACAGGTAGTGCTGGACGTTCTGCACGCCCTGGGTCTTGTCATAGACCGTGAGCTTGCCATCGCCACCCCACATCACCGTCGAGGCATAGAGTTCCATCGGGTTATGATGCTCGATCGGAACATAATATTCGCCCTCGTGGCGCACCTCAGCTGCAGCGAATGCCTTATCGGGCGTGCCGCGCGGCTTTGGCGGGCCGAACATGCTCTCACCCGGCCTTGCGGAGGGGAAGGCGTGATCGCGCTGGCGGGACAGGTCCGTGACGTGCGGTTCTTGGTGGTATTCCACACGGACAAGTGACGCAGCAAACCGCGCGATTTCCCACTCCTCGGCAACGACCAGCGCGATCGGCTGGCCGCTGAACCGAATCCTGTCGTCGTAAAGAGGACGGAACGGCGAACCTTCCGGGGCCGTTTCATCCTTGTACGCGTTGTCGGCGGCTGCCATGTGCGGCCGGTTTTCGTGCGTGAGCACATCGATCACGCCATCGACTCGTAATGCTTCGCTCGCGTCGATCCGTGCGATGCGGCCCTTGGCAATGGCGGACGTGACAACGCTGCTATAGGCAAGGCCACTCGTGTCGTATTCGCCGGCGTATTTCGCCCCGCCCGTGACCTTTGCGCGGCCGTCGACACGGGGCGTGGGGGTGCCGATATAGGGCGTCATGGATTTGCTCACCTGGGTTGTTGCATCACAATCGCGCGATACCTGCGGAGATGGTGTCTGAAGAGTCGCCGTATCCGAGTGTCCCCAACGCAACCGCACCCCGCAGGACGTCACGGCGGCTGGTGTTGCTCACCATTGGCTTGCTCACTGGATTTTCTTGTTGGACTGCGATTGGGGTGTCCCTTGCGCAGCCTGGGCCAGTGCGCGAACGATCCCCCGGTGAGCCAGGCCGATTTTGAAGGAATTGTGTTCGTAACCACGGGCATCGCGCAGCAGCAGGTCCGCCGCGTGCACAAAGGCGGTCTCAGTGGCGGCCTGCCCGCGCAGCGCCGCTTCGGCCGCCGTGTCGCGCCACGGCTTGTGCGCGACGCCGCCCAGCGCCAGACGGGCCTCCTTGATCATGTCTCCTTCGAGCTCCAGCGCGGCCGCGACCGATACGAGTGCGAACGCATAGGAGAGGCGATCGCGGATTTTCAGGTAGGTGTAATTTGCCGCGAAGCCCTGAGGCGGAAGCTCAACTGCAGTGACAATTTCGTTCGGTTGCAGGTTCGTGTCGAACTGCGGCGTGTCGCCGGGCAGTCGGTGAAAGTCCGCAAACGCAATCACGCGCTCGCCCGCCGGCCCCGCTACATGGACCTTGGCGTCGAGCGCGGCGAGGGCCACGCACATGTCGGACGGATGCGTTGCAATGCAGTACTCGCTCGCGCCGAGGATCGCGTGGATGCGGTTGAGGCCTTTGATGGCGGAGCAGCCGCTGCCAGGCACGCGTTTGTTGCAGGGCGTCGCGATGTCGTAAAAGTAGTAGCAGCGCGTGCGTTGCAGAAGATTGCCGCCGGTCGATGCCATATTGCGCAGTTGCGCCGATGCGCCCGCCAGTATCGCGCTTGCGAGCATTGGATAGTGTTGCTCGATCAGCGGGTGATAGGCGAGGTCGGAATTTGGCACCAGCGCTCCGATCCGCAGTCCCCCTTCCGCGGTCTCCTCGATGGCGTTGAGGGGCAACCGCGAGATGTCGATGAGGCGCGAGGGACGCTCGACATCCTCCTTCATGAGATCGATCAGATTGGTACCGCCCGCGATGAATTTCGCTGTCGGATCGGCGGCAATCTGGCGTACCGCGTCGGCGACGTCGCTCGCCCGTGCGTATTGGAAGTTGATCATGATCGCCCCATCGCCTGCTGGATCGCCGCTACGATATGGGGATAGGCGCCGCAACGGCAGATGTTGCCGCTCATGAGTTCGCGAATGTCATCGGCGCTCTTGGCCTTGCCTTCAGCGATCAAGCCCGCCGCCGAGCAGATCTGTCCCGGCGTGCAGTAACCGCATTGGAAAGCGTCGTGGTCGATGAACGCCTGCTGCAGCGGATGTAGCGCGCCATCCGTCGCCAGGCCCTCGATCGTGGTCACCTTGGCGCCGTCATGCATCACCGCGAGCGTCAAGCAGGAATTGATCCGCCGCCCATCTACCAGTACGGTGCACGCGCCGCATTGACCGTGGTCGCAACCTTTCTTGGTGCCCGTCAGGCCAAGATGGTCGCGTAGGGCGTCCAGCAAAGTCGTCCAAGGTGCGACGTTGAGCGCGGTCTCCTCGCCGTTGACGATCAACGCAACCGGAATCTTGCGTGGCACCGGGATCGTATCTGCGATTGGCGCCGCCGTGCTCGATCGAGCCATTTGCATCTCCACCGTGTCGAGAGGTCCACCCCATCAACACGCGACAGCCCGATCTGATCCATCTTTATCGCTCCGCATATTATCGGAGCCGATCCCGGGGCCGTCTTCCATCCGACCGGAGAGATCCGTCGGCATCGATGTGACCAAGCACCCAGGCTCGAACTCGGGGCAATTGACAAGGTAGCTTCCGGAAGCTACATGAAAGCCATGCGCTCTGTCGGCCTCAAGATCCTCAAGAACAAGCTCAGCGAGTACATTCGCCTTGCTGCCGGCGGCGAGACCGTGCTCGTCACCGACCGTGATCGCGTGGTGGCGGAAATCGTGCCACCCCTAGCCGGCCGCAGCCCGTTTCTCGCCGATGCGCTATTGGCGGATGCAGTGCGCGCCGGTTGGCTGACGCCTCCCTTGCTGGCTGGCCACGATCCACCCCCCCGCAAGCCGGTCATGGCGTTCCATGACCTCATGACAGAATTGCAGCGGGACCGGGAAGATCGGTGATCTATCTCGACAGCTCGATCGCCCTCGCCCACCTCTTGGCCGAGGATCGGTCGCCGCCCGAATCCCTTTGGCGCGAGCCCTTGGTCTCAAGCCGCTTGCTTGAATATGAGGTCTGGAACCGCGTTAACGGGCGCGCGCTCGGGCGCTCGCATGGCGAGGCGGTGCGAAGCTTGATTGGCCGTGTGGCTCTGATCGAACTTGCCCCAACTGTTCTCGCCCGCGCCCTGGAGCCGTTTCCGATGCCGGTGCGAACGCTCGATGCCCTACATCTGGCATCGATCGAGTTCGTGCGAGGGCGTGGGCAGGGGGTCGCGTTGGCGAGCTTTGACGAACGCCTGCTTGCGGCGGCGCGGGCGCTTCGTATCCCGCTGTATGAATCCTAGCGGGGCGTTCCCGCCTGCCGACTACTCGGTCGTGAGCAGAGGAATGGATACATCGATCGTGTCATTTCGCACACAGACGATTTTCACCCGGTCCGTATCGGCCAATTCCTGTCCGATCGATGTCTGAGCAAGGTAAGCCTGACCGTGCACAAAACATGTAACTGGATTTGCGAACGAGACAGGCACACGCATCACAGCTCTCGCATTGTCGCGGTTGCAATCTCGAATATCGGGCGTGTTTGTTGCCGAACAGATGAGGACCAGAGCCGTCAGCATTATGCAGGTATTCCTTGCGTCAGCGAGTTGCCAATGCGAGTGAGACCGAATCATGCCCTGAACGCCTCACCCCCTCGCCGCGTTCGTTTGACGGCAACGAGGGCGCATTCTTTGTCTGGAGGAGAAATGCAAAAAAAGTGCTACGCGCTTCGGATAGATCTACGTGAGCGCTTGCTGGCGCTCAGACCCGCAGGAAGCTCGGGGCAAGCCGTGGTGTCGGCCTACTCTGCCGGCTGGGCGGCCCGGTGGGCTACCTCCGCGGCGTTGACGGCGGCGGCCATGACGTAGACGCTCGCCATCATCACGAACCCCGTCAGCGCGATCGCGGACAGCACGAGGTCGAAACCGCCGCGGCCGTAGAGTTGGGCGATGAGCTGGACCGCGATTCCGGATGTGATGAAGGTGAGGAAATAGCGCGCCGCGTAGACCCGGCCGCGCCAGGCGTCGGCGGTGTAGCGCGCGATTACGATGTCGCCGACCGTGGTCTGGCCGTAGATGCCGCCGATCGCCACCGCGAGCGCCACGATCAGCGCCGCGCCGGTGGCGTAGCCCGCCCACGCCACACCGGCGAATTGCACCGTCGCAACGGCTGCGAACAGCAGATGGGGCGGCGCCCGTTCGAGCAGGCGGCCCACGGCGAGCTGTGCCAGCCCGCCGCACAGGAAGACGCCGGTAGCGAGCCATCCCACCACGACGAGCGGCACGCCTTCGCCGACCCGCTCGTCGACGAGCTTCGGCAGCGCGATCAGGGCGGTGTTGAAGGTGAGGCCGCCAGCGAGCGAGATCGCCACGTAACAGCCGAACATCACCGCGGCGGCGCGGCGCGACAACACCACATTCGCGGTGGCGCTGCGCTTGCCGATATGGTGTCGGTCGTCAGGCACAAGCGCCAGATAAGCGGTGCCGGCCGCCAGACAAATCGCGGCGGGGATCAGGAAGGCGGTGCGCCAGTCGATCCACGCCGCGAGCGTGGCGGAAATGCCCGCCGCCAGCGTGACGCCGAGATTGCCGCACACCCCGTTGAACGCGAGCGTGCGCGGACGCCCTTTCGAGACGTCGATCAGCATCGCCATCCCGACCGGGTGATAGATCGCCGCGAACATGCCGAGCAAAAACATCGCAGCCGCGAGCCAGAAGGGGCTCGGCGCCAAGCCGGCGCCGAGGAGCGAGGCGGCGCAGCCAAAATAGAACAGCGCCATCATGTTCCGCCGGCTCCAGCGGTCGGCAAGCCAGCCAGCTGGGATGGAAAAAGCTCCGAATGCCACGAATGCTGCAGTCGACAGCGCGATCAGTTCCGCGTAGGGGCGCCTGAATACCACCTCGAGCCCTATCACCACGGCCGGGAAGATCAGCAGCACGAAATGGTCGAGCCCGTGGGCGAGATTGAGGAACGCGATCGCACGACGCTGTGCGGCTCGTGATTGCGGGGCGGTCGCGATCACCGGCTCTCGGGAAATGGAATGCTCGTTCATCGACTAACCTAACTGACCCTCGGGGCGCCGCCTCGAACTTGAAGCGGGAGGCCAGCCCGCATCGGTGCGCTGGGCGCGCACCTGCCTGGCTTGTCAACACGCCCTCCCGTTTCAGCGAACAGTGGAGACGCGTTCCCCGCGACACGCTGATCGTGAGGTTGATATACCCTGACCGTGGCAATCGACCTATGCGATTTTGTCATCGCTGGTCACTCGGGGCACGCAGCGAGTCGAGATCCCGCGGGCGCAGCCACGATTTTCACGTTGCCCGGTTCACAGTCAGAACATGCCGCTAAAAGGTCGCCAGCACCGCTTAAGGCGCGTAGTCCCTGCCTGGCTTTCAGGGCGTTGTATCCGCCCTGTTTTCGGTTGGATTTAATGGACGCTCCTAAGCGCACCGAAATGCAAGGCCGGGCGACCACAAGGTCGCCCTGCATGATCCCTGCGCCAGCACACGCGCCGGCATCGTTTTCTGAAGATGCCTGCTCCCTTCATTTTGACCGAAGCGAGCGCCCCGCGAGCCCGCCGCGTCACCAGCAAACTCGGCCGTTATCAGAGTTGCCGCTTGCTGAGTTCTTCCGCGCGATAAGCGAGGTATTCGGCTGTTGTCAAAGCCTCTTCGAAATCGTCAGCGCCCCAACTATCTACTGAAATTCGACGGCTGTGATCGAACAGTTCGAGCCAGAACATGAAGGTATCGGATTCCGATGGCGGCTCGAGGAGCCGAACTTCATATGCGCCGTATCGTGCCAAAGATACGGATTTTCTCTCACGCTCATCTCTTCTGAGGAACAGCATAATGTGCGCCCGGATCAGACGGGTTTCAAGATTCATCTTTGCCGCTGGTGTTTTTGCCGACGGAGTTCCGGAAGTTGAGTTTGCCCCTGAACACAAAGTTCTGGGCACTCCGTTCGATCGAGAGTTTGTCCATCTGGGATACATTGCAGCACCCGCTTGTTGTGCTGTGGGTTTCAGTCAAACGGCCCCAACGAGGGGCGAGCGGGGCTTTACTAAAGACGGCTTGATTTCGTCTCGTTGGTTTGAGCCAAACGCTTGATCAAACGTGCCAGCCGCGAAAATGGCCGGCCAATGAAGCAGCGACGGAACCAGAGTGTCTCCAGACGAGATCGCCGCTACAGGAGCGGCGGCTCGAAACGCGCTTCCCGGGGCGTTTTCCCTGTCCACCGCTTAAATGCGTGCGTAAAGGCACTGCCTTCCTGGAAGCCGAGAAGCCAGGCGATTTGGGATATCGACAGGCCTTGGTCTGCCAAATATTGCGAGGCGAGGTCGCGCCTCAGGCTATTCAGGACCTCCGAAAACGTTAGACTCTCCGACCTGAGCCGGCGCGCAAATGTCCGCTGGCTTAAGCCGCACCTGCGAGCAATTTCGCTCGCGTGCGCGCTTCCGTGCGGCAAAAGTGGAGTAATCGCGTTCTCGACGACCGATCGGAACGGCGCCCGGTCGATCGGCCGACGGGAAAGCGCCTCCTCGCAATTTGCGATCAAAAGCCTATTGAGATATGGGTCTGCACTGGTCACCGGGAGGTGACTGGTTGATGCTGCAAATCTGACCTCATCGACGGTTGCGCCGTATTCGACATCACAGCCAAAGAATGCAGCGAACTCGGAAAAATTCCCGGCACAGCGGTGAGCAATTCTCACGTGGCTCGGCTCGATGCGTCGGCCGGTCAATTTCCGGCAAAGACGAATCAGCACGGTCAAACAGGCCTCGATCTGGTGCCGATCCAGATGGCGGCCGACGCCGACGTACTTGGTCGTGAGGCTAATGTCTTTGCCTTCGATATATCTCAGGGACAGGCTTTCATTGACCACCGAACTGTATCGCGCCACGCGCCGCAACGCGTCGCCCAGAACATCCGACGAAGCCGGAACGTAATAGAGAAGTCCAAGCTCTCGGAGCTCGGCCGGCTGGCCGAGGTGAAATCCGAGAAACTCGTCCTGGAGCGCGCTCGCGGTGAGATTCAGAAACGTGATCTGGCGTTGTACGCTGAGCCTTGTGCCGGTGTCCTCGAGTTGCCGCCTGGTCAGCCCGGCTTTTCTTAATAGCGGTTCTACCTCGATCCCTGCGGCTACCACCCGCGCGTATGCAAGCCGCGCGATCGTTCCGGCCGCGGTCGGGATCGTGCTGAGACGCTTGGGCTGGAGGTCGTGCACGATTTGCCTTGCGAAAAAAACCCGTTCGACGCTGGCAGACGCCGACAAGACTTCGGTTCGTAATAACAAGACGGATGCCGAAACCCAGTTCCGCTTCTTCCAATCATTTGTGTCGAAGCACGGTCGTTGCTCGCAGCCGAAACGCTCGCAGCCGAAACCCGCCCTGGCAAAATCAAATTCCGCGCGTCTGCTCGATCAAAGCTCCGACACTTGCCGTCTATCTGACGATTCGCAGAGTAAGCCGACGCCTGCATTTCCAGCCCGGCAGAGTTTTATCTCAATTCTCCGCCAATTGACTGTGCGCAGGGAATAGGCGCAGCTATGGCGGTTCCCGGTCATTGAACCAGTTATTCGACGCCGTGGCCGCTTGTCCCAGCCATCTACGTCTTTATTCACCCATGGCCCCGCGACAAAGAAGTGGATGCCCGCGACAAGCCCGGACACGACGCGGGAAAGACGATTTCGTCTCATTATCCCCCGCGTGCGCTTGAGCTGGAACACCGGGGTTCGGGCTTACCGAATCGCTCTTTGGGTGCCGCAGGCGCGCCCTTCGCCATGGCGCATGGCGCTGCAGTGCTTGGTAGGGCCGGCGGCAACAGCAGCGGCAGCGATGATGCCGCTAAACCGGCGATGCCGCCGACCTTAGCTGCTCAGTCTTAATACGGACGCCGCATAATGACGGCACCACGCGCTGTTCGGAAGGCGC
>Ga0070734_10005951_pt1 | contig 10499 bp, 4 predicted proteins | sample Coa_R1_8_FD_66444 | JGI IMG/M metagenome (GOLD analysis project Ga0070734, IMG submission 66444) | Surface soil microbial communities from Centralia Pennsylvania, which are recovering from an underground coalmine fire - Coalmine... | ecosystem: Environmental > Terrestrial > Soil > Unclassified ... | reverse complement strand
CGCAGCGCAACCCAAACGCCGCGAGCTGACTGTGGTGGCCGTGAGCGAGATGATGGAATTCGAAAAGATCGGGGACCTTTGGTTCCAAATGGAGTACCGCCCCATCCAGCCGCACGAAGCCGCGGGTAATCCGGGCGTGCGCCGGGTGTTAGTTCGAAAAAGTCAATGCGACAGGAAAACGATCCGCCGGATTGAGCGGGGAGACCAGAATGAGCCCTCTTAAAGGACGTCGATGCTATCCTCGATGCGACGGACGGTTTCACCGGCGCCGACCTGAAACGAGTGGTGAAAGATGCCAGGAGTCTCTATGCGTACCTTCGCGTGCACGGCGAGGGCGTCCGCGATTCTACCGGCCACCTGCTGGAAGCGGTTCAAGGAGTAGCCGCCAATAAGACTCGCTTTGCGCAAGCTCGGGCGCGGCGGCCGCAAGACAACTGAACTTTTGCTCAACCTCCCGCGTACTTCTATTGACACAGGGGAGGACTCGAATGGGAAATCTGATCAAAGACGTTCGCTACGGCGTCCGGATGCTCGTCGGCAAACCGGCGTTTTCCATCACGGCGGTGGTGGTTCTAGCACTCGGAATCGGCGCTAATTCGGCCATCTTCAGCCTGGTGAATGCCTTTCTTCTGCGGCCGCTGCTCATCCAAAATCCCGATCAGATCGTCGGAGTCTTCAGCCGCAACGTTCACAAGGCTGACTCCTACCGGGCCTTCTCTTATCCCAATTACGTGGATCTGCGCGAAGGCAACGCGGTCTTCAGCAGCCTGGCCGCGCACAACATGGCAATGGTCGGCCTCGCCGAAGGCGCCACCACACGCCGCGTGTTCGCCGATCTGGTCTCGGCCAATTACTTCTCCACGTTCGGAGTTCCCCTCTATCGAGGGCGCGCCTTCACGCCAGCCGAAGAGCGGCCGGGCAGTTCCGCGGATGTCGTAATCGCCAGTCACGGCTTTTGGAAGAAAAATGGGAGCGACCCGGATTTCATCGGGAAGACGCTGCGCGTCAATTCTCGAGTGCTCACCGTTGTTGGAATTACGGCGGAAGGTTTCACCGGCACGCAAGCGCTGTTGAGTCCTGAACTGTACATGCCGCTCGGTCTGCATGACGCCATGACCAACGATTTCGAAGGAGTGGGCCGGTCGCTCGCCGTGCGCTCCAATCATGTTCTGATTCTGATTGGGCGTTTGAAACCCGAACTTACCCAAAAAGCCGCGGATTCTCAACTCGCCGCCGTCGCGTCCGGAATGGAAAAGGCTTACCCGGCCGAGAACAAGGATCAAACGCTGATCGTGCATTCTCTTTCGCGCATGAGCATCTCGACAAATCCGCAGAATGACAACCAGGTGTGGGTTTCGGCCATTCTTCTGCTCTCAATGGCAGCCGTGGTTCTGCTCATCGCCGCGCTCAATGTCGCCAACATGATGCTCGCACGCGGATCGGCGCGCCGGAAGGAGATCGCCATCCGGCTCGCGCTTGGCGGCGCGCGCAAGACCATCGTCCGTCAACTATTCACCGAGAGCTTTCTGCTCGCGCTGGTGGGTGGCGCGGCCGGTTTGATCGTTGCTTATTGGAGCACGACGGCCTTGATGCGTACCCTACCCCGCCTCATCCCGGTTGATCTGTTTTACTCCGGCACGCCGGATGTGCGAATTCTTGCGGCAACCATGGGTTTCTGCTTGTTCGGCGCTTTGCTGTTCGGCCTGGGACCGGCCTGGAATCTTTCGCGCCCGAACCTGACTTTGAATTTGAAAGATGGCGAAAACGAAGAGATCGCAAGCGGCAAGCGAAGCCGGCTTTTCTCGCGTCGAAATGTTCTGGTGATGAGCCAGGTGGCTTTGTCGCTGGTGCTGCTCACATCCGCCGGTTTGTTTGTGCGCAGCGCGCAGCGTGCGGCCAATGTGGAACCGGGATTCCGCTTGGACAATGGAATGATCGTGGAAGTGGATCCCAGCATGGCCGGATACGACGAAGCTCGCGGCCGGCAGATTCTCCAAACACTTACAGAACGGTTGCGCGGCATTCCAGGCGTCCAGTCCGTCAGTTTGGCCGGGACGGTTCCATTCGGAATGGTCTCGCTCGGACGTTCCGTGCAACGATCGAGCGATGCGGCGCCATCGGCCGCCGATCCATCCGCGAAGGGAACCGTGCTGTCGATGGGCTTCAACATCATCGGTCCGGATTATTTCAAAACGCTCGGAGTCCCCATGCTGCGGGGACGTGCGTTTACCGCGGCCGATACCAAAACGCCCGTTGTAATTCTGGACAAAACCGCTGCGCAGAAACTTTGGCCCAATCAAGACGCGGTAGGAAAACACGTCCGGATGATTACGGGCGAAGGAACCAAAACGCAGGACGCCGAAGTTGTCGGCGTGGCATCGAACATCCAGGCCAGCATTTTTGGCGGCGAATCCGAAGCGCGGTTGTATGTGCCGTTCGGCCAGGAGTACCAAGCCGATATGCATGTTCACCTAAAGACCGGGGTGCAAACTAAAGAAGCCGAAGCGCAGATGCTCGAGACCATTCGCCGTGAGATCCGCGCCATGGATAATCGGCTGCCTATCCTCACGCTGAAAACTTTGCATGAACATTTGGACAGCAGCGCCGAACTGTGGATCGTCCGCACCGGCGCGACGCTATTCAGCCTTTTCGGTTCCGTCGCGCTCATTCTGGCAATGGTCGGGCTCTACGGCGTGCGCGCCTACACGGTCGCGCGCAGAACACGCGAAATCGGCATCCGCATGGCGCTCGGGGCAAACGCGATGGATACGCTGCGCATGATCCTGCGCGAGGGATTGGTCGTGACCCTGATCGGGGCCGGCGTTGGCCTCGCGCTTTCGGCCGCGCTGGGCAAAGTTCTGGCCGGCTTCCTGTATAAAGTGAGCGGCGCGGATCCGGTGGTGTTCACCGCCGCCCCGATTCTACTTGCTGCCATATCGCTGCTCGCATGCTATCTGCCCGCGCGTAGAGCCGCGCGCGTGGATCCGATGGTGGCGCTGCGTTACGAGTGAAGTTACTCAATCACCAGCAGCAGGTCCTTGGCGTCGACCTTGTCGCCAACGTTGACCAGCTTCTGCGTGACCTTGCCAGCGACGGGCGAGTAAATGGTGGACTGCATTTTCATCGCTTCCATCACCAGCAGCCGGTCGCCTTTCGCGACGGTCTGTCCGATGTCCACCGAGATGCTGGACACGGCGCCAGGAATGGGCGCGCCCACCGATCCGGGATTTGACGAATCCGCTTTCGCGCGCGTGGGGACCGCGGCTTTGCGCGACAGATCGCGGATGGTCACTTCGCGCGGCTGGCCGTTCAGTTCGTAAAAAACGGTGCGCGTCCCGTCTGGCTGCGGCTCGCTCATGGTGAGGAACTTCACCACCAACACTTTTCCGGGCTCGATCTCGATCGCAATCTCTTCGCCGGTTTCGAGGCCATAAAAGAACTGCGGCGTCGGCAGCACGTCCACGTTTCCATAAGACGATCGCGCCCGGGCAAACTTCAGGAACACTTCCGGATACATCAAATAGCTCAGCAGATCCGTATGCGAAATTTTATGCCCGAGCTTTTTTTCAACAGCGGACGAGGTTTGCGCGAAATCCACCGGGGGCAAATGCTCGCCCGGACGCCCCGGCTTCGGCTTGGCGCCTCCCAGAATTACTTCTTGCATTCGCTCCGGCCAGCCGCCTTCGGGTTCGCCGAGCGCTCCGGAAAACATCTCGATTACCGAGTTTGGCAGTGTGAGTCCGTGGTCGGGACCCAGCCGCTCGAGATCCTGCACGGTCATTTTATGGGTGACCAAGAAAATAGCCATGTCGCCGACCACTTTGCTCGACGGCGTGACCTTGACGATGTCGCCGAAAGCCATGTTGACGTCCGCGTAGGTGCGGGCAATTTCGTGCCAGCGCGCTCCGAGCCCCATCGACTCCGCTTGCGCTTTCAAATTGGTGTACTGGCCGCCTGGCATTTCATGGATGTAAACTTCGGCAGTACCCGAAGGTGGAGCCTCGTCGAACGCGGTGTAATAAGTCCGCGCCACTTCCCAATAATCGGCGCTCTGATTGAGCGCAGCCAGATCCAGGCCGGTGTCGCGATCGGTGTTGGCGAGGGCTGCCACAATCGAATTCAAGTTCGGCTGACTCGTTGTTCCGCTCATCGACGAAATCGCGGCATCCGCGACATCGACGCCTGCGTCCGACGCTTTCAAAATGGACGCCGAGTTGATGCCACTGGTATCGTGCGTGTGAAAATGGATCGGCAATCCGACTTCTTCCTTCAAAGTCTTTACCAGCTTCCAAGCAGCGTACGGCTTGCACAATCCGGCCATGTCTTTGATGGCCAGAATATGCGCGCCCATTTTTTCCAGCTCCTTCGCCAGGCGGACGTAATAGTTGAGCGAATACTTTTCGCGCCGCGGATCCAGGATGTCGCCGGTATAGCAAACGGCCGCTTCGCAAATCCGGCCGGATTTCTGAACGGCTTCGATCGGGATGCGCATGTTAGGCAGCCAGTTGAGCGAATCGAACACGCGGAAAATATCGATGCCCTGGCGCGCCGATTCGAGAATAAACTCGGTGACCACGTTATCCGGATATGCCGTGTAGCCCACTGCGTTCGAAGCCCGCAGCAACATTTGGAAACAGAGGTTCGGAATCGCCTCGCGCAGTTTCTCGAGCCGCTGCCACGGATCTTCATGCAGGAAGCGCAGCGCGACATCGAACGTCGCGCCGCCCCACATTTCGAGGCTATACAGATTGTGCAGACGATGCGCTACAAAATTCGCAATCGCGAGCATGTCGTGCGTGCGGACGCGCGTCGCCATCAACGATTGATGCGCGTCGCGAAACGTCGTGTCGGTAATCAGCAACCGTTTTTGCGATACCGTCCATTCCGCGAAACCCTTCGGGCCGAGCTGATCGAGCAATTGGCGAGTTCCCGCGGGCGGCTCGGCTGCATCGTGAGGCGGAATGGGCGCCGGGCGAATGGATTCGGGTTTTTTCCGGTTCGCGACTTCCGGATTCTTGTTGACGATCACTTCGCCGAGATAGGTGAGCAGGCGCGTGGCGCGGTCGCGCCGATTTGAGAATCGGAAAAGCTCCGGCGTCTGATCGATGAAGCGCGTGGTGGTCTCGCCGGCTTGAAATACCGGATCGTTGACCACGTTTTCGAGAAACGGAATGTTGGTTTTGACACCGCGGATGCGAAACTCGCGCAAGGCGCGATCCATACGCTGGCAGGCATGCGCGAACTCGCGGCCCCAGGCCGTGACTTTCACGAGCAGCGAATCGTAGAACGGCGTGATGACTGCGCCGCCGTAGGCCGACGCTCCATCCAGGCGGATTCCGAAACCAGCCGGCGATCGATAGGTGTGAATTTTCCCGTAATCCGGCACGAAGCTGTTGGCCGGATCTTCGGTGGTTACCCGGCACTGCAACGCGAAGCCATGAACCACGATGTCTTTCTGTGCCGGCAAGTTGATCTCCGGTCCGTGCAGTTTATATCCTTCCGCGATCTGGATCTGGCAGCGGACGATGTCGATACCGGTCACCATTTCGGTCACCGTGTGTTCCACCTGGACGCGCGGATTCACTTCGATGAAGTACCAGCCGCCGGTGTCGGCATCCACGAGAAATTCCACAGTTCCAGCATTGCGGTAATTGGCGGTTCGGGCGAGCGCGACGGCGGCATCGGCCAGGGCGGTCCGAATGGGCGGCGCAAGCGAAACAGCCGGCGCTACTTCGACTACTTTTTGATTGCGGCGCTGCACGGAACAATCGCGCTCGTACAAATGCAGGATGTTGCCGTGATGGTCGGCCAGGATCTGGATCTCGATGTGCCGCGCGCGGCGGATGTAGCGCTCGAGAAAAACCGCATCGTTGCCGAACGCGGCGCCCGCCTCCTGCCGGGCTTCTTCCATGCGCTGCTTGAGATCGGCCGCTTTATCGACCACGCGCATGCCCCGTCCGCCGCCGCCGAACGCCGCCTTGACGATCAAGGGATAACCGATTTCGGCGGCCAAGCGCTCGGCTTCGGCGAAATCCGTCACGGCGTCGGGAGTTCCTGGGATCACCGGGATTCCGGCTTTCACCGCCAGATTGCGGGCGGCTGTTTTGTCGCCCAAAAGTTCCAGAAGGTCGGCGCCCGGTCCGATGAACGTGATACCGGCGCGTTCGCAGGCTAGTGGCAGCGCGGGATTCTCGGCTAGAAAGCCGTAGCCGGGATGAATGTAATCGACGCCCTTTTCGGCAGCCAGCGCGACGATCCCTTCCACGTCGAGATAGGCCTGGACGGGACCCTTGCCTTCGCCGATCAGGTAGGCTTCGTCGGCCTTGAAGCGGTGCAGGCTTAGCCGGTCTTCCTGGGAGAAGACGGCCACGGTCCGGATCCCCAACTCATTGGCCGCACGCAGGATGCGGATCGCGATTTCACCGCGGTTCAGGGCTAGAAGTTTACGTTGCAATTTTTATTATCGTGGAACTCGGGGCCGTGAGTCTTCGTACTAGAATCCAAGGAGCAAGCGATGCGGACAACCCTTCGTTTATTGCCGCTGGCGCCGGTACTGCTGCTCACCGGCTGTGTGGACTTTGGAGACTTTGGGGATTCAGAAGCTTACAAGGAAGATTTTCACCATGTGTATCCGCTGAACTCGGGCGGATCGGTTTCGATTGAGACTTTCAACGGATCGATTGAGCTGAGTGGCTGGGAACAGAACTCGGTGGAAGTGAACGGCACCAAGTACGCGAGCACCAGGTCCGGACTGGATGCCATTCGCGTGGATGTGAGCTCGCCATCGGGATCGGTGCGCATCCGCGCGACGAAAGATACCGATTTCCACCACAATATGGGCATGCGGTTCACGGTTCGCGTTCCGAAGCGAGTGCTGCTGGATTCGATTTCGACATCGAACGGGCACGTGCGCATTGAAGATGTGGATGGCAACGCGCGGCTGCATACCTCAAACGGCGCCATTCGCGTGAGCCGGTTGAAGGGCGAACTGGAAGCCCGGACATCGAACGGTGCGATCGAGGTGGATTATCTGGAAGGCGGCGCGAAGCTGCACACTTCGAACGGATCGATCCGAACGGAATCGTCCCACGGAGGCTTCGAAGCGACCACGTCGAACGGAAGCATCACGGCGCGGTTGAGCGATCCGGCGAGCACCTGGCCGATTCACGCATCATCGTCGAACGGGCATATCGATCTCCGGATCGATGCACGCGAGGTGCCGGAAGTGCGCGCCGAGACCAGCAATTCGTCGATTGTGGTTCGACTGCCGGCGGGAGCGAATGCGGATGTGAGGGCACGGACGTCGCACTCTTCGGTTTCTTCGGAGTTCGATAGCGTGCGAGCCGAGAACGATCACGGTCATCATGAGCTCAACGGACGGATCGGCGCGGGCGGCAAGATGATCGAGCTATCGAGCAGCAACGGGACGATCAAGATCGAGAGAATTTGAGCGCGTTGCTCCTTCCACCGCATCGTGGAGGGTGTTGCAGAGCGCCCGCACGCTAAAGGATTGCGCGTGCAACTGCTCGGCGGTGCTGGCGGTTTCTTCGACGCTGGCGGCCTGCGACTGCGTGACTTTGTTTAGTTCGGAAACCGCAATATTGATTTGCGAGATGCCGTGAGTTTGAGCCTCGACCGACTCCGTAATTTCGGCGAGGGCCGTGTTTACCTGGACGATCTTATCGCCGATAGCGGCAAAAGCGGAAGTCAACTTCGCGCTATGCAACGTGCCTTGCTTGCTGGAGCTTAAGGAGCGTGCGATGAGGTGATCGGTGTCATGGGCGGCCTGCGAGGCGCGCTGCGCGAGATTGCGAACTTCATCGGCGACGACACTAAATCCGGCGCCAGCTTCGCCCGCGCGGGCGGCTTCCACGGCCGCATTGAGCGCGAGGATGTTGGTTTGGAATGCGATCTCTTCGATGGAACGCATAATTTTGCTGACATCACCTGAGGCGGCGTGAATCTGCTGCATCACGGCGGTCATCTCGATCATTTGCCGGTCGCCTTCGGCGACAGCCGCGCGGACCTCCGTGACCAATTCCCGAATATGCTGCGTGCTGGCGGTACTGCGCTGGCAATGCGATTCGAGTTGCTGCAACGAAGCGCTGGTTTCGGCGACCGTGGCAGCTTGTTGGGAGGTGCGGGAGGCGATTTCCTGGTTGGCGGACGAGACATGATCGGCCGCGCCGCTGGTTTCATCCGCTAGCCGATTGAGGTCGGAAGTGGCTCGACGGATGGGCGCCGCGATGGAACGCGCCGCAAAATAGCAAAGGAACAACGACGCGATGAGATCGATTGCGGTGACGAGAAGGACCAGATTGCGCGAGCGATGTACCTCGGCTTCCACGTCGTCCAAGTACATTCCTGCGCCGACGATCCAACCCCATTGCGGGTAGAGTTTCACGTAAGTGAGTTTGGGAACTGCTTCGACTTGCCCCGGCTTGGGCCAAATGTACTTCACGATGCCTTGGCCGCTCTCTTTCGAGACACGGGCCATTTCGATGAAGAGCCGAAATCCGCCGGGATCGTGGTAATCGGAGAGGTCCTTGCCTTCGAGCGCCCGGTTTGTGGGGTGCATGATCATATACGGCCGGGTGTCGCTGATGAACACGTAGTTGGTTCTTTCGAAGCGGGTTCGGCGCAGCGATTCCTTGGCGAGCGATTGCGCCTGGGCGAGCTGCAGAGCGCCGGATGCGGCTTGATCGCCGTAGTATTGCACGATGCCCCATGCGGTTTCCACGACGTGGCGGGTGTCATCCGCCTTCATTTGATAGCTGTTGTTCTCTTGCGCAGGCAGCAGCAATGTGACCAGGACCACGGGAAAGGCCAGCGTAAGGCCGGCTCCGAGCACCAGAACCTTGGTTGAAAGGTTGAATCTAGAAAGTCTGCGACGGACTCCCGACGCTGCCGCCATGAGATGTGCCTCCGAAACACTCATCGGTAAGGCGCTCGGCGGTATTAGCGAGATTGGGCGGCAAGTGGCGTGACCGAAGATGAAAGCGGTCCCTCGCGGTCGCGGTTTGTGGGAGCGAGGCTGGCGCAAGTCAGAGACTTGCGCCACTTGTCTAGAACATGTAGAGCGGGGTGCCTGCGGCGGGTGCGGCCGATTCGTCCGACGGGGCGCCAACTGGCTGCTCTTGCAGCTCGCCGGCGATCGGGCGGCAGTAGATGCCGCTGTCGCCCAGGTAGACTTCGAGCTCGGATGGCCTGGGCAGCGTGCCTTGGATCAGGGCTTCCGAGAGCGGGTCCTCGATGTATTTTTGGAGGGCGCGGCGGAGCGGGCGGGCGCCGTAGCTGCGATCCACTAGCGTTTTTTCCAAGATGTATTTCGCGGCGTCTTCGTTGACGCGGATCTTGATCTGTTTGGCGACCAGATTTACGTTGATCTGCTCTACCAACAGACTGACGATCTTCAGCAGGTCTTCATCGACGAGCGAGGTGAACAGAATCACTTCGTCGAGACGGTTGAGGAATTCGGGATTGAAGGCTTTCTTTACTTCGGCCATCACCTGGTCTTCCACCTTGGGCGGAACGCCGGTATTGGAGGGCGCCGAGAATCCGATTTGCGATTTCTTGTCCAGGAATCGCGCACCGAGGTTCGACGTCATGATGATGATGGTGTTCTTGAAGTCCACCGTGTTGCCGAGACCATCGGTCAACTGGCCGTCTTCGAAAACTTGCAGCAGGATGTTGTACACATCCGGATGCGCCTTCTCGATTTCGTCGAGAAGGATGATCGAGTACGGGGCGCGCTTGACGCGTTCGGTCAACTGGCCGCCTTCTTCGTAGCCGACATAGCCGGGAGGCGAACCGATCAACTTCGAGACCGAATGCTTTTCCATGAACTCGGACATATCGAAGCGGATGAGCGATTTTTCGCTGCCGAACAGGAATTCTGCGAGTGCGCGGGCAACTTCGGTTTTGCCGACACCCGTGGGTCCGAGGAACAGGAAGGAGCCGGAGGGCCGTTTGGGCGATTTCAATCCGGCGCGCGAACGGCGGATGGCGCGGGCGAGCGCGGAGATGGCCTTCTCCTGGCTGACGACGCGCTTGTGCAACTCTTCTTCGATGCGGATGAGTTTGGAAACTTCTTCTTCTTTGATGGCGGTCATCGGGACGCCGGTCCAGCGGGCGACCACGTCTTCGATATCGTCTTTGGTTACGACGCCGGTGGAGGTGTCGTCCAGGTTGTACTTTTCGCGAAGCTGGCGCAGGTTTTCGCGCTCTTTGCGTTCTTCGTCGGAATAGAAACGCGCCTTTTCGAATTCGTGATTCGCGATGGCGTTCTCCATGCGATGCACGATGAACTTGATGCGCTTCTGAATGTCGGCCACTTCGCCTGGCAAGGTGGTTTGGCGGAGCTTCACGCGAGCGCCGGCTTCGTCGATCAGATCGATGGCCTTATCCGGAAGGAACCGATCCGGGATGAAGCGCGTCGAAGTATATACGGCGTTCTCGATGGCCTCGTCGGTGTAGGCCACGGCGTGGAACTTCTCGTA
>Ga0070734_10005949_pt1 | contig 10502 bp, 5 predicted proteins | sample Coa_R1_8_FD_66444 | JGI IMG/M metagenome (GOLD analysis project Ga0070734, IMG submission 66444) | Surface soil microbial communities from Centralia Pennsylvania, which are recovering from an underground coalmine fire - Coalmine... | ecosystem: Environmental > Terrestrial > Soil > Unclassified ... | reverse complement strand
CGTCGCCCGCGAAGTCGGCACCGACGGAAAACTCGGCGGTCAGGCGCAGGTCGCGGGTGTGGCCGGCACATGGAAGGACCTCACCGAGAACGTGAACTCGATGGCAGGCAACCTGACCTCCCAGGTTCGCAACATCGCCGAAGTCACCACCGCGGTCGCGCGCGGCGACCTCTCGCGAAAGATCACGGTCGACGTCAAAGGCGAGATCCTCGAACTTAAGAACACGATCAACACCATGGTCGACCAGCTCAACGCCTTTGCCGCCGAGGTCACGCGCGTTGCGCGTGAGGTCGGCACCGAGGGCAAACTGGGCGGCCAGGCGCAGGTGCCGGGCGTAGCCGGCACCTGGAAGGACCTCACCGACAACGTCAATTCGATGGCGGGGAACCTGACCGGCCAGGTACGCAACATCGCCGAAGTCGCCACCGCTATTGCGACCGGCGACCTCTCCAAGAAGATCACGGTCGACGTGCGGGGAGAGATGTTGCTCCTCAAAGAAACGCTCAACACGATGGTCGACCAATTGAACGCCTTCGCCGCGGAGGTCACCCGGGTCGCCCGAGACGTCGGCACCGAGGGCCGCCTCGGCGGGCAAGCGGTCGTTCCCGGCGTTGCCGGCACTTGGAAGGACCTCACCGACAGCGTCAACGCGATGGCGAGCAACCTGACCTCTCAGGTTCGCAACATCGCGGAGGTCACCACGGCGGTGGCTCGTGGCGACCTTTCCAGGAAGATAACCGTCGACGTGCGAGGCGAAATCCTCGAGCTCAAGAACACCATCAACACGATGGTCGACCAGCTGAATGCGTTCGCCGCCGAGGTGACGCGGGTTGCCCGCGACGTCGGCACGGAAGGAAAGCTGGGTGGTCAGGCACAGGTGCCGGGCGTGGCGGGGACCTGGAAGGACCTCACCGACAACGTGAACGTGATGGCCGCCAACCTTACCGAACAGGTGCGCGGCATCGTGAAAGTCGTCACCGCGGTCGCGAACGGCAATCTCAAGCAGAAGCTGACCGTCAAAGCAAAGGGCGAGGTCAACGCCCTGGCGGAAACGATCAACAACATGACTGATACGCTGGCCACGTTCGCGGACCAGGTGAGCACGGTGGCGCGCGAGGTTGGCGCGGAGGGGCGACTCGGAGGCCAGGCGAACGTGCCCGGCGCGGCCGGAACTTGGAAGGACCTGACCGGAAACGTCAACTTCCTGGCCGCGAACTTAACCACCCAGGTCCGCGCGATCGCGGAGGTTGCGACCGCCGTCACCAAGGGCGACCTGACCCGATCCATTCAGGTCGAAGCACGGGGCGAGGTCGCCGAGCTCAAAGACAACATCAACACGATGATCGACAACCTTCGTCTCACGACGGAGCGGAACGACGAGCAAGACTGGCTCAAAACCAACCTCGCCCGGTTCACGAACATGCTTCAAGGCAAGCGAGACCTGGCGACGGTCGGCCAGACCCTGCTCTCCGAGCTCGTTCCCCTCGTCGACGGACACTGGGGGCTCATCTACCAGGTTCGCTCGGAGGAAGCGTCCTACTTGCAGCTCCTGGCAAGTTATGCGAGCGACGAACAGAGCGGGTGCCGCGAGCGAATCGAAATCGGAGAAGGCTTCTTTGGCCAGGTGGCGAAAGACCTTCGCCGCATGATCGTGACGGAGATCCCGGCGGATACGGCCCGAATCGGCTCGACGATCCTTCAAGCGCTGCCGCGCAGCCTTCTCATCTTCCCGATCACGTTCGAGGGGCAAATCAAGGCCGTTCTGGGTCTGGGCTCCCTGAAGGAGTTCGCGCCCGCCCAGCTCGCGTTCCTCGCCCAGCTCACCGACAACATCGGCATCGTTCTCAACAGCATCGAAGCGACGATGCAGACCGAGGATCTGCTCAAGCAGTCGCAGCAGCTTGCGGTCGAACTCCAAACTCGGCAGGAAGAGCTGCAGCAATCCAACGAACAGCTCGAGCAGAAGGCGCAACAGCTTGCCGAGCAAAACGTGGTGATGGAGCGCAAGAACCAAGAGATCGAGCAAGCACGCGGCGCGCTCGAGGAGAAGGCCAAGGAGCTCGCGCTGACCTCTCGCTACAAGACCGAGTTTCTGGCGAACATGTCGCACGAGCTTCGCACGCCGCTCAACAGCATCCTCATCCTAGGCCAGCAGCTCGGCGACAACGCGGAAGGCAACCTCTCGGCCAAGCAAGTCGAATTTGCGCGCACGATCCACGGCGCCGGAACCGACTTGTTGAACCTCATCAGCGATATCCTCGACCTATCCAAGATCGAGTCCGGCACCGTTACGGTGGACGCCGAGAAGGTGCTCTTCTCGAACCTCCTCGACACGGTACGCCGGAACTTCAAGCACGAAGCCGAGAGCCGTCAGCTCTCCTTCGACGTGACGATCGAGCAACGGCTCGGCCGAAGCATGGTCACCGACTCGAAGCGGCTCCAGCAGGTTCTCATGAACTTGCTTTCGAACGCATTCAAGTTCACGCAAAAGGGCGGCATCACGCTCAGGGTGGAGGAAGCCACCGGCGGATGGAGCATCGGCCACCCGGTGCTTTCCGCCGCCGACCGCGTGGTGGCCTTCCGGGTTTCCGATTCTGGCATCGGCATTCCGCCGGAAAAGCAAAAGATCATCTTCGAAGCCTTCCAACAAGCCGACGCGAGCACCAGCCGGAAGTACGGCGGAACCGGCCTCGGACTCGCCATCAGCCGGGAACTCGCCAGCCTGCTCGGAGGAGAGATTCAACTCCTGAGCGAACCCGGTCAAGGTTCCTCGTTTACGCTGTACCTCCCCAGCAAGTACGCCGGCTCCTCGTTGACGGCGATCCCGACGGATTCGGGCTCCAGAGCCGCGGCGTCCGCCATCCTCGCATCGGAACTACGGGCCGATCAGGCGGTCGAGCCGGTGGCCGACGATCGGGACGTGATCGCGCCCGGCGATACGGTGCTCCTCATCGTCGAGGATGACCCCCACTACGCCAAGATCCTCATGGAAATGGCGCACGGAGAGGGCTTTAAGGTCCTCGTGGCCATGCGGGGCGCCGACGTTCTGCCGCTCGCAACCCAGTTCCAGCCGATCGCGATCTCGCTCGACGTGTTCCTGCCCGACATGCTCGGATGGACGGTGTTGAATCAGCTCAAGCTCGATCCGCTCACCCGCCATATCCCGGTTCAGATCGTCACCTTGGAGGAAGACAGCCAGCATGGGCTGGCGCGCGGAGCCTACGCCTTCCTGACGAAGCCGGCGACAACCGAGTCCCTGGTCCGGGCCATGGCGCGCCTGCGGAAGTTCGCGACGCCGCATCGGAAGAAGCTTCTCATCATCGAGGACAATCCGGCCGAACAGCTCAGCATCCGCGAGCTCTTGGCGGACGACGACATCGACATCGAGGCCGCCGGAACCGGTGAGCAGGCGCTCCTGGCGATGCGTCGCGAGTCGTTCGACTGCGCGGTGTTGGACCTGCGGCTGCCGGATATGTCCGGGTTCGAAGTCCTCGAGCACCTCCACGCCGACAGCAACCTGCAAGACACCCCGGTCGTTGTCTATACAGGGAAGGAGCTCTCGCCGGATGAGGAATCCCAGTTGCGCTCGCTGGCTCGAAAGGTGGTTGTCAAAGGGGTTGAGTCACCCGAGCGGCTGCTTGACGAGACCGCTCTCTTCCTGCACCGGGTCATTTCGGATCTTCCCCCGGAGAAGCAGCGTTTGCTCCAACGCCTGCACCGCTCGGACGAGCTCCTCCAGGGCAAAACGGCGCTGGTTGTGGACGACGACATTCGCAATATCTTCGCCCTCAGCAGCGTGCTGGAGGGGCACGGGATGACGGTTCTCACCGCCAGCACCGGACGCGATGCGATCACCACGCTCGAGGCGCAGTCCTCGGTCTCGATCGTGCTGATGGACATCATGATGCCGGAGATGGACGGATATGAGACCATCCGCGTCATTCGGGAACAGCCCAGCCTGCGCCGCCTTCCGATCGTCGCCCTGACCGCCAAGGCCATGAAGGGCGACCGTGAAAAGTGCCTCGAGGCAGGCGCCTCCGACTACCTGGCCAAGCCGGTCAATACCGACCAGCTCCTCTCGACCGTACGCATGTGGCTTCATCGATAGAAATGGAACCGTCCGAACGGGTCAACATCCTCCTCGTCGACGATCAACGCGGGAAGCTCCTGAGCTATAGCGCGATCCTCGAGAGCCTCGACGAGAACCTCATTCTCGCCACCTCGGGCCGCGAGGCGCTCGAACAGCTCTTGAAGCACGATATCGCGGTCATTCTCGTCGACGTCTGCATGCCCGAGCAGGACGGTTTCGAGCTTGCCGAGATGATCCGCTCCCACCACCGGTTCAAGAAGACCGCGATCATCTTTGTCTCCGCGGTTCACATGACGGACCTCGATCGGATAAAGGGATATGCGACGGGCGCGGTCGACTTCGTATCCGTACCGATCGTTCCCGACATCCTTCGGGCAAGGGTCGCGGTGTTCGTCGAGCTGTTCCGCAAGACCCGACAGCTTGAGCGGTTGAACGCGGAGCTTGAAGAGCGGGTCCTGGAGCGGACGAGCCAGCTCAGCCAGACGGAGGAGGCACTGCGCGAGGCAAACCAGCGCAAGGACGTCTTCCTGGCGATGCTCGCCCACGAGCTCAGGAACCCCCTGGCCCCCATTCGCAGCTCCCTCGACGGCCTACAAGAGGTTGCCTCCGAGTTTCCGAGCTCAGGTACGTGGCTCCGGGTCATGGACCGGCAGCTCGATCACCTCACCCGGCTCATCGACGACCTGATGGACTTGAGCCGAATCAACCAGGGCAAGCTCGAACTCCGCCGGGCACGAACGAAACTAGCCGAGGTCGTCATGGGCGGCGTGGAAACGGCGCAGCCTGCCATCGACGCCGGTAAGCAGGAGCTTCGAACCACCCTGCCGCGCCAGCCGGTGCTCGTCGACGTGGACCCGGCCAGGATTTCGCAGGTCATCTCGAATCTGCTCCTCAACGCTTCGAAGTTCGCCGAAGCCGGAGGCGTGATCACGTTCGAAGCAAGCGTGGAGGAGAACCGCGTCAAGTTCGTAGTCCGGGACGACGGGGCTGGAATCGCCACCGAAGAGTTGCCTCATGTCTTCGCGCCCTTCTACCAAGCTCAAGATCTCCGAGACGGGCGGAAGGACGGGCTGGGAATCGGACTCACCCTCGTCCGGGTCATCGTGGAGATGCACGGCGGCGACGTGCATGTGGCCAGCGATGGCCCGGGCACGGGCGCCGAATTCACGGTCGAGTTGCCCTGCGTCGTTTCGGCAAAGGCCCGGTTGACCAAACAGCCCCGCCGAGAGCATGTGTGCGAGGCGAAGCGCGTCCTCGTGGTGGACGACAACCGGGACGCGGCCGCGATGCTCGCGCTCCTGTTCGAACGGAAGGGGAACTCGGTTCAGGTTGCCAACGACGGCCAGTCCGCGCTCAAGGTCGCCGACTCGATGCGTCCCGACCTGATCATATTGGATCTGGGTATGCCCGGGATGGACGGCCTCGCCGTCGCCCGTGAGATCCGGCGCCGGCCTTGGGCCGGCGCGACGGTCATCGTGGCGATGACCGGCTGGGGGCAGCTCGAAGATCGGCGGCAGAGCCAAGAGGCCGGGTTCGACCGGCACTTCGTAAAGCCGGTCCGGTTCGCCGAACTCGAGCAGCTTCTGGCCCAGGCCGGCCGCTGATCGGTTACATGGGCGCCCTCAGTTTGGAAAGGGTTGTTCGCGCCCAGGCGCCGATGCGATACCGCCAGTCGCCCTCAGAGGTCAAGCCGTAGGTGTCGGCAAGCGCCATGAGCCGGGCGACGCCGAACAGGAGGATTCCGAACCCGATCGCGATGCCGAAGGCCACGATGTCACCCATGGGCCAGGCGAGGAACACCAGGATGGAGAGGATCAGCGCGACCGAACCCTCGAGCGCGAGCCACTGCGAACCCTCGAGCTCGCGAAAGACCAAGTAGAGGGTAAGGCTCGACAAGGCGGCGACGGCAAGAAGGCATCCGCAGATGAGCGCTAGCCCCGTCAGCGTGATCCAGGGCTCGAACAAGAGGCACATGCCAACCCCGGCGTAGAGCACAGCGGTGAGTCCCGCGGTCGGGGAGAGGTCGCTGAACCTCCGCTCCCACGCGGCCACGAAGCGCTCGCCAGCCAGGAAGAACAGCACGCACGCCGACAGGAGGCTCGCCCCGAGGGCGGTAATGGTCGGCAGGAAGATTCCGATAGCGCCCGCCAGCACGAGCAGGACTCCGGCGAGCGCGGATACGTCGGCTTGCGTGAGGTAGCGGCGCGTGGGGTAGGTATGGCTCACCCCTCTTTCCACGCGCCGGGAACGCCGAATGCGCTGCTTTGGGACCACGATTGGGGCTCTCGTCGGTGGGGTCCCGATTCAGGATGGGCCGCGGCCTGGATAAGCTCCGTTTGTGTCACGCGCCAGGATTCCGGCGACCCGGCGGCTTACGCTGATCGCGAACAACCGCACGCGTCCGGTTGGCGTCGTGGGGCCGGCCGACTTCGAGTGGGAGCCGGGCGCCGAGATCGAGCCGGAAACGGTGATTCGCGATCCGGCGCTCAGCCTCTACTGCTTCGATCGCGAGTCGGGCTCGGCCCTGTTCGTCGAGGTGGACGACCCCGCCGCGGTGGAGCAAGCGCCGTTCTACTACCAAGGACAGAACGAGCATGCGCGAGGCCTCGTCTCGATGCCGCTGGAGGTATTCCACCGGCTGGCAGAGACGATCGCCGAACCGCCGGGCGGGCTCATCTTCATACACTCGGTTGGGCGGTGCGGCTCGACCCTGGTGAGCAAGGCGCTGGAGGCCGTGCCGGAGGTTCAGAGCCTTTCCGAGCCGGACGACCTGACCCAGATGATCGAGTTCCGGACCACCGGTGGCGCACCCGATGCCGAGCTCCGGCGGCTCATTCGCAGTACGGTCCGATGGCGGTGCAAGCCGCGCTCGGGCGCGCCGGCCCGGTGGGTGGCGATCAAGATGCGGAGCGAGGTGATGGTTCTGGCCGACCTGATCGGGCTCGAGTTTCCGGCGGCCAGGCACCTGTTCCTGTACCGGGACGGCGTCTCGTGGATGCGCAGCGTCTACCAGAACGCTCCACCCGAGCGGAACCCCTACGATGAAGTCGCGAACCGGGAGCTGGAGGCATCTTGGGCGTACACGATCCCGCTGGTTCGCGACTCGATTCGGGCGGACGCGGCCATGAATCCGGCTGAGCTGCGGATCCTGGCCTGGGTGACGTGCATGGAGGCCTATCTGGGGCTGCGTGAGACGGGCATTCCCCTGTGCGCGGCCCGGTTCGAAGACCTGACCGCCAATCCGGTTCCGGTGTTGGAGCAGTTGTTTACGTTCTGCGGAATCGAGGGGGCCGACTGGGATTCGGTCCGAGAGGTTCTCGGCCGCGATTCCCAAGCCGGCACCGTGTTCGACCGGGAGAAGCGCCGCAAGGCCCGTCGCGAGCTTCCCGAAGCTTTGGCGGAGGACGCCCGGCGGGTTATCGCCGGGCGTCCCCGGTTGAGGGCGCCGGATGTGATCGTGCCGGGGACAATCTTAGAGGTCTGTCCCCCCTCTGGGGGGACTCATGTCCGAGGTCTGTCCCCCCTCCGGGGGGACTAGCCGAGCGAAGCGACGCGAAGGGAGGGCGCCCTTGGGGCAGCGCGTCTCTCCCCCCTCCGGGGGGAGTACCCGCCGCGATGCGGCGGGGGAGGAGGGCGTCTTCGCCCTCACCCCGCTTCGCGGACCTCTCCCGGGGGGAGAGGAGACGCATATGGCGTCGACTACCGCCTAGCTTCGTCCGCGTCCTCGGCGAGGTCGTTCATCACCCGGAAGAACTCCTTGCTCTGGCCGACGAACAGGCCGGTGTCGTTCAGGAACTTCACGACGCCGCGAGCAGTCACCTGCTGCGCCGTCGTCGGGCGGACTACGGAGCAGAGGGGCAGATTCACGTCCACGAACGTGCAGGGCATGGGCATCACCTGGTTGAACAAGAACTGCGTGTTCGCGGTCGGGTCGGGGAACACGAGTCCGTCGCCGCTGTCGACGGGGATGGTGTTGCCGGCCTTCTCGTTCCAGATCGAAAAGTGGACGATCTCGCTTCCGCCGATGCCGGTCACGATGTGAAGCGACACCAAGTGCGATACCTTCTGGGCCATCGCCGCGTAGAGGCTGGTGCCGCCCTGCTCGATCATTCCGAAGTGGAACGCGGCGGTATTGGCGATCGCCTGGATTTGGTTCTTCGTGTAACCATCGTGAAGGGGGATGCCCGGGCGGTTCATGATGTTCACGAACTGCGGGAAGGTGTCGCCAAAGTCGGGGTTGCCCGGGCTTCGGTAGCGCGTGTAGTAGCTGGTATCGACGTTCAAGTGCATCAGGCTCGTCAGCCGCTTGGTTTGGACGGCGCCCGTCGCCGCGCTGCTGGGCAACGTGCGGAACTCGTCGAGGTTGATCGTCTGCCTGTGTTCGTCCGCCAGGAAGGTGTTGAGGAAGGTGGCGTGGCTCAGCTCGTCCTCGGTGTTTTGCCGCACGTAGGTGGCCATGTCCGAATCGATGTTCGCCAGCGCGGCGCCGAAGTCGGGGTTCGAGGTCGCGAGCTCGGCGTACTGCTGCCAGAGGTCGGTTTCGATAAGCTCGGCGGCGGCGAGGAAGCGGAGGATGGCGGCATCGCCGCGCGGGTCGTCCTTTCGGGCGGCCTTGGCGGACTCGGAACCGGCGAGGAGCCCTAGAGGGAGCAGCGCGGCCCCGGCGGCAGCGCTCTTGCCGAGGAAGCTTCGGCGGTCGAGGGTGCCGCCGGCGGGCGTGGACGGGTGCAGTGGCTTGGTCATTCGGTCTCTCCTTTCAAAGCGCGCGAGTGGTTCACGCGCAAGCTGGTTCGGTGCGAGCCAAGGGCTCACTCCGTGATGTTCTTCCGAGATGCCGGTGGCGCCACCTGCGAAATCTTTGGTCGCGGGTTTCTCAGGAAACGACAGGCGGTCCCACAGCACGGTCTGTCCTCCCCCCGGGAGGACTAGCTCGCGGAAGGCGAGCGAAGGGAGGGCCCCGAATCGGGTTTAATACATCACTCTCGCGTGGGGAATTAGCTCAGCTGGGAGAGCGCTTCCATGGCATGGAAGAGGTCAGGGGTTCGAGCCCCCTATTCTCCACCAACCGTTTGAACCTAGAGTCTCTGCTTCTTGCAACTTTAGGGCTCGGTAAACCCCTGAGGTCTCTCCATTGGTCTCTCAATTGAGCCCGTTACACTCCTTTCTGTGGGCACTCGCGCCGACAATGGTGACGGCTCCTGTAGGCAGGTCAAGAGCGGCAAGCATGCAGGTCGCTGGCGCGTCCAGTTCACCTACAAGGAGGGATACCGCAAGGAGCGGCTCTCTCGCCTCTTCCGCTACAAAGCTGATGCCAAAGCGTTCCTGTTCGAGTTGCGGCACGGCGCTCGCGTGGAGAAGGCCAACGAAAGGCGTGAGCTGACGCTTGGTAAATGGTTCGACTGGCTGGCCGAGAACGACTGGGCGGTGAATCTCGACGCAAAGACGATTGCAAGCCGACAGGGCCGGTTCAACAAGCACGTACGCCGATGTTTCGGGGACACGCCGCTGGCACTTATCAACCCGCTGCACGTGCGTGACTTCTACCATGACCTCAAGGAGTCCGGCGTCGGTGAGGCAACCGTGCATTCGATCAAGGCCAATCTGGTTCGCGTTTTCAATCAAGCGATCTCACCTTACAATCAAGTTCTGAGTTCGATTCCCAATCCATTTCGCTTGGAACTGCAGGGTTCGACTCCTCGTGAAGCGATTGCCCTCACACCTGACGAAGCGGCGGCCGCGCTCAAGTGCGCGGCCCTGACTATCTCGGAGCGTGCCATGCTCGCCACGTTCTTGCTCACAGGGCTTCGGCTTTCCGAGTTTATGGCGCTGACACGAGGACAGCTCTTGATGGATCAGAGCCTGATTGCGGTGGATCGGGCCGTGAAGCTGGACAAAGTCGGTGGACAAACCGTTGGATTGCCCAAGGGAAACAAGAAACGGCTCGCGGTCATGTGTCCCACGCTGAAGACGATCCTTTGCGAGTTCGTGGGTGATCCCGACGCAGATCGTTACCTGTGGTCGGCGGAGCGGATCAACAAGCCGCTCCACAAGAGCGTCGTCTACCGAGCATGGAAGGAGATTCTCACCAAGACGGGCCTCCCACCGTCCATGTCGCCACACGACTGCCGTTTGACCCATATCAACTGGATCGAAAAGTTGCTGCCAGAGGTCTCGTCGACGACGCTCAAAGAGCACGTAGGTCACGCGGGTGTCGGCGTCACCGAGATTAACTACACGAGGCCCCTCACTCCGGCCCAAGACATTCTGCGGTGTGGACTTGACCGGTTGATCGCTCGACCTATTGACGCAACACAGGCCGCCTGAGCAGGTGGGATGAAGAGCGTGAGCGCTGCATCGGGGCCGGCGCCGATTCCTTCAGACTGTCCAAAAGGGAAGGACCCCGCATACATCG
>Ga0070734_10005948_pt1 | contig 10502 bp, 6 predicted proteins | sample Coa_R1_8_FD_66444 | JGI IMG/M metagenome (GOLD analysis project Ga0070734, IMG submission 66444) | Surface soil microbial communities from Centralia Pennsylvania, which are recovering from an underground coalmine fire - Coalmine... | ecosystem: Environmental > Terrestrial > Soil > Unclassified ... | reverse complement strand
CAGCGATTCCAATGGCCTCGTAGATGCGGCTCAAACTACTGGGCGGCCCACAACGCACGGCGATAAGTCCGCGGGAGACAGCTCTCGAAGCCGGGCCGCCCGCAACGCTTTCCCTCGATTCATCCCAACTGGGCAGCCGTAGTGTCAATATGCCATCGCGTAGCAGTCGCGCCGCGGATCCGCGCCCGCTATGCGATTGCCGCTCGACGGGTCGATGAGCACCGCGGTCGCGCAACTGGAAATGCTGAGCGGTTTGATCTTGCTCACGTCATGCCCGCGCGCTTTCAGCTCCTGGAACACCGCGTCGGGAATATCCGATTCCAGGTTCAGCTTGTTGAAGCCCGCGTCGTGCGGCCAGAACGAGCCGAAGAAGTGCAACGTCTGCACCCGCGGCCACTCGAAGGCCTCGTGCAGGTTCGGGTACCAGTCGGGCCAGAACTCGACGATATTGAGGAACGCCTGCAGAATCGTCTGATCCTGGTTATCGCCGCCCGGCGTGCCGATGGCCATGAACGGCTGGTTGTCCCGCAGCACGATGCTCGGCGTCAGCGTGTAGCGGGGGCGCGACCGCGGCCGGATCTGCGCCGCACGCGTCTTGTCGAGCCAGAATTGCTCGCCGCGCACGCTCATCGCGATCCCGGTCTTGCCCAGCACCACGGCGCCGCCGATCCAGCCGCCGCTCGGCGTGCTATCGAAGACATTGCCGTCTTTATCGATGATGGAAATATGCGTGGTGTCGCGGCTCGCCCCGCGCAGCGGCTCGGCATCGGGCGGAATCGCGCCCGGCTTGGCGCCGTCGGCGATGTTCGCCTTCCAGTATTTCCAATCCTTCACCTTCGAATCGAAGGCCATGGGGCCTCCGGCAATGAACGAGCGCGAGGCATGATGCGGATCGATCAGCTGCGCGCGCTGTTTCGCATAGGCTTTCGATAACAAACCCTCGGCCGGCGTCTGCACGAATAGCTGATCGCCGTAGTACGTGTCGCGGTCGGCGTAAGCGAGCTTCAGCGCTTCGACCACCGTGTGAATGTAGTCGGCGCTATTGTGCTTCATGGCCTTGAGATCGTAATTCTCGAGAATGTTCAGCGCTTCCAGCATCACCGGCCCCTGGCTGCCGAAGCCGTGCTTATAAACCTGATACCCGCGGTAATTGGTGGTGGCCGGCTCCTCGACTTTCGCGAAGAACTCGGAGAAGTCATCCAGCTCAAACGGCGCCTGATGCTCCTTCAGGAAAGCCACCATCTCGCGCGCGATGTCGCCTTTGTAAAACCGGTCGCGCGCCGCTATAATGCCGGCCTTCCTGCCCTTACCGGCAGCCGCGCGCTCGGCCTCTACCATGAGGCGTAGCGTGTGTCCGGTGGTCGGCAGTTTGATGGTCTCGCCGGCCTTGTACATCGACTTATCCGGCTTCAGCCAGTACACTTCGTTTTCCGGCCACTTCTCGAAAAACTTGAGATTACCCTTGATCGACTGCGCGGTGCGCGGCCGCAGCGGGAAGCCCTGCTCGCAATATTCGATCGCGCGCGCCGAAACCTGCTCGAAGCTCATCGTTCCCCAGCGCTCGAGCACCGTGAGCGCCGCGTGCAGGGTGCCGGGCACGACCGCCGGATCCAACCCGGCGCCATCCAGATTCTTCCCGCGCGAGAGATACCAGTCGACAGTCGCGGCCTTCGGAGCCCAACCCTGCCCCACGACCGCGGTGACTTTTCTCTCGCTCCGAGGATACACCAGCACCAGGCCTTCGCCGCCGAGGCTGTACAGATCCTGTTCCACCACCCCGCCCACAAGGAGCGCCGCCACGCCCGCGTCGAACGCGTTGCCGCCGCGCTGGAGTATCTCAAAAGCAGCCGCGGACGTGAGCGGGTGTCCGGCCGAGACGCCGGCATTGCGGCCCATCACAGGCGGCCGCTCCGCCCCCGCCACCACTACGCCGAAAACCGTAGCGGCCGCAACCGCCGTCCCGATCCACCGGAGTACTGTCATTGGCGCTTTCCTCCTTTAGGAAACCCAACTCATCTATACTATGCCTTTCGCTTCCGCGCCGCGCTGACCCGCGCCCAGCTGCGGTACAATCGACCAAACCCTGACAGAAGCTGGAGCCGTTCACCGCGGCGAAGGCAGGAACGCCGGATGAGCCCCGAGCGCTGGCACAAAGTGACCGCAATCTTTCACGCGGCTCTGGAGCAGCCGTCTGCGGAAGTGGATGAATTCCTGCGCCGTCAATGCGGAGACGATGCCCGCCTTTACTCCGAAGTCCGCGGCATGCTCGAACGGCACACGCAGAGCGGCCTGCTGGACCGGCCCGCCGCCTGGGAGGCGCAGCCCGTGTTCGCCGCCGGCGAGATGGTAACCGGCCGTTATCGCATTACCCGCTTCCTCGGGCGCGGGGGAATGGGCGAGGTCTACGAAGCCGAGGACCTCGATCTGAAAGAGCGCGTCGCGCTGAAAACGCTGCTGCCGGAGATCGCGAGCGACGGCCGCATGATTGCGCGCTTCAAGCAGGAGATCCAGCTTTCCCGTAAAATCGCGCATCCCAACGTTTGCCGGGTTTTCGACCTCGCCCGCCATCCAGCGGACGGCTCCACGCCACAGCCGGTCGTGTTCCTCACGATGGAACTGCTGGCCGGCGAGACCCTCGCGCAGAAACTGCAGCGCGAGCACCGGCTTGCTCCCGACGTCGCGCTCCCGTTGCTGGCTCAGATGGCGGCGGCGCTGGATGCCGCTCATCGCGCCGGAGTCATCCATCGCGACTTCAAGCCATCGAACGTCATGCTGGTGGATCGTGCCACGGGCACGCGAGCCGTGGTCACTGATTTTGGCCTTGCCCGCAGCCTGGAGGGCTCGGGCGAAACCACCGCAACCGAAACCGGCAAGTTGATGGGCACGCTCGACTACATGGCCCCGGAACTGCTCACCGGCGGGACGGCAACGGTCGCCTCCGACGTGTATGCGCTCGGCATGACGGCTTACAAAATGGTGACCGGCGCTTTGCCGTTCGCCGCGGAAACCCCGCTGGCGGGGGCGATCCTGCGCTCAAAAGTCCCCGTGCCGTCCGCCCGGGCGGCCGTGCCCGATCTGGACCCGGCCTTCGACCGCGCGGTTCAGCGCGCGCTCGATCCCGAACCGGCGCGCCGCTTCTCGTCCGCCGTGCAATTCGCCAATGCGCTGCGCGGCGACGCGCCCTCCGTGACCGTAAAACTCCCGGTGATGACCCGCCGCAGAGCCGCCGTTGCCGCGCTCGTCGCGATCCTATTCCTTGCGGCCGGCGTCGGTTGGCGCACCTGGATACGGTCACGGAACCAGCCCTCTGCCGAAGCGCTCTCCTTCTACAGCAAAGGCGTCGACGACATTCACGCCGGCGCCTATTTTGCCGCCACCAAGGCGTTAGAACAGGCAGTGCGCCTCGCGCCTCATTACAGTCTTGCGCACGCGCGCCTGGCCGAAGCGTGGGTGGAGCTGGATGTCCCTGAAAAAGCCGGCCAGCAAATGCTGATCGCCCGCCGTGAAGATGCGTCAAGCCTGTCCGCACTCGATCGCCTTCAGATCGAAGCCGTCGACCTCACGATTACAAGAGAGTTCACTTCCGCGCTCGGCAAGTATGAGCGCATAGTTTCACTGGGGGGCGATGATTCCGCGGGCCTGGAAGTCGATTTAGGTCGCGCGTACGAGAAAGCAGGGCAGCCCTCGAAAGCGACGGAGCGTTACCGACAAGCCGCCCAGAGCGCCGCGCATCCTCCTGCCGCGTGGCTGCGCCTGGCGGTCCTCTATAGCAGGGCTTCACAGTCGGCCAACGCAGCCCAGGCGTTCGCGCAATCCGAAGCACTTTATTCCGTGACTAGCAATCTCGAAGGCCTCACGGAAGTGGCCTATCAGCGGGGAATTGATGCGAACCGCCGAGCCAAGATCGTCGAAGCTGCGGAACACCTCCGAAAGGCTCTGGACACGGCGCGACTGGCTGGTAACATCCAGCAAGAAATCCGAGCCGAATTACAATTAGCCAACAACGCCTACCTGGCGGGTGAATCCGAATCTGCCGAGGCACTGGCCGTGAAGGCCCTCGACACGGCAAGCGCAAACGGGCTGGAAAGCCTGGCGATCAGCGGTATTGTAAACCTCGGTAACGCTTATTTGACCAAGCGCGACTTTCCGCGTGCCGAGAATTATTACCAGGAGGCGCTGAACATAGCTCGCCATCTCAGCGCATCTCGGCTGGCTGCTCTGAGCCTGCTGTCTCTCGCAGGGCTTCACGACCAACTCAAGCGGTCCGACGCCGTCGCGAGTGAGGCACGAGAGGCGCTGGCTTATTACCAGCCGAATGGCTTCGCGCTCGAGTCCTCGCAGTGTCTTACTCTACTCGGTCGTGTAGAGCGAAACCGCGGAGATTACACGGCGGCTCTAGAGACCTTTCACCGCTCATTGGAGCAGGCGGAGAAGGCTGCCAGTTCGCCACAGATGGGCTTGAGTCACGAGTCGATTGGTTCGGTCCTTGCCTCCCAGGAACGATATCCGGAGGCATTGGATCACTATTTGAAAAATCTGGCGCTCAGTGCCGACGCTCAACACAAGGGCTACGCGGGCTTGCAGTCCGGGAATACGCTATGGCGTTTGGGGAGGTATGACGAAGCTCGCAAAATGTTCGAACTAGCAGATGGGCCGGCTAGGAATTTTGCCTCGCTTCGCCTGAATTTGATGCGTGCCCGGGCGGAGATGGCATTGAGTGAGCGTCGATTCTCCGATGCCGCGACCCAGGCGCGTTTGGCCCTGACCTCGGGCACGGTAGAGAACACCCCGCTTGGTGCTGATTTGATGCGCATCCTTGGCTTGGCTTTATCGGGAACGGGCAAAAAAAATGACGGCCTGCGAACCTGCGAGCGGGCACTCGCAGCCGCGACGAAGCTTAACGACGTCGACGAGGTCCTTGGCGCGCGCCTCGCTCTTTCAGAAGCAAGGCTTGGGGCGGGCGATCGTGAAGGCGCTCTTTTTCTTCTCCGCGATGGTGAGCGGGTTCTGGCGGACCACCCGGAATCGAGATGGCGCGCGTTCGCCCTGATGGGCCGGGTTGAACCCCAATATGTTAGACGTGCCACGGAAGCACTTACCGAACTCGGCAGCCTGTGGGGAGACTCGGCATACCAGGTTTATCTTACCCGGCCCGACGTCAATGCGTTATCATGGCCCCTGCTGCACCGGGTTTCCGCTAATCAATGAAGGAGAACCTCATGCGAACCACAATTCTGATCTGCGCCGCACTGCTCCTTGCCGGCTGCTCGACTAAAACCTCCTTTGACGGAGGCAGCGATGATTCTCCTATAACAGTCGCCGATAGCGGTTCGGGTACGCTCGGCGTACCGGCCGAGCGCTTGCGCCTGCTCAACATACCCGGCAATTACTATTCGGTCTGCTACTCGTCACTAAGCCCAAACGGCAACACCGCCGCCATCCACGATTCCAGCCGCAAACTATGGTCTTTCGAAGTGGTAAGTCCTTCACAGATGACCTATAAAATAGCGCCCGATCAAAAGGTAACGTTGACGCTAACGAACTCGTCATCAAATTCTGTCACATCAACTGACCTTCAAACCATTACCGTTTCATTCGCCAATGGAAGATGGAACAATGCGATCCCCAACACTGCTGTAAATCTGGATGGCCCTCTTATGGCAGTGGACTTGACGGTCGGCGCGGGTCCGCCGCAACACATATATATGGCTTCGGGAGGCTCTACATTCAAAGGATGCTTCCACTATAAGAAGAAGGCCAGTGATAACGATGGGGCCTGTTCCTGTTCGTAGTCACGGCGGTGCTGCGCCGCTTAGATGCCTGGACTCGAAACCCTGTCGATTGGAGCTCCGCCTCCGTACCCTTCCGGCACCAGCAGCGTGAGCGCGTCGGGCACGATGCGGATCTCGGCCGGCAGGTGGCCGGCGAATTCGCCGTCGATCTGCAGGTAGACGCGCTGATCCTCCGGCGCGGCGAGGCGCAGGCACTGTGCGCGCTCGACCGTCACGCCCTTCATGCCGGACAGCCGGTTGAGCATCAGGCCGCCAAAATACTTGACGTACGGTAGAGTCGAACGGCCCTCGAACAGCACCACCTCGAAGCGGTCGTCCAACAGACTGACATTGCGAGCAATCTCGAAATCGCCGCCGTAATTGCGCACCTTGCTCGCGAGCGCAAAGGAACATTGGCGGCTGGCGCCGTTCATCTCGACTCGAAACTCAGCCAGCCGGCGTCCGAGCAGAGTCCATCCTGCCACCCAATAGGAAAACTTGCCGGTTGCCGCCTTCAGGGGAGCGCTGACGCGGTACACAATATGTGCATCCAGTCCAATACCCGCCATGAGCAGGAAATGGCGCGAAACCGCGCCGGCTTCGCACGTGACGTGCCCCACGGCGATGCGGCAGGGACGGCATTGGCCGAGTCGCGCCGCCACGCGCTCCAGGTTGGAGCCGAGCTTCATTTCGGTCGCCAGCACGTTGGCCGTGCCGCCCGGAAGAATGCCCAGCGGCACCGGCGAACCAACCATGCCTTCGGCCACTTCGTTGATCGTGCCGTCGCCGCCCGCCGCCAGCACCAGATCGGCCCCGCGCGCCACATGCTCGCGCGCGATGGCGCCCGCGGTGCGCGGGCCGGTGGTCGGCGCCAGCGTCACGCGGTGGCCGTCGCGCTGTAAGATTTCTACCGCGCGCTGCACCGGCCCATGCCCTTTGCGCCCGAGTTTGCCCGCACGAGGATTGTAGATCAGGGCCGTCTGTTTGTAAGGTGTTATGGTGAGTTCTCCGGACTTCCTCGTTAAATTATAATTGAGACCTCGATGAGAGATCCCGCGCGTGAGATCGAGACGCTGCGCAACCAGCTGCGCCGCCACGAACATCTGTATTACGTTCTGGACAAGCCCGAGATTACCGACGCCGAATACGACGAACTCATGCGGAAGCTGCAGGCGCTCGAAGCCGAGCATCCCGACCTCGCAACGCCCGATTCCCCGACGCGTCGCGTCGGCGGCAAGGCGCGCGAGGGCTTCGTCAAGGTGCGGCACAGCTCGCCGATGCTCAGCCTCGACAATGCGCTCAACGAACAGGAGCTGCGCGATTTTGACCGGCGTGTGCGCGAGCTGCTGGGCAGCGCCGAGTTCCGGTATGCGGCCGAGCTGAAGATGGACGGCCTTTCCATGGCGGCCCGCTTCGAAAACGGCCGGTTCCAGGAGGCCGTCACGCGCGGCGATGGCGAAGTAGGCGAGGACGTCACGGAAAACGCGCGTACCATACGATCCCTGCCGCTGACCGTCCCGACGGCTCTGCCGCATTTCGAAGTGCGCGGCGAAACCGTCATGAACCGCAGGGCGTTCGAGCGTCTGAACGCCGAGCGCGACGAACGCGGGCTGTCCCGCTTCGCGAATCCGCGCAACGCGGCGGCCGGATCGCTGCGCGTGCTCGAGCCGCAGATTACGGCCTCCCGCCGCCTCGATTTTTATACATACTTTTTCCTGGTGGACGGCCAGCCCGCGCGCCCAAGCCACTGGGAGTCGCTCGAAGAAATGGCGCGGCTGGGTTTCAAAGTTAATCCGTATCGCCGCCTCTGCGCGAGCGTGGACGAAGCGCTGGAATTCTGCGCCCACTGGGAGGCCAAACGCGAAGAGCTACCCTACGAAATCGATGGCGTGGTCTTAAAAGTGGATTCGGTGGAACAGCAGCGGCGCCTCGGCTACACCGCCAAGGCGCCCCGCTGGGCCGTTGCCTACAAGTATCCCGCCCGCCAGGCGGTCACCAGCGTGGAAAGCATCGAAGTGCAGGTCGGGCGCACCGGAACGCTGACCCCGGTGGCGCGCCTGAAACCGGTCGAGGTGAGCGGCGTCACGGTTTCGCGGGCCACGCTGCACAACGAAGACGAAATTGAACGGCTCGGCCTGCAGCTCGGCGACGCCGTCGTGGTGGAGCGCAGCGGCGATGTGATTCCCAAGGTGGTGCGCGTGAGCGCCCAGGGCTCCTACCGCCGGCCTTTCCAGATGCCGACGCATTGCCCGATCTGCGGCGGCCGCGTGGTGCGCGAGGAAGGAGAAGCCGCCAGCCGCTGCGTCAATACCAACTGTCCGGCGCGTCTCAAGGAATCCATTCTGCATTTTTCCTCGCGCGGCGTCATGAATATCGATGGGCTCGGGGAGGCCCTCGTCGATCAACTGGTGGATAAGGGGCTCGTCAAGAGCGTTGCCGATCTTTATGGCCTGGACGTGGAAACGTTGATGCAGCTGGAGCGCATGGGCAAGAAATCGGCCAACAACCTGGTGCGCAATATCGAAAATTCAAAACGCAATCCTTTACCGCGCGTGCTGACGGCGCTGGGCATCCGCTTCGTGGGTGAGCGCACGGCCGTGTTTCTGGCCGAGGCATTCGGCAGCCTCGACCGCATCGTGGTCGCCGATGAAGACGAATTGCAGGAGGCCGAGGAGGTCGGTCCGAAGGTGGCCGCCGCGATTGTCGAGTTCTTTGGCGAGCCGCGCAACCGCGAACTGGTGGAACGGCTGCGCGCCGCCAAGCTGCAGTTCACGTATCAATCGACGCGTCCCAAGGGGGGCCCGCTACGCGGCCTGACCTTCGTGCTGACCGGCACTCTGCCCAGCATGAGCCGCGAAGACGCGAAGAAAATGATCGAGACCGCCGGCGGGAAAGTGAGCAGCGCGGTCAGCAAAAAAACCGACTACGTGGTGGCCGGCGAAGATGCCGGCACGAAGCTGGCGAAGGCTCAGGAACTCGGCGTGCCGGTAGTCACCGAGGCCGAGCTCATCGGGATGCTCAAAGGCGATTGAGCCGGGTGGGCTGGGATTTTCGGCATCACACCCAGTTACCGGCGTTGCTCCTGGAGGGCCTGGCGCAGGAATTCGAGACTATTCCCGGTGCGGACGTAGACGTCTCTCACCAACGGATGCTCTTTGTGACCAAGAGGCAGTATTGTTGACCCGTCCGGCTGAAGCTCAAATGCCCCGTCACTCAAAGAGGCCAGGTCGGCAAGCGCGCCGGACCACTGAAGGTACAGACAGAGCACGTACTCCCGATTTGGCTCCAGGCGCAAATTAAAGGGAGAGCCCTGGAGGACCGTGACACCCTGGGCCACTATGCTCCCGCCGCTCATTGCCATCAGCACTTCGTCAGGGCCAATCGGGAGAAGCCCCGCCGGCACCTCTAATTGTCCCAGCGAAGGCTCACTGGAAACGACCGGCTGCTTCGTAACCATTTCGCTGACCTTCAGTTTGTACCAGGTTGTGATGCCGTTGCCATCGGCGGTGGGCGCCATGACAATCTGCTGCGGCTGCGCGACAACGACGGTGTAGCTTTCGCGAATCGTGAAAAGGCTATTGACACTCGCCGGGGTGATCTGTACTGCCGGAATTCGAACTTGAGAACGGCCGCTGGCCTTTGCTTCGAGCACGGCTTCCCGCAGCCTTCCCCTTAGCTCGCCCCGCGCGCCATCTTGGGAAATCGCGCTCGAGATTAACAGCAGTGAGCCCGTCACTGCAACGGTTCGGGAAAAATTGCGACGCATTCATGCCCTCCAAGGGGCCGTGCGCGGCCGCCGGCGGATGCGCTATTGCTTGACCATCTTCATGACGCGCTTCAGATTGTCCTTGAGCTCGTCGCTGGCGTCCACCATCTGGCTCGTGTCGTATATCACGCGCGGCGTCAGAAAAATGATCAGCTCGGTACGCGACACACTGTTGCTCTTGGCGCCGAACGCGGCGCCTAAAACCGGAATGCGGTGCAGAATCGGAACGCCGGTGGAAGAGTCGATCCGTTTCTCCGTGATGATGCCGGTGATCGCGACCGTCTCCCCGTCTTCCACCGTGACCTGCGTGGCAATCGAACGGTTCTGGAAGGAAGGCGATTGGATGCTCGCGCCGGCGGCCGCCTGGATCGGCGTGCTCACTTGCTGGTTCACCATCATGGTCACTACGCCGCTGGAATTCACCCGCGCCAGCACCGATACCGTAGTGCCGCTCGACTCCTGGCTGATCGTGTTCGCGAACGGGTTGGTTCCTCCCACCTGTGTGCCGCCAACCACCGCCTGCGACGTCAGCACCGGCACCTGGTCGCCCACGTTCATGACCGCCGGAATGCTGTCGGTCGCGATGATGCTCGGAGCCGCGATCACCCGTGTGCGTCCCTGGCTCTCCTGCGCGGTCAACGTGGCCAGCAACTCGTGGCTCTTCAGAACCAAGGCTCCGGTAGTGAGCGCAACCCCCGCACTGCTGGATGCGGCACTCAACACTCGCGAGGCTCCATCCGGAGCAGCCGCATTCCGGCTCTGCAAATACGCATTCACACCCGCGCTCCAGGCGCCCGACAGGTCAACTTCATAGATCTTGGTGTCCACCAGCACCTGGCGGGGCGCGATGTCCAGCTGCCGGATCAGGCTGACTACCTGCTCGTATTCCTGCGGCGTGCCTTGAATCAAAATCGTGTTGTCGAACGGATTCGGTATGACCTTCGGCCCTGCATAGTAGTTCGTTT
>Ga0070734_10005947_pt1 | contig 10503 bp, 11 predicted proteins | sample Coa_R1_8_FD_66444 | JGI IMG/M metagenome (GOLD analysis project Ga0070734, IMG submission 66444) | Surface soil microbial communities from Centralia Pennsylvania, which are recovering from an underground coalmine fire - Coalmine... | ecosystem: Environmental > Terrestrial > Soil > Unclassified ... | reverse complement strand
CACAGTCAGAGGCGAAGGTTATAGGATCGGCAGGCCCGCCCCGCCACCGGCTGTAGAGACGGCTTCAGAGCCGAGCTCGAACGCCGACCATAATCATCAGCCCGGCGCCTTTAACGGTATGACTGATGCTGTTGGCGTGCAGCAACCGCCTATGCGGGCATTGATTCACTCAGTCGCACATGATTTGGCGCAGCCGCTTACCAGCATACGTTGCTTTCTGGAAGTTATGGGCATGCATGCGGATAGTGGTCGAACGCTTCCGGCAGACCTGAAAATTATTGAGCAGCAGGCGGACCGCGCTATCTCTCTGGCGAAAGGAATATCAGCGCTGGTGCGGGAAGTCCCGGCGCCCAGCGGGCCGTGGATATCACTGGATGCTTTGTTCAATGAGCTGTTTAATGATTTTATTGTGCTGCTTCACTCCGGGTTGTTGACGCTGCAGCGCCAGTGGGACCCTTCCATCCAGGTCACCAGCAGTCCTGTGCTGCGCCATCTGATGGTATTGTTCCTGAGCAAACTGGTGGGCAGGAACACCAGGCCTTTGGTGCTTACAATCTCAGCGCAGGCCAATGAGGGTCGTTGCCTGCTTAAAATGAAGTGGAAGGCGGCAGATGATTCTCCGCCACCGCTGCTGGACGCAAAGGGAATCATCGCCAGGGAACTCGCTTACATACAGGAACTGGTATATTCCATCGGCGGTGAAATGTCGCTTACGGACGGGCGTACCAAAATTCTGCTAAAAGTGCCCGCTGCAACGCAGGGTAGCAGGCAGAGCATGGTGCATTGAGATCAGCAGCCGTGCAGGCTAAAAAACTCCTTAGTGCAGGAATGGTCCACTCCTGCGTTATCGAATCATTGTCATCCGCCTTATCCCTGTTCTATTGAGTGAACTTCGTCAACGAAGTATTTGTGACAACCCTAGAGCAGCGGCAGCGATCCCATTAAGGCAGCCGTGCGCGATCATGCCCGGGAGCAAGCTTTTTCTTTGCACTGCCAGCAACCCCAGGAATCCACCCGCCACGAATTTGTCCACCGTTCCTCCCACGCTCTGGTCAAACCCGTGAAGCGCCGCAAAGACAACTGCTTGTATGACAATCGCGGAGTTGATGCCGACAAAATGGTTCAGTTGCCGGAGCAGATATCCGCGAAAAATCAATTCCTCAAAAAATCCGGCGGACGTCAGCAACGCGAAAAACAAAAGAAATTGCGGGAGGGTTCGTGGTAAGAATTCTAAAAAGTCGTCGTTATGCCTGTGTGAAGGGAAAGATACCAGTATCAGCAGAGAGACAGCCAACAGAACCAGCGAGAACAATGTGCCGACAATTACGTCTCGCCGAACCTGGCTGCGATCAGCCCACCCGGGTCCCATCAATTCTGACAATCTCGTTTTCGAAATGCGCAGGCCAAGATACATCAGGCCAAGAAGGATGCCATCAAGCATAAAACCGATCACGTAAGCCCACAGGGGGTTAACGCGCGTGGAGGGCAATGAAGGCTTGTGTGCCCCTGGCTTTGCAAGGTATAGCCAATATGTGAGCGCTACCAGCAATCCAAAATAGACAATGGTGTGCCAAATTGGAGCGACCCGACGCGGTTCCTCATCCACCGTGCTCTGTAGGGCAGCCGTGCTCATGCGCTACCTTTTATCACAAGGCGGACTATAAGCAAGCCAAAAAGCTTATGAAACTTGGCGCTTACAACCATGGATTCGAGGCATGATTACTGATCATTCTCCCATCACAACTACCACCACTCGCTTTGAGCGTTGGCCATCGAATTCCGCATAAAAAACTCGCTGCCATGTCCCTAACAGCAATCTGCCGTTGGTCACCGGAAGAATGACCTGATGGTGTATGAGCAGTGCCTTCAGGTGTGAGTCGCCGTTGTCCTCACCGGTTTCATGGTGCAGATACGCTTCATTGAATGGCGCAAGCTGCTCCAGCCATTTGTCAATGTCCTGAATCAATCCTCGCTCGTCGTCATTCACATAAACGCCGGCTGTAATGTGCATGGCTGAAACCAGCGCCATGCCATTGTTTACTCCGCTGGCATTCACAATTTTTTCTACCTGCGGCGTAATGTGGATGTATTCGCGATGCTTCTTCGTGTTAAAGGTGAGATATTCCGTATGAAATTTCATGCCGAGCCTGCCTTTGATCGAGTCTCGCCGAGCAGTTTATATGACGGCTAAAGAATGAGTGAAGCCGCCCAGCCTTGCCGTCAACGCATCAAAATTAACATGGCCAAACGTCCAAATCGCATCTCTGCCGCGCCGCCCATCCCGGACAAGCCAACACTGCCTGCTCTGCGCAATGCTGCTGCGGGCTGCAAAGCGTGCGATCTGTGGAAGCTGGGAACACAAACCGTTTTCGGCGAGGGAAGCCCGACAGCCCGGGTGATGATGGTGGGCGAGCAGCCCGGCGACAAGGAAGACTTGCAGGGCCGTCCATTTGTGGGACCTGCGGGCATTGTTCTGGATAAAGCCTTGGTCGCGGCCGGAATCGAACGCAAGGACGTTTATGTGACCAACATTGTGAAGCATTTCAAATGGGAGCCGCGCGGCAAACGTCGCTTGCACAAAAAGCCCAATGCCTTGGAAATAAGCGCATGCCGTCCGTGGCTGGAAGCCGAGATCAAGGCGGTTAAGCCTGAAGTGGTGGTGCTGCTGGGCGCCACTGCCGCTCAAGGCGTGCTCGGGAACCAGTTTCGCGTAACTAAGCAACGTGGACAGTGGGTGCAATCGAGCATTGCGCCGCTGGTGATGGCGACGGTGCATCCTTCATCAATTCTGCGTGCTCCAGACGACGACTCCCGGCATGAGGAAATGCGTAAGTTCGTGGCTGATCTGAAGCGAGTAGCCGCGCAAATGCAACAGATCCGGGCAGCTTAGGTTGCTCTATTGCTGGCTGACCTGCATGGTCTGGTCAACGCTGAGGGTTTTGGGCATCCCGGAGCTTTCAGGGCCGGAGTAAGTGGCGACAATGCGGAAGGAAGAGTCGCTGACTTCGGCAGAATAGTTGTATGGCCCGCGGTTGTCGCGCGTCATGATCAGGTCGCCCTGCGATCTCAGCGCTTCGATCGAAACATAACTGCCCTGGCTTGCCTGGTGGCTGCGTTCCGCCTGGGCAATCGCCAGCAGGTCATTTCTTACGCCAATCAGGTCCACCGTTGCTGTGGGGTTGCTGCTGCCGGCGGACGTTACGCCCTGTGTCTGCCGCATATAGATATAAGCCCCAATACCAACCACAATGATCAAGCTTATAAACCCAAAAGCGCGTCCCATGCAATATTTCCTCCGAACGTCCACATGATAACCTTTGCCGCTTTGGCCAACGTCTGAGAAAATCAACGGTTGGCTCACGAAAGTCCAATTCGGGTGGCGGTCGTTGGTGTAGGCTCTTTCGGCCGCAACCATGCGCGCGTTTACCATGATCTGCAAAAACAGGGCGCCGGCGTGGAACTTGTCGCCGTTGTGGATAGTGACGCTGCTCAGGCGCAGTCCGTCGCCAGCCAGTTTGGATGTTCCGCGCTGGCTACAGTGGAAGACCTTTTTGGCCGCGTGGAAGCCGCGTCCGTGGCAGTTCCGACGTTGCATCATCGTAGCGTAGCTGCGGCGCTAATGGCTGCGGGGATCGATGTGCTCATCGAAAAGCCACTGGCCTCAACTTTGGCTGAAGCCGACGAGCTGATCAGCCTGGCAAATGCCAACCAGCGCGTGGTGCAAGTCGGGCATTTGGAACGGTTCAATCCCGCGGTGAGAGCAACCATTCCGCTGATTACCCAGCCGATGTTTTTTGAGGTGCATCGCCTCAGCGTTTTCAGCCCGCGCAGCCTCGATGTGGACGTTGTGCTGGATCTGATGATTCATGACATTGATGTTGTGCTTTCTTTCGTGAAATCGCCGGTAAAGGAAATACGAGCGGTGGGGCTCCCTGTGGTCACCGAAAAAGTCGACATCGCCAACGTGCGCATGGAGTTTGAATCCGGTTGCGTGGCCAACCTGACTGCCAGCCGCATCAGCACGGAGCGCGTGCGCAAGCTGCGCTTCTTTCAGCCCAAGGAATATGTCTCCATAGATTACGGGCGGCAGGATGTTTTCCAGATTCGCGTCACCCAGGAAGAGAAGTTTTCCCTGCACAATCTAATGGCATTTGCGGAAACGCCCTCCACTCTTCCGATTCCAGGCGTAACTCTAAACAAGCCCAAAGTGGAATCTGAAGAGCCGTTGCGGGCGGAACTGAAGTCATTTCTGCATGCCGTGCGCCACCGTGAAAAACCGGTAGTCTCACTGGAGGATGGCCGGCGCGCACTGGCGGTTGCGCTGAGCATACTTTCCGCCATTGACGAGCACACAAAACGCGCCAAGCTCCATTCTCTGTAAATTCTTTGTAAACATGTATTAAGGTGCGGCAGTTCGTCCCTTGGTAATGAGTGGTTTCCACTAGAAAAGTCCTTTTTTCATCGTTAGTGCCCGCAAGAGCATCTCACAACTGCCGTTCTAATGAGAGAATAGTTACTAACAACGCAATAGCGCCTGCAAGCAGGCTGGTGGTGGTTTATTCCTGTAATGGAAGAAAAAGGGCGTCCGGCTGAGGAACAGTCGCGAGCGGAAGTGCCGCTGAAGATCACAGAGGCAGAGATGCGTTTGCATCTTCTCACGGCTGATCTGCCGGAAGAAGATGACGTTGTCTCTGTCTACCGCCGGCGTGAGGCAGCATGGATCTCCCTGATCACGCACGCGGTCATCATCGCTTTGTTGATTTTTATACCGAAGTGGAATTTCAACCGTCCGGTCATTGTTCCCATCAAAGAAAAGCAGGAAACCACATTCATCCCGTTGCCGGATGACCTGCTCAAGGTAAAGCCACCCAAGACCAACATAACTTCTGACAAGAACCGCATCGCGCAGACCAAGACTCCGACGGTAGATAAAGAGACATTGCGCAAGCTGATTGATGCGCGTAAGCCGGGGCCGCCCAAGGCTTCTCTGCCGCCGCCTCCAGGCCAGCAGGCGATGCAGCAAAATCCGGCGACAGCGCAAACGGCTGCACCAGTTCCTGCAGTGCAGCCTACGCCCCCGGCTACAGCGCAGCTTGAATCGCCGGCTCCAGCGCCGCCCAAGAAATCTCCATTTACCATTGCCTCTCCCGGCGCTTCAGTGAATGATGCGATTCGTTCCGCGGCTGCGGGCCACGGCAACGCACCGGTAAATTTTGGCGGCGGAGAATATGGCAGCGCCACAAAGCCCAAGGTGGACGCAAAGGGTGGACTGGAAATATTGAGTGACACCATGGGTGTGGATTTTGGCCCCTACATGAAGCGACTGCGCTACACAGTGCAGACCCACTGGGACCCATTGATCCCTGAATCTGCCATGCCGCCGGTGATGAAAAAAGGCGTGGTGATCATTGAATTTGCCATCACGAAAGAAGGCAAAGTCATGGGCATGAAACTGGTTGGCTCATCGGGCGACGTTGCGTTGGACCGTGCCGCGTGGGGCGCAATCACTGACGCGATCCCGCTGCCCAATCTTCCTACCCAGTTTGCCGGAGATTATCTTTTGATCCGCGCGCGCTTCTACTACAACCCAGATAAAAATGAGCTCGAATAGGCTGGCGTTATCGTCCGCTCTGCATCATCTTTATTAATGTGCGTTGTGCGAACGGCATGTAAACCAGCGCGGCACATGCTCCCAGGGCAAAACCCAAACCAATGCGGTCAGCGATGAGTAGCGGCGACAAAGTCCAGATCATATCCAGAACAAAAAGTGCGGGCATAAGCAGGCGGTATTTGCTGCCGAGCAGATGGTAATCCATTGCGGTGGCAGAGATGAGGTACAAGCGCACGGCAATGCCGACCATGGATGTTGCCATATAAACCACGAACGCAGTTGCGCCGGCGCGCCCCCAGGTATTGAAGCAGGCCTTGTAAGTATTCTCCCAGCTGAACAGCGCCGAGAGATAAAAGATCAGGTACATGATTTGCGTCAAGGTGAACAAGATGCGCGCGGTGTTTCTGCTGGTGCGGGGAAGCGCTGAATCTGTTTCCATCTGGAGATTTGAAGGCTGCAGGTTCGGATTGCCGACACTTGTTGCGCCGGCTTCGGCAGGCGCGGAGGCTTTTGGCTCCGTTACCGCAGGCTGCTCTGAAATAACTGCAGCATCGCCCAGAAAGCGATAGCCGCGCTTGGCAATGGTCTCAATGAATTTCGGCTTGCTGGCGGAATCGCCGAGCACGTCGCGCAGTTTGACCATGGCCGTATTGAGGCCGTGATCAAAGTCGACGAACGTATCCTGCGGCCACAAACGCTGCCGCAACTCCTCTCGGGTAACAACTTCTTTAGGACGCTCAAGAAGCGCCACCAATACCTGGAATGGCTGCATCTGCAGCTTCAGCCGTATGCCGCCCTTGCGCAATTCTGCCGCGCGAAGGTCAGCTTCAAATTCGTCAAATTTGTACTTGATAACCGTTGCCATAAGACAGTTGATAGTGGCTGGAATGAAGCTCCGCGCTAGAGTTTAGCATTTTCTGTTTCGTGCTTATGATGGCCGCAGCCGTTGGGGCGACCTAGCTACAATGTGAATGCAATGGATTCCCGACGACAGCAGGCGCTCGGCCTGGCCTTGTTAGCGCTGCTCATACTTCTGTTTGTATTCCTCCGACGCGTGTGGAGCGGCGCATGAGCCTGCCTCTCCTCGTGGTAATCCTTGGCCCCACAGCCAGCGGCAAGACCGCGCTTTCACTCCATATGGCGGAGCGGATGTACGGTGAGATTGTTAGCTGTGACTCTGTGGCGGTCTATCGCGAGCTTGAGATCGGCACGGCAAAACCTTCAAAGGAAGAACGTCGCCGCATTCCGCATCACTTGATAGATATCGCTGGCCCGGAAGAGCTGGTCACCGCGGGCGATTACTCGCGGCTGGCCAGGCAGGCCATCGGCGAGATCACGGCTCGCGGGCATTTGCCGATTGTCGTAGGTGGTTCCGGACTATATCTGCGTGCGCTGTTGGAGGGATTGTTCGCAGGGCCGCCACGATCAGAAGAACTCCGCACGCGGCTGCGAGAACGCGTGGCGGAGCGGGGAAGTGAATATCTGCACAAGATCCTGCGCCGCATTGATCCGGCGGCGGCGCAAACCATCCATGCCAATGATGTTCCCAAGGTGGTGCGAGCGCTGGAAGTAAGCATCAGCGCGCGAGCGCCCATGACAGGCCTATGGCAGCAAGGCCGCGATGCGTTGCAGGGCTTCAGAATTCTCCGTGTCGGCCTGAATCCCGACCGGGAAGCGCTTTACGGCCGCATCAATGAGCGCGCGCGCGAAATGTTCTCTGCTGGTCTGTTGGAAGAAACCCGCGGGCTGTTAGACCGATACGGTTCATCCGTGTGGCCACTGAACTCTCTGGGTTACAAGCAGGCCATGCAGCACCTGCGCGGAGAAATTTTACTGGATCAGGCCATTGCTGCGGCGCAGCAGGGCCACAGAAATTATGCCAAGCGGCAAATGACATGGTTTCGCCGTGAACCGGAGGTCCACTGGATACCAGAATTTGGATCCGAACCGGCAGTGCAGGAGCATGCTATGGATTTGATCAAGGCAAAAGCGCAGGATTGAAGTCAGCAGCGTGCTTCTCTAACCGCTTTGCTGCGAAAGACACTAGGTCCCACGCAATAGACCGGCCCACTTTAAAGCAACATTCCGGTGCGGTTCCAGCGGGTATTCGAGAAGAAGTTCTCCGCGATGGAAGCGTAGAAAGAAATTTTGTGTCCGGGATTCTCATCCAGCCAGCGCGCGGTCGGCGCGTCATACGACCAATAAACAAACAGTGGCTCGCCGATGACGTTGCTCATCGGAACAAAGCCCCAATCGCGGCTGTCATTCGAGTTGTCGCGATTGTCGCCCATTACAAACAGCTTGCCTTCCGGCACAATGGTTGGCCCCCAGCTTTCCAAAGGATTGTGTACTGGCGCGTGATGCACCGCGTATGGCTCCTTTACCGGCTGAAAGTTCACGTACAGCACGCCATTCTTAATTTCCAACCGGTCGCCGCCGAGAGCCATAACACGCTTGAGGAAAGTTTCCGTAACATCTTTAGGGTAGCGGAAAACGATAATGTCACCGCGATGGATGGTCTTGAGCACAGGCAGGCGCCAGTGGACCAGCGGGATCTCCGGTCCATAAAGCAGCTTGTCCATAAACAGATGATCGCCCACCAGAATAGTGCCTTCCATGGACGCCGTTGGCACCACTGAAGCTTCGCCCACAAAGATACGCATTCCCAGAACGATGGCCGCCAGAACAACCAAACGCCGCGTGGAAAGCCGCAGGCGTCGTCGAATGCCGCTGGTGCGGCGTGAATCTGACTCAGCGCGTGCGGCATCGGTGGTCGCCGCTACACGTGAGTCATCGGTCGAGACGCGTGAACCATCGGTTGGGACGTGTGAGCCATTGGCAAGACAGCCGATCGCCGGGGTGGCCAGTTCATGTCCTATTGTGGCCGGAGTTTCTGGTGCGGCGGCTCGATCGCAGAGTTCAAATGAAAGCATATAGACGAAGGGGAAATGAATATTCTTGGCTGCAAATTACTGAGCCACAATCAGGTGAACACCTGCTGTTGGCGAACAATCGGCCATGGACTTATGGAGTTTCCCTGGAACAAAGTCTACGGCATCTCCTTTTTGTGGCAAGTTTCGTGGCCACGTCAGTTATCAGGAAATCACGCGTTCACGAAATCGAATGTCGGGAATCGGAGCGGTTCTGCTGCAAGAGGACGCTGGTTTCTCCGCATTAAGGCGGCGATACTCTGCTATAATCGAGGCCTACCAATGACCGTCCGCCTGGATGGTCCATGTCGGGGAGTGGCTCAGCCTGGTAGAGCACCTGGTTCGGGACCAGGGGGTCGGAGGTTCAAATCCTCTCTCCCCGACCAATCTTTTCAATAACTTAAAATCGATTTCTGGTATGCCATCTACATCGATGTAGACGATTTTGTGACGGTGGCGCTTCGTTGGGAGAAAATTACGGCTCGATCGTGGCGACAACGGCCTCTGGTTGTCGATCAACCGGATCATCTCCGATACGCACTCTAAAATTGTGGTGCAAGAAAAAGCCCGATATCTTGCTCATATCTTCGATGAACAGAGTAAGCCCTTCGGCAGAAAAGATATCTTTTCCTTTCCAGATCGGTTTTGAAGAGCGTAAATTCTCTGGGAAGAACGCATGTGCCAAGCCGTTGCGTAGAGCGTTAAGCGCCTCAATATCCGCAGCAACTCGCTTGGGCACCTTCGTTACTGCTTTGACGAGCCTTAATTTTTCCGGGACGCTGAGGACTTCCAGGATGTAGTGGTTAAACGTGCTGAATTTTTTAGTCTTCCAAAGCGAATAGCGCAACTGAAGCCGCTGAGTTAAACCTCATGCCTAATTCGATTTTTGCTTTCCCTGTGACTCAATGTTCAAAAAGATCTCTCCGCTGGGCTTCTCTTGCTGCTTCAATGACTTGGCTCGCCGCATTCTCGACCACGAGTTCACCGCCACCAGAATTACGCAAATCGATACAAAGAGAATCACCGGCGGGTGAAATCGTGGATTAAGCATGAGAACTATCAATACAGCTACTACCACAAGGGTAATGATCATCACGACGGGATGAGGAGTAGCGATCGGATGTAAATGTGATCTGGATAACGGCATAACTCAACCTCCAAAGGCAATCATAGTCCAATATCGCATTTGTACTGACTGCCAGCGGCGCTCTGGCCCCTGGCAGCCGCTCCGTATGGATTCACCTTCTTCCCTCAGCTACAGCCTGGGGTTGGTGGCGGGCAGTTCAAGATGCACTTGGCATACTGCTGCGCCACAACAAGCTCGCAGATTGCGCCGGCAATAGGACTGACAGCGAAATATGCAGCGCAAATGGCCCCGAAATATAGGCCCAGTCGATCGCAATTGCTCATGCAAGTATCATGAGCGTCCGTCAGCATTAAGAAAGGCTTGTCCGACAGCTCCCAGGATTTCCCTGCCGCCGCACATGCCGAGTTCGCCGCACAGCGGCCATCTTGTCGTAGAAGTGTGAGGACATCAGGATTATCTTCTTTGATAGCATCCTGCAGATCCTGAATATTCTGGAGAATCACTTTCTGGGTCTGAGTATCATGGTCCCTGGTACGAGTATTGGATGCGTCCCTCCGCTTCCAGTCGCCGATCGCGCTTTCAAGGTCCTTCGCGATATTCTGACATTTTAAAGACTTACAGAATTGTTTCGCATCGGATACTGCTTTGGCTGTCATTTCGACCAGTTTGCCTAGTTTCTCCGGGGGGATTACTTGTTGGGCCTCCGCCGGTGGGAGTTGCAGCTTTTTGGTAGGGGCGGGCACTTCAGGCCGATTCGACAATGAAAGATCTTCTGCTTTCACTTGGAGGACGGGTCCATCCGCGGCCGGAATTGGTTTTTGTACGTAGAACAAAGTTGCGCCATTCCCGCCTACAAGCCTGGCAACCTGCCTGAC
>Ga0070734_10005946_pt1 | contig 10504 bp, 8 predicted proteins | sample Coa_R1_8_FD_66444 | JGI IMG/M metagenome (GOLD analysis project Ga0070734, IMG submission 66444) | Surface soil microbial communities from Centralia Pennsylvania, which are recovering from an underground coalmine fire - Coalmine... | ecosystem: Environmental > Terrestrial > Soil > Unclassified ... | reverse complement strand
GCCACCACGTCGGCGTCCTGCTCAATGGCGCCGGATTCACGCAGGTCGGCAAGCATGGGGCGGTTGTTACCGGTGCGAGCTTCCGGAGACCGGCTGAGCTGCGAAAGCGCGACCACGGGAACGCGCAGCTCCTTGGCCAGCGACTTCAGCCCGCGCGAGATGGCGGAAACTTCCTGCGTGCGGTTCTCATAGCGCTTGCCTCCGCCGGTGGGCGTGCCCGCCACGAGTTGGAGATAGTCAACAATAATCAGGTCCAGCCGGCCCTGCGCCTGCTGCAGGCGGCGGCACTTGGCGCGCATTTCAGAAATCGAAATACCCGGCGTATCGTCAATGTAGATCGGCGCTTCCACCAGCGCGGCCAGCCCGGTCACCAGCTTGTTGTAATCTTCGCGGCTCAGAAAGCCGGTGCGCAGCTTGTGGGAATCCACCATGGCCTGCGAACAGAGCAGGCGCAGCAGCAGGGATTCACGCGACATTTCCAGAGAGAACACGCCGACGACTTTGTTATCGCGCACGGCGGCGTTTTCGGCAATGTTGATGGCGAAGGCGGTCTTGCCCATCGACGGGCGTGCCGCGATGATCACCAGATCGGACTTCTGGAGGCCGCTGGTCATTCCGTCCAGGTCTTCAAAATGGGTTTCCAGTCCGGTAATGCGCTGGCCCTGCTCATAAAGCTTGTCGATGGAGCCGAACGAGAGCTTTACGATCTCCGGGATTCCCATAAATCCCTGGCCGATGCGCTGCTCGGCAACTTTGAAGATGGCGGACTCGGCCGAATCGATAATTTCTTCCGCCGGGGCTTCCTGCTCATACGCCTGCTGGATTGCGCTGGTTGCGGCGTGAATCAGCCCGCGCAGCAGCGCTTTATCTTTTACGATTTTTACGTACTGCTCAATGTTCTTGACGCGCGGCAGTCCGTCCGTGAGCGACGTAACATAAGCCACGCCGCCCACGGCCTCAATCTCTTTGTGCTGTCCCAGTTGTTCGGTGAGCGTGACGAAATCGACGGGCTTGCCCGTTTCCGCCAGCTCCATCATGCGGAGGTAAATGCGGCGGTGGGAGTCGAGCGAGAAATCTTCTGCGCGCAGATGCTCAGCGGCCTGCGGGTATGCGGAGTTATCCAGCAGGATTGCGCCCAGGATCGCGCGCTCTGCATCCATGCTGGCGGGCATTCCGCGATCAAGAATACGGTCAGTAGTTGCCATTCAAAGTAGCCGTTTTCTCCCCTATGATAACCCGATATAACCGGCGAAAACAGAGAGAAGCGCATGAGCGCCGGATGTCTGTTATTGGACTCTGTTTAGATCGCAGTCTGGCATGAAGCTCGGCAGCTATCAGGCATAAATTTAAAAAGTGCTTCCCCTTGTTAAAAACAAGTGTCAGGGCACGACTTTAGTCGTGCCGTCAGTGCTCCAAATTGATTCGGGCTTTAGCCCCTGAAAAAATAAAACCCGGTCTGTACCAGCCATACAGACCGGGCTAGCGGGGTGGATGTTCTTCCGCAGCTCTGTTGCCGGAGCGGCGTCTGGCAGTTCAGCAAGTTTCTCTCACGCTCATTCTTAAGAATGAGATACGGCTTTGGCCGCAGCCGGCGGACAAAACCAACGCAGATTAAACTCCGGCCCATCCCTTGAGTGTGCCGTCAATCCATTTGGACTGAATCTCAACTGTCGGCGAGAACATTCACACTTGAGTAGAGAAAATATCTATGAACGCCGGAGTGACTTCAAGTAAATATCTGGAAGGTTTGGGCGATCGCGGTGACTTTCCTGTGCATAACAAACCTTGCCTGTGGATAAAGGTGGAAAACTTGGGACTAATTTCAATCGGCACTCGAAGACGGGAATCGCACCGCTTATGGTTCGATGTAAATTCTGTGCACTCTTTCGCCCAGTCGTGTGAGCAGCTCATACGGAATCGTTCCCGCCATATGCGAAACTTGCTCCGGTCGCAGCGTGTGTCCATTATGCGTGCCATAGAGCAGGACTTCAGCGCCAATGCTTGCGCCGGGAATGTCCGTCAAATCAATCTGCATCTGGTCCATGCTGATTCGTCCGACGATCGGCGCAGTGCGCCCTTCAACCAGCACTTGACCAGAACCGGAAAGCTGCCACGGAAGCCCATCATCATAACCAAACGGCACAATGCCAACTTTGGTGCGGCGCTTCGCAGTGAAAGTTCGGTTGTACCCCAGAGTATCGCCCGCAGAAAATTCCTGAATGCTGGTAATGCGGCTGGTGAGTCCCACGGCAAGTTCCAGGTCAATCATTTTGCGCGCGGCCTCAGACGGATAAATTCCGTAGAGTCCCAAGCCAATGCGCACCATGTTGTAATGCGCTTCAGGAAAACGGATCGCGCCGGCGGTGTTGGCGGCATGAATCTGAAGTTCGTTAAAGCCGTTTGTCTTAAGCCCGGCAATAACCTGGTTGAAAGCCGCAATCTGCTGGCGCGTGAAGTAGTCAGAAGTCGGATCTTCAGCGGAGGCAAAGTGCGTGCAGACTCCAGTAAGTCCCATCACGCCGCTGGAGCGAATGCGTTGCGCCAGCTCCACTGCCGCCGCTGGCGGCACACCAAGCCGATGCATCCCGGTATCGACTTTCAAATGCACATCGAGCGTGCGCCCGCTGCCTTGCAACGCTGAGATGAATGAATCGACCAATTCGGCTGAGTAGATCACGGGTGTGAGTCGATAGGTCAGCAGATTATCAACGTCTTCTCGCTCGGAGAGGAAAACCAGAATGTCCTGGTCCGCGCCGGACTTGCGCACGGCCACACCTTCATTCGCGGACGACACTCCCACATGATGAATGCCCAGTTGCGACATCCAAGAGCCAAGCTGCGCCAGTTCTGTTCCGTAAGCCATGGCCTTGAGCATGGCGACAATGTGTACCGCGCCGCCGCAGTGCCGCCGCACGCGCGCAATGTTACCTTCAATGGCGGCCAGGTTCACCCAGAGACAGCGCTGGGCGATTGCGCCGGAAAGATCGCGCACCGCCTTCACCATACCGGCATTGCGTGGACCTTTGAAGAGCACCGTGTCGCCCGGACGCAACAGCGGAAGAAGCCGGTCTTTCAGTTCGTCGGCTGACTTCACCTGCATGACGTTGCCTTCCGGACGCACGCGCTTGTATCCCTCCGCCGTGGTAGCAAGCTCACCATTGCCCACGAGAAAAAGATGGCTGAACCCGCATTCGGCGGCCTGCGCGCCGACTTGCGCATGTTCGCGGGCGGAACTGGCCCCCAGCTCACGCATGCCGGCAAAGGCAAACATCTTTCTGCCGCTGCGCGAAGCACCCAGCGTGGCCGCGCGCAACGCCGCATGCACAGAGATTGGATCGGAGCTGTAACCGTCATTGATGATGCGAATGCCCTGCGGCGACGACCACAGCTCCATGCGCGTCGGAGTCGGCGCATAGTAAGAAAGGGCCGCGGCGATTTCTTCCAGCGGCACGCCCAGAAGATGCGCCGCCGTCGCGGCAAAGTGCAGATCGGTAATGATCTCTGGCGAACGCGTCTTCACCGTCACGCTGCGCGAGCCTTGCGACGGAACGCTCAATTCCAACACCTGGCCCTCCACGCTGAGCGAGAGCGGCTTGAGCGAAAGCAATTCATTCTTCCCGCCGATCCAGTGAATAGGACATTGGATCTTTTTTGCCGGTGCATCAAGCGTCGTCTCGCCCGAAGGCAGCAGCAGCCAGCCGTCGGGCGGAATGCGCTCGAACAACCGCATCTTCTCTTGCGCAATGCCTTCACGGCCACCGAACGCTGCAACGTGGGCCAGACCAATGTTCGTAAGAATGCCGTAGTCTGGCCGCGCAATCTCTTCCAGCGCCGCCATCTCTCCAGGGGCAGAGATGCCAACCTCAAGAATCGCCAGCGGCTCTAGCTTCTCCGCGGAAAGCACGGCCAGCGGAAGTCCGAGCTGGCTGTTGTAACTTCCGGGCGAAGCCAGCACCTGCCTGCCCGCAAGCAACGACTTCAAAGCGTCTTTAACAATGGTCTTGCCGTTGCTGCCGGTGATCGCCAGCACACGCTCAAAATATTCACGCCGATGCCAGCGCGCCAGAACTTGCAATCCGCGCAGCGGATCGGGAACCACGATCACAGGCCACGAAGGATCAAGCTCTGCGCCCGCCACACGATCCTTCTCGATCAGAGCAGCGCTTGCGCCGTTGCGGAATGCGTCGGCAAGAAAACGGTGGCCGTCAGTCTGCTGGCCTTTTAACGCAACAAAGAGCGCGCCCGGTGCGGCGCCGCGTGAGTCGGTACAGATGCGGTCGATTATGAGCGATGGAGATGCGCCGCGTAGTTCGCCGCCGATTGCAGGGGCTATACGCTCAAGTGTCGTCGGGATCAAGTGATAGCTGCTCCGGTAAGAGTGTAGCAGGACATCTCAGCGCCTTTCCCTTGCTCCACTCAGGCAGCGTCTCGTCGAACATTAAGCGGATTGTTTCCTCAAAATGCCGGAAAACTGCGTTTAAACACCCAATCCACCCACTCCAATGTTCACCTCTCCTTGCGGAGATACCTTCACATTTACAATCAAATTAGCTCACAAATTCATGGCCAGCCTCTATCAAAAATGGATGTATGCGTGGGAGACACGTCTCACCACGCGCGACACAAACCGCGTGGTGCGTCCGCTTGAATGGGGGATGGAATGGGCGCGCCGCTGGCCCCTGGTCAACGGCAACTTTCCCAGCTCAGAAGAGCATTTTGAAAGCTACCTGCACGAGCTGAATGACCATATTGTCGCCCAAAGCGACGAGTTTTTTGCCTACAAAACGCCGCAAGACTTCCGCCTGGAGACGCGCAAGATTGAGCTGTTTCCCACCGGCAGCAACGCCAATGACAAAGTGCCGAAGGGCGATGGCACGTTCCTGCGCTTCACTTCTCCTGCGCCGTCTCTGCACCCTGAGAATGATCTGGTGAACGCCCGCTGGTTTCCTGCGAAAGGAAATCGCGCGGTGATTGTACTGCCGCACTGGAACGCCAACGGCATAGCGTATAACGCGCTGGGGCCAATCATGAATCGCTTTGGCATCTCCATGTTGCGCCTGAGCAAGCCGTATCACGACATTCGCCGGCCGCAGGAGACAGCCCGCTCTGACTATGCTGTTTCACCCAACATCTGCCGCACGCTGGACGCGGCGCGCCAGGCCGTGGTGGACGTTCGCGCCTGCATTGATTGGCTCTACTCTCAAGGCAAAGACCATGTTGGAGTCGTGGGAACCAGTTTGGGATCGTGCTATTCATTCCTTGCCGCGGCGCATGATCCGCGCTTGAAAGTGAATGTCTTCAACCATGCTTCCACCTACATGGCGGATGTCGTTTGGACCGGCCAATCGACGCGCCACGTTCGTGAAGGCCTGGAGCGCGATGGAATCACCCTGGAAAGCCTGCGGCAGTCATGGAAGTGCGTAAGCCCGATGGCGTATTTCGACAAGTTCGCGCGCTATCCTAAGAAGAATCTCCTGATATACGCGCGTTACGATCTCACGTTTTTGCCGGAGCTCTCCCGTGAAGCTGAAGCAGGGTTCCGCAAATATGGCGCCGATCTAAAAACCGTGGTGCTGCCTTGCGGCCACTACACCACCGGGGAAACGCCATTCAAATATATGGATGGCTACCACATGGTGAGATTCCTGGTAAAACATCTTTAAGTTTTGTCGCTGCGCTCCAAACCGCTTCAGACCGAGCATCCGCAGGAGGGCTCATGCTCCTGATGCGGGCAGTTCGGCCCGCAAGTCGGCCTCACTGCCTGAAATCGATTGAGGCTGATTGCTGAACTGCTTCTTTGAGCTCCAGCAAAGCTGAGTTGCTGATCATCGATGCTGCCAACGATTTTGCTGCTCCATCAAACCTCCGCGCGAAAAATTCCTTCCAATAGGCAGAACATCAAAGGAGCTGTCGAATGAAGGTGCTGTCGTTCCTGGGAGCAGTAGGTCTTGGAATCTTTTCCGGAGCATGGATTATTGCGGCGCGCCGCCGTCGCGCGGACGTGAGCAGGTCATTTAGCGGACCGACGATCAATATTAACGAAGCCAGTCAGCAGGAAATTATGCAGTCCCTGGGACTGGACGCCGGCATGGCAGAGCGCATTGTGGAGCACCGGCCTTACCCCAGTAAAATTGATCTGCTTGGCCGTATGGTTGTGCCTGAAGAAATCTATAACTCCATCAAGCATCGCATCAGCTACAAAGCTTCTTGATCTCGGAGTTATTTGTTCTTCCATACGGGCTTGCGTTTCTCAATCACGGCGCGCAAGCCTTCCTGGATGTCTTCCAGGTTGTTTCTGAAATCCCGAGCGAAGCGAGGGATCCCTATAGCCACCAATCCTCTTATGGCTTACCCAGAATTTGTAGTGGGGATAGGGTTCCCTCACCGCAAAGAATGCGGGTTCGGGATTTCAGGAAATGCTATTTGTTCTTCCACACGGGCTTGCGTTTCTCAATCACGGCGCGCAAGCCTTCCTGCACGTCTTCAAGGTTCATCAGCTCATTTAGATAGAGATCCTGAGAGGTCTTCATGGCTTCTCTGAGTGGACGTCCAATGGAGCTGCTGATTACGCGTTTGGTCACTTCCAGCACTGGTCCACTGAATTCGCCAATGCGGGCGATCAACGCGTCTACGTGCTTTTGCAGATCGGCTTCCGGCACAACCTTGTTTACGAATCCGAAGTTCAACGCCTCCTCGGCTGAAAGCGCTTCGCCCGTGAGAATGAGTTCATAAGTTTTCTTGGTGCCGATAAGCTGCGGCAACATCACGGCGGCGAACGGTGGAAACACGCCAAGCTTCACCTCGGGCTGCGCGAACTTGGCTTTCGGCGTGGCCAACACGACGTCGGCAAAGCCCACCAGTTCCGATCCTGCTCCAATTGCCGGCCCGTTTACTACCACCACTACCGGTTTGGAGATATCCCCCATCGCTTGAAAGACACGGGTGAAAGCATCCAGCGTTTGGAACACACGGTCCGGGCGCGAATCTTCCAGTGAAATGCCGGCGGAAAACGCCTGCTGTGAAGATTGCAGCAGGATGGCCTTTACGTCAGCGCGGCCATTCAGGCTTTCAATCGCCTCGGCCATCTCTTTCATCATGGGCACGGTCAGCACGTTATGCGGAGCGTGGTTGAGCGTAAGCCGCGCAATGGAATCCACCACATCGAATTGAATGTATTTATAGCTGGGCGCCGGGACACGGGTGTCGCCGGTAAGATCGGGTTCTGCTTGCGCGGGCCGTGTGGCCATAATCACCTCAGTTGCGAGTCGTGGGGAAGTATGCGAGCGTGATTATCCGCTGAAAAGCCGCCTAAATACAAGCAGGCAATCGCCTTATGAGGTATCGCAAGTGCATGCTGCACTGGGCGGCGGCAGCTTCCGGAAGGCGTTGTCCTTCTGGTGCATGAGTGCTTCTTTTGTTGACAACCCTGTTGTTGACGATTAATTTTTACTTCGAGCGAAATCTCAAAATCTCAAAAACTAAAGGAAGGTCGTTACCATGAGGAAATTCTCCAGGTTGTTTGCACTTACGGTTATTCTGGGCCTCCTAAGCGTTCCCATCACTGCTGTGGCAAGTTATGATGATGACGATCAGCCGCACATGCAGGCTGCTTTGGAAGCTCTGCAATCGGCCAAGCATCATTTGGAAGAAGCCAAGCATGACAAGGGCGGGCATCGTGTGGCGGCCATCAAAGCCATTGATTCCGCTATTAATCATGTAAAAGCCGGCATGGAAGCTGGTGAAAAGCATGAAGGCAAGAAGTAACTTTAGGCCGTAATCAGTTTGATCACAGGAGCCGGCCCTCGGGTCGGCTCTTCCTACTTTAGTGCGCTGCGCAGCTCAGGCTTCAGTAAAATGACTCCATGAAAATCGCACTTGGCGCAGATCACGCCGGCTACAAGCTCAAAGACCAGATCAAGCAGCATCTGGAACAGCAGGGTATTAGCGTGCGGGATGAAGGCACTTCGTCGCCGGAGTCCGTTGACTATCCTGACTACGCCCGCGCCGTGGCGCATGACGTGAGTGAGCAGCGCGCCGATCTGGGCATATTAGTCTGCGGCAGCGGCATTGGCATGGCAATTACGGCCAACAAAGTCGATGGCATCCGCGCAGCCAATGTAAGCACAGAATATGAAGCCCAGATGAGCCGCGAGCATAACAATGCCAACGTTCTCACACTGGGCGCCCGCATCATCACCGCCGAGGAAGCTTTTCGCATTGTCGATAAATGGCTGGCCACGCAGTTCGCCGGTGGCCGCCATGAGCGCCGCGTGGAAAAGATCATGGCCATCGAAAAAGAAGAAGACGCAGCCGGGGCTTCCAGGGGTCAATAATGAAAAAGATCTTTGATGAAGGATCACTGATGAAGGACCTTTAAATGCATCACTTGTGGTCACAAGGTGATTATGAGATCAGCACCGATCCATCGCGGATCGATGCGCTTATGGTGCATGAGTTCCTGACCAACTCTTACTGGGCAAAAGGTATTTCCCTTGAAACCATCCGGCTGTCCATTGAGAACTCCATTCCTTTCGGCGTGTATCACGGCCGGCAGTTGGTCGGTTTTGCTCGCATCATCTCTGATCGCGCGACGTTTGCTTATCTGGGCGACGTTTTCATCCTGCCCTCTCATCGCAGACGCGGACTTTCGCGGTGGCTCATGGAATGCATCGTCAGCCATCCAGACTTGCAGGGACTGCGGCGCTGGATGCTGGCCACAAAGGATGCTCACGGACTTTACGCAAAGTTTGGGTTCACTCCCCTCAAGAGTCCTGATTCATGGATGGAAATCCATCGTCCGGACGTTTACGCAAAAACAGGCGGAGAAGCCGTTCCTAAAAAATAGGAGACCGACCATGAGTGATTGCCGCTGCTTCGCGCGCTGAGCGATTTCGCAAAACGGTGGCCTGCTCCTGCAACACGTCCAAACTCCGGGTAAAATTACTATATGAAGAGCACCTGGATGTCCCGCCCTCTCTCTGAATCCGATCCTCAGATTTCCCAGGCCATTACCAATGAAGTTAACCGCCAGCATGAGGGGTTGGAGCTGATTGCTTCAGAGAACTTTGTCAGCATGGCTGTTTTGGAAGCTGCCGGCTCGGTCTTCACCAACAAATATGCTGAGGGCTATCCGGGTAAACGCTATTACGGCGGTTGCGAGTTTGCCGATGTCGTCGAGAACCTTGCGCGGGAGCGTGCCAAGCAGATCTTTGGGGCTGACCATGTCAATGTCCAGCCCCATTCTGGTTCGCAGGCGAACATGGCGGCTTACATGGCGCTTTTGCAACCCGGCGATGCCGTGATGGGACTGAACCTGGCCCACGGTGGCCACCTCACGCACGGACACCCGCTGAACTTTTCCGGAAAGATGTACAAAATTATCCCTTACGGTGTGCGCAAAGACACTGAAACAATCGATTACGACGAAATGGAACAGATCGCCATACGCGAGCGCCCCAAAATGATTATTGGCGGCGGCAGCGCGTACTCTCGTGTGATCGACTTCGTGCGCATGCGGCAGATTGCCGATAAGGTCGGAGCCAAATTAATGGTCGATATGGCGCACATCGCCGGCTTGGTAGCCGGAGGCGCGCATCCTTCGCCCGTGCCGCATTCGGATATCGTTACGACGACTACGCATAAGACCTTGCGCGGCCCGCGTGCGGGCATGGTGCTTTGCCGTCAGGAACTGGCGGCAGCCGTGGACAAGATCGCCTTCCCCGGCATTCAGGGTGGTCCGTTGATGCACATTATCGCGGCCAAGGCTGTTTGCTTTCGTGAAGCGTTGCAACCGGCCTTTAAAGACTACGCTCAGCAGGTCGTCGCGAATGCCAGGGCCCTGGCCCGCAAGATCATGGATGAGGGATTCCGCGTAATTACCGGCGGGACTGATACGCACCTCATGCTCATCGACGTTTTTGCCCAGAGAATTCTGGGCAGTGAAGCTGAAAACGCGCTGGGCCAGGCGGGCATCACGGTAAACAAAAATGCTATTCCTTTTGACAGCAATCCCCCTCTCAAACCCAGCGGGATTCGCATTGGCACGCCCGCTCTGACCACGCGCGGTATGAAAGAGCAGGAAATGGTCCAGACAGGCGCCTGGATTGTTGAAGCGCTCAGAAACCATAAAGATGCGCAGGCACTCTCCCGCATTCGCAAGCAGGTGCTTGAACTGGCAGAGGCGTTTCCTCTCTATCCGGAGTTGCGGGCCACTGTGGAAGTTGCCTGAGTCATAGCAACTTCCAGTGTTCCTGCTCAGAGGTACATGTGCGGACGCCAGGATTTCTGCGCCCGAAGTTTCGAATGTAAGCTCGATTCCTTGATTCGCAGCCCTCCTTTTAAGCCAAAATTGCTTCTAAATCCCACAGAAGGATTAGGCAGGGCTCACGTGGCATTCAGGGGTACATTGCTGGGAAGTTTGATTTGTCTGCTGGCGACGGTTGCAGTCGCTCAGACAAATGCCATGCCACAGGCGCGCACTGTTGTCGATCGTATGCTGCAAACG
>Ga0070734_10005942_pt1 | contig 10507 bp, 7 predicted proteins | sample Coa_R1_8_FD_66444 | JGI IMG/M metagenome (GOLD analysis project Ga0070734, IMG submission 66444) | Surface soil microbial communities from Centralia Pennsylvania, which are recovering from an underground coalmine fire - Coalmine... | ecosystem: Environmental > Terrestrial > Soil > Unclassified ... | reverse complement strand
GAGCGCGCCGTACAGGAGCGCGTAGTGCCGTCGGCGAGCTGCTTCATGCCGAAGAATGGCGCCGATGCCAGGTCCCAGATGGTTTGGTCGTCCGGGTCAACACACGAGCCGCCGAGCGCATATTCCGCGCTGCCATTGCGGATGGGCGCCGTGAGGCGGTCAAGCCACTGTGGATCGTAGACGCACCCGCAGTCGGCACAGGCCACGACCTCCGAATGCGCGGCCGCGATTCCCACGTTACGCCCGCGCGCGATGGGTCCACGCGAGGCTTTCAAGTTGCAGCTCTCGTCGCGAATGGCAACCAGCTTGGGATATTTGGCTTGCGCCGCCTGTAGCCGCTCCCAGGTGCCATCGCTCGAGCCTCCGTCGACGACGATCACTTCCGGCCGGAGCGTCTGCTCCGCTAGACTCGACACCAATGCATCGATATCGTCGGCCTCATTGAGGACGGTGGCGGTCACGCTAACGGTCGGGATATCCGGCAACATTTCGATTGTAACTTCAGCTCCGATTTCGTGAACCGGCGAGGCCCCGCTTGCGTATGCCAGAGAGGGACCCGTATTCCCAAGCAGGTCGCGCTCTACTCGCGACAGGAGGTACTATGTCCGCTTTCCGTTCGCAGCGCCGAGTGACATCGATCGCTATCGCAACAGCTTTTGCGCTGCTCGCCGCATTGCCGGCGATTGCCAGCGTCACGCAGGAATTCCATCGCACCGTCCCGCTGTCCGCCGACGGCCGCGTCTCACTGAACAATATCAACGGCGACGTCGAGATCACCGGCTGGGCCCGTAACGAGGTCCAGATCGATGCCTTGAAGACCGCGCCTGACCAGCAGCGCCTGGACAATATGCAGATCCAGGTGAACAGCACCAGCAACTCGGTCGAAATCGAAACCAGGTATCCCGCCCACCTGAACAACAACGCCGGTTCCATACACTACACCTTGCACGTGCCGCAGAACGCGCGCATCGACAAGGTCAGTCTGGTGAACGGCTCTCTTGAGGTGCAGAAGCTCTCAGGTGAAGTGAATGCCAGCCTGGTAAACGGGAAGCTACGCGCCAGCGACCTGGAGGGGACGGCCGACCTGGCAACCGTAAACGGTACGCTGGAAGCCGACTACAGCTCCTTAAACAATGTGCGCGAAATTGCCCTCAAGTCGGTAAACGGCTCCATTGATCTGCGGCTACCGCAATCGCCCAACGCCGAGGTCAGCGCCAACAGTGTCAATGGCGGCATCTCGACCGACTTTCCGCTGACCGTGAAAGGACATTTCGTGGGCAAGAGTATGTCGGGCACCCTGGGCAGCGGCGGTATGAAGATCGAGCTGAATAACGTGAACGGCAGCATCCACATCGGGCCTGGAAGGGGGAGTTTGTAAGGGCAGAGGGTTTCACCACGGAAGCACGAAGACACGGAATTTCACTATCTTTCCAAGCGCCTGCAGTATTCGGTGCCGCAGGAACTCGCGCGAGCAGAACCAGCTTCCCTCTATTCCGTGTCTTCCGTGCTTCCGTGGTGAACACGTTCTTCGGGCCTCGCCGCTCCGCGATGGGCTGTTCACACCGGCTTGCGCGCGATCAATAGCAGGGCGCCGATGCGCTTGAAATCGCGTAGCTCCTCGGCATCCTTAAACCAGCGCCCGGTGTACTCTTCCGGAGTCGGGGTGAGATCAGGAATATGCGTGGCGTGCACGTTCTCGAAGCCGTGGCCGCGCAGCAGCTCGACGTACTCGTGCTCGGAGCGCACCTGCACCGGCACCTTAAGCTCCTCGACCCAGCGCAGCGAGTACGCATTGTCTTTGTACAAATTGATCAGGATGTAGAGCTCGCCTTTAGGCGCCAGCACGCGAAACAGCTCATCCAGCGCGCGGTCCTGGTCGCCGTAGTAATAGAACGATTCCACCGACAGCACTTTGTCGAAGAAGTTTTCTTCCCAGGGAATCTGCAACGCCGAGCCGACAACAAACAACAGATTGTCGAATGCCGTGGAGGCGGCGCGCGCCCGGCGAATCATCTCGTCGGATACGTCCAGGCCCACGACCTGGCCCGGCCGCTCACCTCCGGCGACCATCTGCGCCAGCAGGCGGCTGGCCCATCCCGCGCCACAGCCCAGATCGAGCACCTTCTGACCAGGCTTCAGCTTCATCAGAGCGAGTGTCTGCTCGGTGATGTTGATGTGATGGTGCTCCATCTCCTCGCCCTTGCCGGCTTCGGCCCATTCGTTAAACTCACGTCGCATCTGCTCATCGGTCGATAGGGTGTTCTGATCAGCCATGTAGTCCTCTCGGATCTGCTTATGATGATGGTTTGAAAGTCACCTCGGAGCACGACAGACACGGAAAATGAGAAATGAGACATGAAATTCCGTGTCTTCCGTGTTTCCGTGGTGAACATTCGATCGCGAATTGTCAATCCCCAGTTTTATGGTACAGTCGCGGAAACTTATGGCTCAAACTCCGCAGCCGCCCGGCAATGGGAAGCACGATCCGGCGCTGCTCTATTGCCCAGCCTGCGCGCGCGAGATCAACGACCCGCTTACGTGCGGCGACTGCGCCGCCATCATCTGCCGCGTTTGCGGCACGCCCTTGGAGCTGCCTGAGGACCTCGGCATCGGCTGAAATGGCGCACCCGGCAACAACCACGCAGGAAACCGCCGGCCACACGACTTCCCTGCTCCGCGGCCTTTCCCTCACCGACTCAGTGCTGCTGATGGTGGGCGGCATCATTGGGTCGGGAATTTTCCTGACGGCCGCCCCCATTGCCGCCGCCGTGCGCACACCGCTGCTGTTCCTGGGCGTCTGGTTCGCCGGCGGCCTGATTTCGTTGCTGGCCTGCTTCGCCTTCGCCGAGATGGGCGCGATGTATCCCGAAGCCGGCGGCCAATACGTTTACCTGCGCGAGGCCTTCGGCGAATTTCCTGCTTTCCTCTATGGCTGGATGGTTTTCGCCGTGATTCAGAGCGGCAGCATCGCCGCTCTCGCTGTCGGCTTCTCCGATTATTTGGGCGCCTTCTTCCCCATCGTCGCAGCCCACGCCGTCCTCTTGAAGATCGGGAGCTGGGCTCTCACCCGTGGCGACCTCGTCGCGGTGAGTGCCATCGTGCTGCTCACGGCTGTCAACGTTGTGGGCCTCAAGCGAGGCTCGGCGCTGATCAATGTTGCGACCTGGGCGAAGTTCGTTGCCATCGGTGCATTTGTGCTGCTCGGACTTGCTATCGGCCATGGACACTGGTCCAACTACGCGGTCAGCATTACTGCCAGTCAGCCCTTCACCTTCAGCCAAATGTGTTCGGGATTTGGCGTCGCCCTGATCAGCGTCTTCTGGGCCTTCGACGGATGGGTGTATGTGACCTGGGTGGCAGGGGAGATCAAAGACCCACAGCGAGTGCTGCCCCGCACCATGGTTCTTGGTTTGCTTTTAGTCTCCTCGATCTATCTGATGATCAATGCCGTTTACCTGTACGCGTTGCCGATCACGCAGGTTGCCAAGGAGGAGACGATCGCGCAGGCGGCAGCCGTCGCACTGTTCTCCTCAGGTGCGGGACGCTGGCTGAGTGCGACCATTGCGCTCTCCTGCTTTGGCGCGCTGTCGTGCATGGTGCTGAGTGGCGGCCGAGTACCGTTCGCCATGGCACGCGACGGCGTTTTCTTCCCCTCGATGGGTAAACTGCATCACCGCTATCGCACGCCGGCCATCAGCCTGGTGGCGCTCAGCGCGCTGGGAGTGGTCTTCGCGCTCAGCGGCACCTTCGACCAGCTTTACACGTATGTCATGTTCATGCAGGTTGTCTCCTACGCCGCGACCGTTGCGGGTTTGTTCGTGCTGCGGCGGACACGTCCCCACGTGTCACGTCCCTATCGCTGCACGGGGTATCCGTACCTGCCTGCGTTATATGTGCTCTTTGCGGGAGCATGGGCGCTCAATTCGGTTGTGACGCGGCCCAAAGAGTCGCTGATCGGGATCGCGATCGCGCTACTGGGCGCGCCCTTCTACTACATTTGGCGGCGCCAGATGAAACGGCAATCGTCCCAACAAACCTAAGTGGAATAGGTTGCTTGCATTCCACTCGCCGGGACTATAGTCGCCACTCACGTACCCAGCTAAGGTAAAGTTGAGTATCGCGCTGGCGCGGCGTTTCTGGCCGCTTCGCGGGCTTCCTTATGCACACCATCCTGGTCGTCGATGATGAATCGCAGATCCGCAGCACGCTGGAAGGCGTGTTGGCCGACGAGGGTTACAAGACCCTGCTGGCGCGCAGCGGCGAAGACTGCCTGGAGTTGTTACGTCAAAAGTCCGTCGAGGTCGTCTTGCTCGACATTTGGCTGCCCGGCATGGATGGACTGGAGACGCTCGAGAAGTTAGTGGAGCGCGAGGACCACCCCGAGGTCATCATCATCTCCGGGCACGGCAACATCGAGCAAGCGGTACGCGCCACCAAATTGGGTGCCTTCGACTTCCTGGAGAAGCCGCTTTCCATTGAGCGCACGCTGATCGTGGTCAAGAACGCGATCGAAGCCAAGCGACTGCGCAGCGAGAATCTCGATTACAAGAAGCAGTTTCAGGCCCGCAGCGTCATTGTGGGCGACAGCATTCCCATCAAAGCACTCCGCCAGCAGATCGCGCTGATGGCGCCTACCAACGGCCGCGTGCTGATTTACGGCGAATCCGGCACTGGCAAGGAACTTGTGGCACGCGCCATTCACGCTCAAAGCCTTCGCAAAGATGCCATGTATGTTGAGGTCAATTGCGCCGCCATTCCCGAAGACCTCATTGAAAGCGAGCTCTTCGGGCATCGCATGGGCGCCTTCCCCGGCGCCAGCGCCGACAAGGAAGGCAAGTTTCAGAAGGCCGACGGCGGCACCCTCTTCCTTGACGAAGTCGGCGACATGAGTTTGAAGACGCAGTCGAAGGTTCTGCGCACGCTCGACGAGGGCCGCTTTGCGCCGGTGGGCGAAGAGGAGCCCATTACCGTCGACGCGCGCGTTATTGCGGCGACCAACAAAGACCTGGAAGAGGAGATCATGAAAGGCAACTTCCGGGAAGATCTCTTTTACCGGCTCAATGTAATCCCCTTCTACGTTCCGCCACTTCGTGAGCGCAAAGAGGACATTCCGTTGCTGGCGCGCCATTTCCTGAAGGAGTTTTCGCAGACCTATCGCCAGCGGCCCAAGGAGATCGCGCCCGAAGCTCTAGAGGCATTGGGACGCTACTCCTGGCCGGGCAATGTTCGCGAACTGCGCAATCTCATTGAACGTATCGTGATCATGAATCCCACAATCAGCAAATTGGAGCGCAAACACCTGCCGACGCTCATCTATCGCGAGGGCGGACGCCGCGCCGCAGGAGACTTTTCCAGCCTGCACCAGGCGCGCGCCGCGTATGAACGCGACTACATCCTGAAGAAGCTCGACGAAAATCACGGCAGTGTCAGCCGCACCGCTGAAGTCCTGGGCCTGGAGCGCAGTCACATGTATCGCAAGATGAAGGTGCTGGGGATTACGGTCAAGGATAGTGGATAGTGGATCGTGACCAGTGGCCGTGCTCGCTACGACATTCGACTTGCCGTCATCGCTCTCACACAGCTTAGAAGCTTCGCTTACTGCCCCTGCTGTTGCGTCAGCAACACGACATCATTGTTATTCCGCCCTCGCGCCAGCGCCAACCGCTTGTTTTTCCAGTCATAGTCGTAACCATAGATGGTGTACTTGTCGAAGTGCGTCTGCGGCGTCACCGTCGTCGAGCCGATCGCCTGCATGACCATGTTTGAAACACCGCGCTCGGCCACGGGGTAGAACAGCGACTGCCCATCGGCGGACCATTGGAAATAGCCCGCAATTGAGCGCGCTGTCGGAAATGTCTTCACCGCCAGCCCGCCCCCGCGCGGGAAGATACCAATCGCGGGTACAGAATTGAGTCCCTTGCCTTCGACCACCAGCCCTGCAATTTGCTGCCCGTCGGGCGAGAAGATCCCGAACTCCGCAACTCGCTGGCTGACTTGCCGCGACTGGCCGCCTTCCAGCGGCATCTCCATCAGCACCTGCTTGCCCTTGTCATAGGTGGTATAGAGAAAGCTCTTGCTGTCAGGCGCGCAAGATGGACTCTGGTCGATTCTCCCCTTGGTTAGTGCGGTGATCGAGCCGCTCTGCACATCCAACCGCCAGATATTAAGCGCCTTCGTCTCCTGGTTGGGCATGTTGAAGAGCGCATGCTGCCCGTCATTGCATACCGAGAGCCCGTTCATCGGCAGGTGTTGCTGATATACGATCGCGCGATTGCTGCCGTCGGCGTTCATTACCGCGATGTGGCCATCGTAATCCATGGTGAGCAGCCGGCCGTCAGACAGCCAGCGCACCCCGACATCTTCGTGATTGTCGATCTGTTTCAGGCTGGCGGGATTGGCATCCGACGCCATGGTGAAGACGCCTGCCTCCGGGGTGATCTGCACGGCAATGAGCTGCTTGCCATCGCTGGTAACACTGAGCGTAAGACTGCTATAAGCGTTGAGATCGTTCGTAATGCGATGCAGCTTGCCGGCCGCAATCGCGATCTCGCCCACCTGTCCATTCCAATCGCTGGTGATGTCATGAAAGATCACCAGCAGATGCTTGTTATCCGGCATCCATGTGGGTTTTTGGATCGTTGCCGAAGCAGCATATACCGTCTTCTCTTTCCCGGACTGCGGATCGAGCAGCACAATGCGTCCCAAATTCTGGCCGCCGGGAGATACTTCTGAGGCCGCGATCCACTTGCCGTCGGGAGACCATGCGGGATCGCGATATCCGGGCAAGGGCAGCTTGGCCAGCACGCGTTCGCCCGTCCCGTCGGCCTTTGCGATGATCAGCGATGAGCTTGCGTCGCTGTCGCTGTTCCGCAAATACACCATCTGCTGCCCGTCCGGGGAAAAGCTCACGGGGCTGTCGACGTCGTCAACCAGCTTGCGCGGCGTGCCACCCAGCACCGGAATCTGGTACAGGAATCCTGCGCCCGGATTTTTGGGATCGCGCCGCACGAAGTACAAAAAGTCGCCATTCGGTGCGAAGGTCAGTCCCGCATAATGGCCTTCGAACGGTGCCATGATCTGCGCGTTGCTGCCGGTGGCGATGTGCCGCATCCACAGGCTTTGCTGCCCCTGGCCTTCATCCACCACATTGACCACGTATTTCCCATCGGGCGAAATCGTGGCCAGCATGATGTGGCCGGAGTTGGTCAGCCTCTCCATCCGCATGTTCTCGAACGGAATCGGCCCGGAGTCGCCTCGCCATTGCTGAAAGCGTTTGAACAGTCCATAGGAACCAAGCGCAATCATGATGAGGCTGAGCGTCAGAATGATAGGCCCGCCAAGACGGCGACGCCGCACCACCGCATCGGACTTGCTCTCGCGAGCGCCGCGATCGGCGACCGTAGCCGCACCAGTATCGCCAGCAACGGCCGGCCTACTCGCATGCGAGACATACCCCGAGCTGTCGCGCTTCAGTCGTTTCAAATCCGCGCGCATCTCCGCCGCGCTCTGGTAGCGCAGCTCCAGGTCCTTCTCCAGCGCCTTATCGATGATCTCGTCCAGCTTGAGCGGGAGCGCCCCATTCAGCTCCCTGACCGGACGCGGATGACGATCAAGTATTCCTTGAAATATGACCGCAGAAGTATTGCCCTCGAACGGGATCTTTCCCGTCGCCATCTCGTACAGAATGTCGCCCAGCGAGAACAGGTCACTGCGTCCATCCAGCTCTTCGCCGCGGGCCTGCTCGGGAGACATGTAGGCGACGGTGCCCACAGCCGTGCCGGGAGAGGTGAGCATCGCCGTCGCCGGCGCATTGCTGGCCACCGTCTCCAGCGCTGCGCGGCGATCGTGAATCAGTTTCGCCAGTCCGAAGTCGAGGATCTTCGCCTGGCCTCGCGTTGTCAGGAAGATATTTGCCGGCTTCAGATCGCGATGCACAATTCCTCGGCTGTGCGCGACGTCGAGCGCGTCGGTGATCTGGATGCCGATGTCGATGATCTTCTCGAGCGGCAGAGGATGGCCGTCGATTCTGTCGCTGAGGCCCTGGCCTTCCAGCAGCTCCATGGCAATGAAAGTCTGGCCGTCGCACTCCTCAATCGCGTAGATCGTGCAGATGTTTGGGTGATTGAGCGCCGAGGCGGCGCGCGCCTCCTGCTTGAAGCGCTCCAGCGCGCGTGGGTCCTGCTCCAGCTCCCGCGGCAGAAATTTCAACGCAACGTGCCGGCCCAGGCGGCTGTCCTCGGCTTCGTACACTACGCCCATACCGCCGGAGCCCAGCTCCCTGACGATGGTGTAATGCAGAATGCTCTTGCCGACCAGTGTTTCCAATGCAGTTTCGACGTTTCCGCTTTTGCGTTTTGAGCCAGTTTCGACTGTATGTGCGACGTGGCAGCGACGTCAAGGCGAGCGGACGCTCCGAAACCAGGCGCGGCAACCGGCATTCTTTTCAGCGCTCACAGTGTCACACAAATGTTGCGGAAGACCTCCTCGATGCCTGCGGAAGTGATACCTTATTCGAAGGTCTTTTCGCCGCCGGCCTGCGGCTGGGCTGCCGACGCCCTCTCGGTGATGCCGCCACAGACCGCTCACGCATCTAAGCTGCTGTTGCGGGAAGCTACCCTCCGGATGAAGTTCGCCGGCTGCGTACGGCTGAGGCGCTCTCAATGGCTCAAGAACGAGTACTCATCGTCGAGGACGAAGAAAACGAGCGCACCGGGCTGGCTGAACTCGTGCAGGCCTGGGGCTACGAGACCGAAACCGCGGCCGATGGCGTCGAGGGCATGCAGACGCTGGAGGCTTGGAACCCTGGCATCGTAATCACCGACCTGCGCATGCCTCGCATGGATGGCATGCAGCTGCTGGAACACATTTCCGCCCAGCCGCAGCCGGTGGCCGTAATCCTGCTCACAGCCCAAGGCAGCGTGGACGCTGCGGTCAGCGCCATGAAGCGCGGCGCCTTCGATTTCATCGAAAAACCGGTGAATCCCACCCGCCTGCGTAACATCCTGCAAAATGCATCGCGGCTGCGCGGCACCGAGCGGGAACTGGAAGCCAGTCGCCGCAAGCTGCGCGACATCGGCGTCATGGGCGCCATGGTGGGCCCTTCCAAACGCATGCAGGAGGTCTTCCGCCTGATCGAGATGGTCGCGCCCAGCACCGCCTCCGTCTTAATCACCGGTGAAAGTGGCACCGGCAAAGAGTTGGTCGCGCGCACCATCCACTCTCTCAGCAATCGTAAAGGCAAGCCATTCGTTGCGATCAACTGCGCAGCCATCCCCGAAACGCTGATCGAAAGCGAGATCTTCGGTCACGAGAAAGGCGCGTTCACCGGCGCACTCGAGCGCCGCATCGGCTGCTTCGAGCTGGCTGAGGGCGGCACGCTGCTGCTCGACGAGATCGGCGAGATGCCGATTGGCACGCAGGCCAAGCTCCTGCGCGTGCTGGAAGACCGCAAGCTGCGCCGCCTGGGCAGCAAGACAGAGACCTCCGTTGACGTGCGCGTGCTCGCCGCCACTAACAAGGTCCCCGAGGAAGCGGTCGCGCGGGGCCAGCTGCGCAACGATCTCTACTATCGTCTCAACGTGTTCAACATTCACCTGCCACCGCTGCGCGAGCATAAAGAAGATCTGCCCGATCTGGTGCAGGCGCTGCTGAACGAGATGAACGAGAAGCACAGCCGCAATGTCGCCGGGATCAGCGATCAGGTGAGCGGCGCCTTCAGCTCATACTCATGGCCGGGAAACGTCCGCGAGCTGCGCAACACGCTGGAACGCGCCGCGATTGTCTGCGAAGGCGCCATGATCGAGATGAAGCACCTGCCTCCCGGCTTTGGGCAGGTCATTCCACGCGCCCCGGTGCAGGAGGCGAACGCGGTACGTTTAGGTGTCGGCACCACCGTCGATGAGGCCGAGCGTCTGCTGATTCTCAAGACGCTGGAAGCCACCAACAACAACAAGACCCGCGCCGCCGAAATCCTGGGCATCAGCCTGAAGACGCTGCACAACAAGCTGAAGGAGTATGGCGCGCAGGGCGCCAGTGAGGCAGCCGAGGCGGCGAGTTAGAGAAGCCGCTTTTTGGGTTTTTGCATTTTGCTTTTTGCTCTTCGCACTCTTTGTCTTTCACTCTACGCTTTTAACTGTTCGTCCGCTCGCCCCAACTTCTCCACCGGTGTCATCCTGAGCGCAGCGACCGAACAACTATCCTGACAAACGCGCTTTTACGTTTGGCGGGATAGTTGCTCGGTCGCAGAGTCGAAGGACCCCTATGGGCGGATCAATCCCGTGCCGCGACGGTAGCTCGACTCTGCGCTAACGTCGAACAGCGACGAACGAACAGCAGCTCGTTGCGAATTTCAACCGCGCACCTGTACAATCGAATTGCTTCCTGAACTGCGGGTTGCGATCGCGACTCGCTTCCATCCGTGCCGAAGTGGCGGAATTGGCAGACGCGCATGGTTCAGGTCCATGTACCCGCAAGGGTGTGGGGGTTCGAGTCCCTTCTTCGGCACCAG
>Ga0070734_10005941_pt1 | contig 10509 bp, 8 predicted proteins | sample Coa_R1_8_FD_66444 | JGI IMG/M metagenome (GOLD analysis project Ga0070734, IMG submission 66444) | Surface soil microbial communities from Centralia Pennsylvania, which are recovering from an underground coalmine fire - Coalmine... | ecosystem: Environmental > Terrestrial > Soil > Unclassified ... | reverse complement strand
TCAGCTACCGCCGCATGCTGGTGGAGGCCATCGAAACGGCGCGCAACGGCGGTCGCCCGCTGATGTGCCTCGACGAGCAGGCCGCCGCTGCCCTGCGCGGCCCCGACACCGTCGACGGCATCGGTCCCACCGACAGGTGGGAGGCCTACTGGCGTGAGCTTGCCGAGCGGCGGCGCCGCAGCGCCGTGTGGCTGGCACAGGTCGCATGAGTTTCATCGAGCGCCACGCGCTGTGGAACGACGCGCAGGAGCGTGCGTTCGCCGGGATGATGGGCGCGGTCGAAGAGCACGAGCTGGAGACCGTGCGCGTCGCCTTCGCCGACCAGCACGGTTTGCTGCGCGGAAAGACCATCGTGGCGCAGGGCGCGCTCGACGCGATGCGCCGGGGCATCCGCATCCCCGGGACTATTCTGCTGAAGGACACGTCGAACCGCACGGCCTTCCCGGTGTTCGAGGGACGGGGGACGCTGGCCTGGCAGCAGTTCGCCGGCGCCGCCGATGTCGTGCTGGTTCCCGACCCCGGGACGTTCCGCCTGCTGCCCTGGGCGGAGCGTACCGGCTGGGTCCTTTGCAACGCCTATTTTGCCGACGGCCGGCCGGTGCCGTGCGACACGCGTGCGGTGCTGCGCCGTGCGCTGGAGCGGCTTGGCGAGCGCGGTTTCGACTACGTCGCCGGGATAGAGGTGGAGCTGCACCTGTTTCGCCTGGTGAATGCGCGCCAGTCGCTGAGCGACACCGGCTGGCCGCCGCCCGCGCCGGAAGTGGAACTGCTCAGCAATGGCTACCAGCTGCTGTCCGAGCAGCGCTTCGACCGCATGGCGCCGGCCCTCGACGTGCTGCGGCGGAACATCCTCGCAATGCAGCTGCCGCTGCGATCGGTGGAGGCGGAGTTCGGTCCCAGCCAGTGCGAGTTCGTGTTCGATCCCGGTGTCGGCATCGAGGCGGCCGACACGATGATCCTGTTCCGCAACGCGGTGAAGCAGATCGCACGGCGGCATGGCTATCACGCCACCTTCATGTGCCGCCCGCGGATGCCGGACGTGATGTCATCGGGATGGCATCTTCATCAATCCCTGCGCCAGCGCCGATCCGGCGAGAACGCGTTCACCGCCGTCGAGCGGCGCGGATCTCCGGAGGAAGCCGGGCAGCACCTGTCGGCGACCGGTGTGCATTTTCTCGGCGGCCTGCTGGCGCACGCGGCGGCCTGCGCCGCGTTCGCGACGCCTACCATCAACGGCTACCGGCGCTATCACCGCGCCAATTCGCTGGCGCCTGATCGGGCCGTGTGGGGCGCCGATAACCGCGGCGCCCTCATCCGCGTGATCGGCGGACCGGGCGAACCGGGCGCTCGCCTGGAGAACCGCATGGGAGAGCCGTCCGCAAATCCCTATCTGTACATGGCGTCACAGATCTACGCCGGATTGGACGGACTGGAGCGCTCCATCGATCCTGGTCCGGGGTGCGATGCGCCGTACCGGGTCCAGGCCGAGCCGCTGCCGGCCTCTCTGGAACAGGCGGTCCGGGCGTTGCGCCAGAGTGCGACCCTGCGGGCCGCACTCGGCGAGGAGCTGATCGATTACTACGCGCGCATCAAGGAGTTCGAGATCGCACGCTTCAACGCTGAAGTGAGCGAATGGGAGCAGCGCGAGTACTTCGACCTGTACTGAGCCGGCCCCCCGCTGGCGCTTCAGTCGTCGTCCTGCTGGCCTGGCAGCCGGGTCGAAATGCGCGAGACCGCATAGCGCTTCACTTGCAGCGTCCAGTCCGAGTCGATCGCACGCACAGCCCCGGCATAGGGCAGATACAGCGCGAGGTTCGCCACCACGAGATGCTTGCCGTCGCGGCTGAACGCGGGGCTGGCAGGGAACAGAAAGCCCTTGAACCCGCCGTCCGCCGTGATGCCGTTGAAGTCGCCCAGCTTCGCGATGACCTTGCCCGTCTTGTCGACGACGACGATCTCGTCCTCCTGGTTGGCGCAGATCCAGATGTTGTCATGCTTGTCGATCGCGATCCCGTCCGGAGCATTGATGCCGGTGATGAACACCGAGGCCGTCCCGGCTGTTCCGTCCGGCTTGACCGGAATCTTGACGATGGTGTGGTAGGCGGTGTTGGCGACGAACAGCGCGTCGCCGGCGGTATTGAACTCCACGCCGTTGGCGCCGAACGGCGGGTTGAGGCCGGCTCCCGGCCCCAGCACGGGGGTGCCCGGCGTCGCTCCGCTGCCGAGCGCGGGGAGCGACGCCCAGGCGTGCACGTTGTTCCCATGCACGTCGGATGTCCAGATGACTCCCTGGAACGAATCGCTGACGTAGACGTTCCCCTTCTTGTCGAAAGTCAGCGCATTGAGGCCGGAGGCCGCTGCGTTGGGCGGCACAAAGAACACCGACGAAGCGCCGGTGAGCGGATCGACCTTGAGCATCTTGCCGCCGCCGAAATCGCAGACGAGCAGATCGCCGCTCACCGGATTGAAGGCGAGGCCGAGCAGATGGGGGCTCGAGTTGGCGATGGTCACCTTCCGGACAAGCTGCCCGTCGTGCCCGAACTCGAACAGCACTCCGTTCGGAACCGTGGTCACTGGCCCGCTGCTGTTGAAGCCGAACGAGGGCACGTACACGTTGCCGTTCGGACCGACGGTCAGGCCTTCGATGGTCGATGAGACGCCGGGCGCGATGTCCGGCACGACAGCGAACGTTTCCACATCACCGCGGTCCCAGGCCACGGCATGACCGCCGACGGCCAGCGCGAGGGCGGCCGCCATTGCACCTGCTCTGATGCTCAACATGAAGTTCCTCTTTTGGGTGGGGTTGTCGCGAATGTCCAAGTCACGCACGGGGCCACGTACCCGCCGCGACGGTGTCCGCCGCTCGGTCTGTGCCGATAGGGCGGACGATTATTCGTCCAAACGCAGCGCATCAGCAACCACCGCTTCGATCTGACGAAAACTCGTCGCCCGCAAAGCGGCTTAGGCGCATCTGGGAGCGGTGAAAACGACAATCCCCTTCGACCGCACCCGCGGTGCAAGGCGACGAGGGCTTTAAGGCGGCGAGCGGTTCGAGGCGACAATTGGTTCAAAGTCGACAATCGGTTCAAGGCGACAATCGTTTCGAGTCGACAACTCCCGTTGCAGCGGACGGCTGCCGTTGACGCGGCCCCCGGGCGCCACCTACAGTAAGAATGGCTCGCGCTCGACCGGGCACGTCCGTAACGGAGCTTGTTCTCATGTCCAGGGCATCGTTCAGCGTCTCGCTGCAGTCCTCCGCCGGTGTGGCCGGCCGGCCACGCCGGCACTCCATGGCGCAGCGCGGCTGTCGAATCGGTTCGGTGGCCGTGCTGCTGTTGTTCTTCGCGGCATTTCCTGTCCGGGCGGCGCCGCAGGATGCGCCGGTGCCGGCCAGACCGGCCGCCGACAGCAGCACCCGCAAGGAGCGCGATGATTTCGTCAACGGCGTCGAGAAAGAGCTGGCCGCGGCGCGCGAGCGTCTGGACAGCATGAAGCGCGATATCCGCCATGCCAGCGGAAAAGCGCGCACCGACATGCAGAGCGCGCTGCACTCGCTGGAGCGCCAGCATCGGGCCGTGCGCGGCAAGCTGAGCCGGTTGAAGGCGACTGCCGGCGACAAATGGATGTCGTTGAAGGAGGGGGTGCAGACGGAGCTGGAGCGCCTCAAGCAGTCGCTGCGCAAGCGCGACTCGACGCCGAGCTGAATCGCACTCAGGGGCGGCTTCCGTTCAGGCGGAGCAGTCGCGACACATTGCCTCCCAGGATCGCCGCTTCGTCGGCCGCCGACAGGTGCAGGCCCGCCGATGCTGGAGCCGAGCGCGGTGCCGCGCATGCCCGGAGAAGAGAGCGCTCTGTCCTGCTCCGGTTCGGCGGTTCGCTCAGGCAGCGCGCATCGACGATGTGCGCTACGAATGTCGGCGCACTTCATGGCTGTCTCGTTCCCGCGCGCGCCGGCTCGCGGCGTCACTTGTGGAAATGGGAAGCCATGCGACGGCGCTGAGGTTGCAGTAAGAATCGGCTGCCGTCGGACCAGGAAAAATCTTATGGCCGCTTTGCAGTTGTTTAGATTGAGATAGTATCTCGGCGCACGACAAACAAAACGGAGACTTTGGGGATATGAATATTGCTTACTTTCTGGATCTCGCACGTCTGCGAAATGGCTTTTCCAGCGACCTGATACTGGGCAAGGCCATGGGCGTGACGGATGCGTCGGTTTCGTTCTGGCGCAATTCCAAGGTTGTGCCTAAGAACTATCGCGCCGTACAGATCGCATTCTTCGCCGGGGTGAATCCCATCCAGGTCATCGCCGTATGCGAGGCCGCCAGGGAACGGGACCCGAAGAAAAAAGCCTTCTGGAACGGGCTCGCCACCGGCGCGCGCTGAGCAAGACCGCGCCGACGCATCACAAGCGGGCGGCTAAGACGCCGCCGCGGCTGCCAGCCGCTCGCTTTCCTGCCACAGGGCCCTGGCGCGTGCATCGTCCATCGCATCGGGCGATGTGCGCGCCGGACGGCTTTGATAGAAGTAGAGCCCTGTGCTCGGGCGCGCCTCATTCGCGGTGGCCAGGTACAGCAGGGTCTTCGCCCCTTCCTCGGGAGAAATGGCGAACAGCTTGAGGATGCGCAGCCCGGCAGCGGTGAGCCCGCCGCTGCGGTCGCCGAAACGAGTGGCGACGAAGCCCGGATGAAAGCAGTTGGCGGTGACGCCGGTGCCCTCCAGCCGGCGCGCCAGCTCGCGCGTGTAGAGGATGTTGTACAGCTTGGAGCGGCTGTAAGCCTGCACGCCGCTGTAGCGCCGCAGCGATTGCAGATCGCTCCAATCCGGCCTGGCACGTCGATGCGCGGCGGAGGCCGTGTTGACGATGCGGGCAGGCGCCGACGCGATGAGCCGCTCGCGCAGCTGGGCCGTCAGCTCGAAGTACGACATGTGGTTGGTTGCGAATGTCCGCTCCAGGCCCTCTGCGGTCACCGACCGCGCCGCGAAAAGAGCGCCGGCGTTGTTCACGAGGACGTCGATGCGCCGCTCGTCGGCAGCGATGGCGGCGCCCACCGCGCGGGTGTCGCGGATGAGCGACAAGTCGCCGAAGTAGAGGCGGTGCGGGCCGGGCGAGCATGCGTGCAGGGCTGCCAGGGCAGCGGTGCCGCGCGGCTTGTCGCGGGCGATCAGCACGATGCGCGCGCCGGCGCGCGCGAGCTGCTGCGCGGCCACTGCACCGATGCCGGAGGTGGCTCCGGTCATGACGACGACTTTTGCAGCCATGGGGCCATGCTACCGCAACCCCGGCGCCGTCCGCGCGGCGCGCCCGCCTCAGCCTCAAATATGGGCCGGGTGCGCCTTGAAATCGCGCTCGTGAACGATCTTCTCGATGATCGCCGCCAGCGCCTGGCGCCGCAGCGGCTTCGACAGGTGGCCATTCATGCCGGCGTCCAGGCATTGCTGAACGTCGTCGGTGAAGGCGTTCGCGGTGATGGCAATGATGGGCGTATGGCGGTTCGGCCCGGCTTCCGCGCGAATGCGGCGAGTGGCGGTGATGCCGTCCAGGCGCGGCATCTGCAGATCCATGAGGATCAGATCGAAGCGCTGCTGCGCGGCGGCCGTCAGCGCCTCGACTCCATCGGCGGCGACATGCACGGCGCAGTCGAGCCGTTCCAGCGTCTTGCGCACCACGTACTGATTGGTGGAGTTGTCCTCCACAACGAGCACCAGGCACGGGCTCGCCTTGCGCGGTTGCCCCGACCGGGCCGCGGGAGCCGTCCCGGCGTACGGGGAGCCGAAGGAACTGATGAGCTTCAGCTTGCTGCGGGTCAGCGGCTTCAGGATGACTTCGGCGGTATGGCCGTCGGCCAGCATGCGACTTTCCAGCCCGGCCGTCGCCAGCACGAAGGTTCGATCGATGGGCTGGCCGGCCGCTGCGAGCTTTTCCAGCTCGGCCCTTACGCGCCCGCGGCAGGCCGCTTCGTCGATCACCACGATGCGCGGGGGGCTGCCTTTGCGCTCCAGGATCTGCACCGCGGCGTCCGCATCCCGCGCCGGAACGTGCCGGTGGCCATCGGAGGCGGCGAGGCGGCCGAAAACGCTTTGCAGCTCGCTGTTGTCGCTCAGCAGGATCAGCTCGCGCCGTCCCGGGGCGGGACGCGTGGTGCCGAGCTGCTCGGAGACGGGCAGCATCAGCTCGAGCCTGAACGTGGATCCCGTGCCGACTTCGCTCTGGATCTGCAGCGTTCCGCCCATTGCTTCGGCGAGCTGCTTGCAGATCGCCAGACCGAGACCGCTGCCGCCGTACTGGCGGGTGGTAGCCGCGCTCGCCTGAACGAACTTCTGCATCAGCTGGGGAATCACGTCGTCCGGAATGCCGATCCCGGTATCGCGAACTGCAATAGCGAGCCGCGCGATGGCGCCCGCCCGCGAAACCTCGACGCGGATGCGCACCGCTCCGGCGCTGGTGAACTTGACGGCGTTGCCGACCAGGTTCAGCAGGATCTGCTTGAGACGGGTCGGATCTCCGACGAGCTGGTATTCGATCGGATCGCAGTCGACCAGCAGGTCCAGCTCCTTGCGCGCCGCCTCCGCGGCAAACGTCTCCGCCGCCGCGTCGACGACGCCGTCCAGGTCGAACGGGACGGCTTCTATCTTGATCCTGCCCGACTCGAGCTTCGACATATCGAGCACATTGCCGATGATGTTGAGCAGCTGATCGGCCGCCTTGCGCGCCAGCCCGATCTGGACCCGCTGCTCCGGGGTCGCCGGCGAGTCGGACAGCAGCTCGATGACGCTGATGACGCCGTTGAGCGGCGTGCGGATTTCATGGCTCATGGTGGCGAGAAACGCCGACTTGGCGCGATTGGCTGCCTGTGCCTCGTCCTTGGCCTGCTCGAGCTGGCGCTGCACCTCCTTGATGTGGGTGATGTCCGCCCACAGGCCGACCGACCCGATCTTGCGCCCTTCTTCGTCGAACAGAGGCGTTGCGTTATTCAGGCACGGCGTCCGGCTGCCGTCGGGCCGCTGGAGGGCGATCTCGTAGCCGCCGGTCTTGCCGTCCTTGCGCGCTTCGATTTCCGCCCGGAAGATGGCGGCATTCGCCTCATCGACGAATTCGTAGATGTTGTGCCCGATGATCTCGCCGCGCGGGCGGCCCAGCAGCGCGCACATCGCCGGATTGACGTCCACCGTGCGGGCCGCGTTGTCGATGAACCAGAAGCCTTCCTTGGTGGAATTGAGCAGATCGGACATCAGCCGCTGCTGCCGGCGCAACGCCCGTTCGGTTTCGACCCGCTCGCTGATGTCGGCGCACAACGCGATGGTTGAAAGGACGCTGCCCGAGTCGTCGCGGACGGCGCTGACGATGACATCGACCCAGACCGGCGTCCCGTCCTTGCGCAGATAGCGCTTTTCCAGGCGGTAGCGGTCGATGCGGCCGGCGATCATGGCCGCCAGCTTCTCGTGCGTGTCTTTGCGATCGCCCGGGTGGGTGAAGTCTTCCGGCGGGTGACCGATCACCTCGCCGCGCTGGTACTTGAGCATGGCGAGCCAGGTCTCGTTGACCTGGACAAGCCGGCCGTGGGCATCGGTTCGCGCGATGCCGATGGCGGCATTGTCGAATATCGACCGGTAGATTTCCTGGTTTCCGCGGATTGCCGACTGCGCGCGACGCAGCTTGCGCACCCGCGGTGTGGCGGCACGCCTGAACGCGTTACGGCGAGTTTCCATGGATGTCGTTGTGGTCGGGCACGGCGTGAGGCGAACGCGCCTCCGGAAGGCAAAAGCCGTCGAAGTATGACCCGCGAGGCGCGGCACTCCGGAGGAAGGAATGCCGCGGGTTCGGCGAAACCCTCCGCCGGCCGCCGCGGGGGCGCCTGGACGTGAGAGTTTTGTCACGTCCGGCCGGCGCGCGGGGAGCGAGAGGCCGGCCGCCGCGCGCAGGCGATCCCTGCTTCCGGGCGTGCAGCGTCAGCCGGTGTACGGAGGTAGACTATCCGTGGATGCTACGGGGAGGGCTGACGTGCTGACGATGAGCTCCGCGCTGGACCGCTGCGCCCGGCTCTACGCTTCGCGGGCGGCCATCATCGATGCCGAGGCGACGTTCACCTGGGTGCAGCACCTGGACCGCGTGGCACGGGCGGCCGGCGTGCTGCAGGCGATGGGCCTGCGGCCGGGGGACCGCTTCGGGACGTTGTCTCGCAATACGTTCCGGCATGCGGAACTGCTTCACGCGGGCTACTGGAGCGGCCTGGTGCCAGTCCCGGTCAACATTCGGCTGGCGCCGCCCGAGATCGGCTACATCCTGCAGGATGCAGAGGTGAAGGCGCTGGCCGTCGACGAGCCGTTCCTCGGGTTGCTCGACCACCCGGCCATTCGACCCTGCGCGGCCGGCGCGCTGGCGATTGCGCCGCCGGCGCCGGGACGGCGCGTGCCCGTCTACGAGAACCTGCTCGATCAGGCGCAGCCGGCTCCGCTGCACCATTCGTCCGAGCAGGACGACGCCATCCTGCTGTACACCGGGGGCACCACCGGGCGCAGCAAGGGCGTTCGGCTGACCCATCTCAATGTCGTCGCCAACGGCATGCAGGTCGGGCTCGCCTGGTATTGCCGCGAAGAAGAAGTGTACCTTCACGTCGCGCCGATGTTCCACTCCGCCGATCTTCTCGGCACGGCGTTCACGCTGCTCGGCGGCGGCCACGCCTACCTGCCGCAGTTTTCACCCGCGCACCTGCTCAAAGCGATGCAGGACCTGCGCGTCACGCGGACCATGCTGGCGCCCACCATGATCATCATGACGCTGCAGCAGGAGGCGCCCGCACGCTACGATCTCGCACGCATGCGAAGCATTCTCTATGGCAGTGCACCCATGGCCCTGGAGTGGATACGCCGCACCCTCGAAGCGTTTCCTGCCGTGGACCTGGTGCAGGCGTACGGACTTACCGAGACATCGCCGATTCTCACCATTCTGGGTGCCGACGAGCATCGCCAGGCGGCGGCCAGCGGCGATATGCGGCGTCTTAAAGCGGCGGGGCGGCCGCTGCCCGGCATCGATCTGCGCATCCTCGACGACATGGACCGGGAAGTGGCGTGCGGCGAGCCCGGCGAAGTGTGCGTGCGCGGCCCCAATGTCACGCGCGGCTACTTGAATCAGCCGGAGGTGTCCGCGGCGGCTTTCCGCGGCGGCTGGTTTCATACCGGGGATGTCGGCTGCACGGACGCTGACGGCTACATGTACCTGCTGGACCGCAAGAAGGACATGATCATCACCGGCGGAGAGAACGTCTATTCCTCGGAGGTGGAGCAGGTGATCTACCAGCATCCTGACGTCAGCGAATGCGCTGTCGTCGGAGTTCCCGACGAGGTCTACGGCGAAGCGCTGTACGCGGTGATCGTCCCGGCGCCGGGCAGAACCATCACTCAGGAGGCGCTCATCGAGCATTGCCGCGGCCGCATCGCCGGCTACAAGATCCCGCGTCAGGTCGCGGTGGTGGCGGAGCTGCCGAAGAGCGCAATGGGGAAAATCTTGAAATCCGAGCTGCGCCGCCTGCACGGCGACGCCCGGCATCGATGAGGAGCCCTGGTGCACGCACTTCGCGGAGCGACCGGGAGCCCGAATGAAAGCGATTCTGCAGACCGATAAGGAGCACGTGTGAAGGCAACTTTGCAGACCGGCATGGCGCATACCCGTTCAATCCCGGTCGACCGCGATCGCACCATCGAATTCATGGGGGAAGACCTGCGCGTGTACGCCACGCCATTCATGGTGCGCGACGTGGAAATGACCTGCCGCGAGCTGCTGATGCCGCACCATGAGGCCGGCGAGGAATCCGTCGGCGCCCGCGTGGAAATCGACCATCTGGGTCCGACGCTCATCGGCCAGACGGTGACCATCAGCGCCCGCGTGGTGGACCTCGCGCTGCCGAGGATCACCTTCGAGGTGGAAGTGAAGGACGAGATCGATGTGGTGGGGCGTGCCCGCCATGTCAGATTCGTCATCGACAAGGACAAGCAGGGCCAGCGCCTGAAGAAGAAAGCCGAGCGGGTGCGCGCGGCCCGCCAGGCCGGCTGACGCTCCACGGCGAAGCTCATGGCCGACAGCGCGCGTGAGGTCCCGGTGTACTGCTACCAGTGCGTCGCCGGGCCCGACCTGATGAAGGTGCACGTCGAGAACGGCGTCGCCGTGCGCATCGAATCGAACTACGATGCGCGCCAGCAGCACCCCGGCGGCGGCCGGGTCTGCGTGAAAGCCTACGGGCTGATCCAGAAGACCTACAACCCGAACCGCATCCGCCAGCCCATGCGCAGGACCAATCCTGCCAAGGGACGCGACGAAGATCCCCGCTTCGTTCCGATCGGCTGGGAGGAGGCGTTGGATCTGGTGGGCGCACGTCTGCGCGCCCTGCGCGAGAAGGGCTTGACCGACGAGCAGGGATACCCGCGGCTGGCCGTGTCGACCGGCGGCGGCGGAACACCGGTCCAGTACATGGGTTCGTTCCCGGCGTTCATGGCGGCGTGGGGACCGGTCGATCA
>Ga0070734_10005940_pt1 | contig 10510 bp, 7 predicted proteins | sample Coa_R1_8_FD_66444 | JGI IMG/M metagenome (GOLD analysis project Ga0070734, IMG submission 66444) | Surface soil microbial communities from Centralia Pennsylvania, which are recovering from an underground coalmine fire - Coalmine... | ecosystem: Environmental > Terrestrial > Soil > Unclassified ... | reverse complement strand
GGGCATTCCGGGATCGGCTCGGGATAGCACCAGACGAGGTCGGGATGGAGCCGGTCGCCGATCTTCAGCGAATAGTACCGCGCCGTGCCCTTGTAGGGGCAGGCGGTGACCGTGTCGCTGGCGACGAGCAGGTCGCGGCGCACGTCCTCCGGCGGGATGTAGTAGCGCGTCGGCAGGTGGGTCTCGAACAGAAAGCGCGCCCGCCGGGTCTCGGCGACGGTCTCGCCGCCGACGATCACCTTGACCGGGCGCGACGAGTTGACGACGTCGACCCGCTTATAGGGGTCGCGCGGGTGGACGAAAATCTCGTCGTCCTCCTCGTACCAGTGATCGACCCGGTCCCAGTAGAAGGCGACGAAATCGGCGATCGCCGCGACCTCGCGGAACGGCTCGGGATAGCCCCAGACCGCGTTCTCGGAGAGGCGGCCGCCGGCCGCGATGTGCCAATAGGAGGCGGTGCCCTTGTAGGGGCAGTAGCTGTGGTGGTCGCTCGCCTGCAGCAGGTCCGTCCGCACATCGGCGCGCGGGAAGTAGTAGACCGGCAGGTGGCGCGTCTCGAACAACAGATGCGCGCGCAGGCTGTCGGCGATGATCTCGCCGTTGAAGGCGACGCGCACCCGCCGCGGCGAGGCCTCGAAGGCGATGCGGTACTCGGGATTGGCGGCGAACCCGGGCGCCGGCTGCTGCGTCATGATCGGCCCTCCCTGTACGAGGGGGCCATGATACGGCGCCCGGCGGCGAGACAGAAGCGCGCGGTCAGCCTTCGATAAAGCGGCCGAAGGCGGCGAGCGACTCGGTGCGGTCGCAGATGATCTTGGTGATCGCCAGCATCGGCGTCGCCAGGATGGCGCCGGGAACGCCCCACACCCAGTACCAGAAGATCACCGCGATGATCACCAGCACCGGATTGATGGTAAAGCGGCGGGCGAGCAGCATCGGGGTGATCGTCTCGCCCTCCAGCACGTGGATGCCGAGATAGAGCCCGGCCGGCAGGAAGGCGAGCGGCAGCCGGTCGATCGTCAGCAGGCCGGCGAGCAGCAGCAGGACGACCCCGGCGGTCGGGCCGAGGATCGGCACGTAGTTGAGCAGGAATGCAGCCGTCCCCCACAACAGCGGATCGCCCAGGCCGCAGGCGGCGGCGACGATCCCGGTGGCGATCCCGACCGCCAGGTTCATCGCCGTGATCGTCACCAGATAGGCGGAGATGTCGCGCTCGATCTGCTGCCAGATCTCGACGGCGCGCCGCTTGCTGCGGAACCGCGGCAGGATTTCGACGAGCCGGCGCAGAAAGCGGTCGCCGGCCATGATCAGGAAAAACAGCACCAGCGCGGTCTGGAACAGCCCGACGACGATGTAGCGCGTGCCGTAGAGCAGCCGGTCGCCGAGCGCCGATCCCTCCATCGTCACCGGGAGCGGGGTCTGGCCGGTCGCATGAATCAGGCCCTGCACCCGCTCGACCAGCCGCTGGAACGCGGCGATCGGCTCCGACAGAAAGCTCAGCCGCTGCTGCAACTTGGGAATGGCTCCGGGCAGGTGCTGAACCCAGCCCGCCGCCGGGCCGGCAAGCAGCGAGAGCGCTCCGGCCACCGCGCCGAGCAGCAGCACGATCAGCACCACGGCGATGATCGGGCGCGGGATGTGCAGCCGCTCGAGCGCGCGCAGCGCCGGCTGCAGCACGAGCATCAGCACGAAGGCCAGCACGATCGGCAGGATCAGGTCGGCTCCGACATAGCAGACCGCGATCAGCGCGAAAAAGAACAGCCCGCCGAGAAAGACGGTGCGGATTTCGACGACGGCCTCGTCGTCGCCCTCGTCGCCCGGCGGCACGGCGCCGATCGCGACCGCCGCGGTGCCGCCGCTTTCGTCAACGGACGGGATGCCCCGGAGCGGGGCGCCGGCGTCCTCCGTCAGCTCCGTCGCCTTGACGTCGGCCACCTCGGCCATCCCCATCGATAATCGGTGAAACCGTAGACACCAACGCGCGGCGCGTCCATTGCTCCCGGGCGCGGCCGCTTTTGTGGAACCCGCGGCGGAAAACGACGTTTCGCTGCCGTGTCAGCCTCCGCTCGCCGCCGCGTCCGGCCGCCGCCACGCTCGCTTTACCGCTATATCTGGCGCGTCAGCGGGCGCTCCCAGATCGTCGTCGCGCTGCTCTCGGCCGCGGTGTTTCTGCTCGACCTCGCCCCGCTCGAATTGCAGCGGCGGATCGTCAACGACGCGATCGACCACCGCGTCTTCTCCTCGCTGGCATGGCTGTGCGCCGCCTACGGCGTGGTCGCGCTGCTGCTCGGCCTCGCCAAGCTCGGCATGAACGTCTGCCGCAGCCGGATCGGCGAGGCGGCCAACCGGCGGCTGCGGCTCGACACCTACAACACCGCGCTCAACGAGCCTCCGGCCGAGTCGAGCGGCAAGGAAGGCATCAGCCTGTCGATCATCCTGACCGAGGTCGAGTCGCTCGGCGGCTTTGTCGGCACCAGCATTTCCGACCCGGTGCTGCATGGCGGCGTGCTGGTCAGCGTGTTCGGCTACCTGCTCTACCTCGAGCCGTGGATGGCGCTGGCCGCCGCGCTGCTGCTGGCGCCGCAATTCATTTTCGTTCCGCTGATGCAGAACGCGATCAACGAGCGCACCGAACGGCGCATTCAGGTGATGCGCCGGCTCAGCGTCGACATCGTCAACGAGACCGCCGAGGGCGTCCTCAAGCGCGAGGCCGACGCCTATCGCCGCCGCGTCGGCAACATTTACGACCTCAACATGCAGATCTACCGGCGCAAATTCGCGATGAACTTCCTGATGAATTTCCTGCACCATTTCGGCATCGTCGGCATCCTGTTCGTCGGCGGCTGGCTGGTGCTGGAAAACCGCACTCAGGTCGGCACCATCGTCGCCTTCATCTCGGGGCTGAACCAGGTCAAGGACCCGTGGGGCGACCTGGTCAACTTCTTCCGCGACATGACCAACGCCCGGGTCAAGTACCGGCTGATCGCCGGAGTCCTGCGCGCGCAGGATCCGGCCGCCGCGGTCGCCGCGCGGTCGCGTTCGTGATCGCGATCATGGATCGAAGCGGGCCACGCCCCGTTGGCAAAACATCAGCGACTGCGCGGCAGAGTCTTATGAACGACCGCATCAAGGAATCGCCGACCGAGGCGCGCGCCGCCTCGAAGGAAGGCGTCGGGCGCTACGTCCTGGCGATCTCGACGGCGCTCGTCGTCATCCTGTTCGTCGTCGTCTACCTCGTTTCCTGACGCGAGATGGGCGTGCCGCGGGCGACCTATCGCCTGCAATTCCACCGCCAATTCACCTTTCGCGACGCGCTCGAACTGGTCCCCTACCTGGCCGAGCTCGGGGTCAGCCACCTCTACGCCTCGCCGATCATGGAGGCGCGGCCCGGCTCGACCCACGGCTACGACATCGTCAATCACAACCGGCTTAATCCCGAGATCGGGACCGAAGAGGAATTCCGCGCCCTCGTCGCCGCGCTGCGCGCGCACGGCATGGGCCTCATCCTCGACATCGTGCCCAACCACATGGGCATCGGCAGCGACAACGCCTGGTGGCGCGACGTGCTCGAATGGGGCGAGGCCTCGCCCTACGCCGGCTATTTCGACATCAACTGGGACGCCGGGCGCCCCGATCTGCGCGGCCGCGTGCTGCTCGCCGTGCTCGGCGACCAGTACGGCGCGATCCTCGAAGCCGGCGAAATCGCGCTGCGCTTCGATCCCGGCGAAGGCAGCTTCAGCTTCCGGTATTACGAGCACCGCTTTCCGCTCTCGCCGCTGTCCTATGCCGATGTCCTCGCCGCCGGCGGCGCCGCGCTCTATCCGCTGGCGGAGGCGTTTGCCGGGCTGCGGCGGTCGCGCGGCGAGCACGCCCGCGGCCAGGCGCAGGCGCTGAAGGCCCGGCTGGCGGAGGCGGCGCGGTATCCCGAGATCGCCGCGGCGATCGACGCGGCGCTGCGCGCGCTGAACGGCACGCCGGACCATCCGGGAAGCTTTCGCCGCCTGCACCAGCTGCTCGAGGCCCAGGCCTACCGCCTCGCCTACTGGCGGGTGGCGGCGGACGAGATCAACTACCGCCGCTTTTTCAACATCAACGATCTCGCCGGGCTGCGCATCGAGCTGCCGGAGCTGTTTGCCGAGACCCATCGGCTGATCTTCGCGCTGGTCGAGCGCGGCGATGTCGACGGGCTGCGCATCGACCATATCGACGGGCTGTTCGACCCCGGCGACTACGCCGCCGCGCTGCGCCGCCGGCTGCCCTCGCCGCTCTATCTCGTCGCCGAGAAGATCCTCGCCCGCTACGAGGCCCTGCCCGACTGGCCGATCGACGGCAGCACCGGCTACGATTTCGCCAACCAGGTGCTGGGCCTGTTCGTCGACCCCGACGGCGAGCGGCCGATGACCCGGCTGTATCGGCGGCTGACCGGGCGGCTGGACGATTTCGACGCCGTCCTGCTCGCCAGCAAGCAGCGCATCATGCAGGTCAACCTGTCGAGCGAGCTGAACGTGCTGGCGCGCCGCTTCCACCGGCTGTCGATGCGCGACCGGCGCACCCGCGACTTCACCTTCAACGGCATGCTGGCGGCGCTCGAACGGGTGATCGCCGCGTTTCCGGTCTATCGCACCTACGTCTCGGCGCGCGGCGCCGGGGCCGACGACCGCCGCTATATCGGCTGGGCCGTGGCGCTTGCCAAGAAGCGCGGCCGTTCCGCCGACACCAGCATCTACGACTTTCTGCACCAGGTCCTCGCCGTCGAGGCGCCCGAACACCCGCACGCCGCCGAACGGCTGCGCACGGCGATGCAGTTCCAGCAGGTGACCGGCCCGGTGATGGCCAAGGCCTGCGAAGACACTGCCTTCTACCGCTATTTCCGGCTGCTGGCGCTCAACGAGGTCGGCGGCGACCCGCGCCGCTTCGGCCTGTCGCCGGCCGGCTTCCACCATCTGATGCGCGAGCGCGCCCGGACCTGGCCGCGGGCAATGAGCACGACCGCCACGCACGACACCAAGCGCGGCGAGGACGGGCGCATCCGCCTGGCGATGCTGTCGGAAATGCCGCGCCGCTGGGGCCAGGCGGTGTCCCGCTGGCTGCGCGCCAACCGCTCGCGCCGCAGCGAGGTCGAGGGCGACCTCGTGCCCGACCGCAATGTCGAATACCTGTTCTACCAGACCCTGGTCGGCGCCTGGCCGCCGGACCTCGCGCCGGACGACGCCGACGGCGTCAAAGCGCTGGCCGAGCGCATCGGCGCCTACATGATCAAGGCGGTGCGCGAGGGCAAGGAGGAGTCGAGCTGGAGCAACCCCAACCCCGCCTACGAGGCGGCCCTGCAACGCTTTGTCGGGGGCGTGCTCGACGCCTCGCGGCCCGGCGCCTTTCTCGCCGATTTTTACGGCTTTATCGCGCCGATGCTGCGGCCGGCGGCGATCGCTTCGCTCGCCCAGCTCGCGATCAAGCTGACCGCGCCGGGGGTGCCCGACATCTACCAGGGCGGCGAATTGTGGGATTTCAGCCTGGTCGATCCCGACAACCGCCGGCCGCCGGACTGGCGCCGGCGCCGCGCCCTGCTCCCCGAGATCGCCGCCGCCGATCCCGCCGCGCTTGCCGCCGCCTGGCACGACGGGCGGGAAAAGCAGTTTCTCGCCGCCCGCCTCCTCAAGCTGCGCTGCGAGCACCCCGCCGTGTTCGCCGAGGGCGATTACGCGCCGCTCTACGGCGAGGGCGGGCGCGGCGCCGACCATCTCTTCGCCTTTTTGCGCCAGCATCGGGAGACGGCGCTGATCGTCGCCGTGCCGCGGCTGGTATGGCGCCTCCATGCCGGCGGCGAGACCGCCGAATGGGGCGCCACCCGGCTGAAGCTGCCGCGGCCCGGCGCCTGGCGCGACGCGGTCTCCGGCGAAGGCTATTGCGGCCGCGACGAGATCGCCGCGTCCGAGTTGTTTTCCCGATTTCCTGTCAGCGTTTTACTTGAAACGATTTAATGTCCGCTGCCGAACACTGGAACTTGATCGAAGAATTCGGGTTTGCCTCAGACACTCTTTTTGGAGGTGACCAATGACAGCGGACGCTTCGGTGCGCGAGACCGCGCGCCTGATTTCCAGCGACAAGGTCGAAGGCACGGCGGTTCGCCGCAGCAACGGCGACAAGGTAGGCACCATCGACCGGGTGATGATCGACAAGCACAGCGGCCGCGTCGCCTACGCGGTGATGAGCTTCGGCGGCTTTCTCGGGATGGGCCAGGACTACCATGCCCTGCCGTGGAGCTCGCTGCGCTACAACGAGGAACTCGACGCCTACGAGCTGAACGTCAGCGACGAGCTGCTGCAGAACGCGCCGGCGGCGAGCACCGGGTTTTTCGACACCGGGGTCGCCGATCGGCGCTGGGAGGACGACATCCACCGCCACTATCAGGTGGTGCCGTACTGGTAAGCCGCTTCGCCGCGGCGGCGGGGCTCAGCGCTCGCCGCCGCGGCGGTCGAAATCGGCGTTGAGCTCGGCGCCGGCGAGGATGATGTAGGCGGTGACGTAAAGCCACACCAGCAGGATGACCACCGCCCCGAGCGAGCCGTAGGTGCGGTCGTAGGACCCGAAATGGGCGGCGTAGAACGAGAATGCCGCCGACCCGGCAAGCCACAACAGCCCGGCCGAAATCGTCCCGGCGCGGAGGAAATCCCAGCGCCGCGCCGCCCGGCTGGGCGCCAGGCGATAGAGCGTTCCCAGGGCGAGAATGGCGAGAACCGCGAGCAGCGGCCAGCGCAGCAGCGGCACCAGCTCGCGCCACAGTTCCGGCAGCGGCAGCCGGTTGACCGCCGCCGGGACCACCGCGATCAGCACCAGCGAGACCACGCCGAACAGTCCGAGCCCGACGGTCAGCGCCAGGGCCAGGCCGTAGAAATGCAGGTAGCCCCGATTTTCCTTGCCCTCGTAGGCGACGGTCAGCGCGTTCATCAGCGCGGTTGTCGCGCTGCTTGCGGTCCACAGCGCGAACAGCACGCTCAGCACCAAACCGATGCCGAGGTTTTCGCGGGTCGCCGTGACCAGCGCATGGAGCTGGTCCGACAGGAGGGTCAGCGCCTCGCCCGGCAGGACCCCGGACAGCGCGTCGATGTGGTGCTCGATCGACACCGGGTCGGCGATCAGCCCGTAGGTGAGGACCAGCGCCGACAGCCCGGGGAAGATCGACAGCATCGCGTAATACGCGGTGCCGGCGGCCATGATCGAGATGTTGTCGCGGCCCAGCGCGGCCCCGACCCGAGCGAGCCGCCGCCACCATCTCTGCCGCCACTGCCGCACGCTCATCGCCTTGCGATAACGCCATGCCCGGCGGCACGGTTCAACCGCCGGCGCGTTGTACCGCCGAGTCGCGAGCCGTAAGGAGCCACCCTTGCCAGAGAGATCTTCTCCCCCCTTGCGCCGCCTGCCCGTCGGCGCCGAAGCCCAGCCCGAGGGCGGCGTGCATTTCCGCCTGTGGGCGCCCGCCGCCCGCGCGGCGGCGGTCGAGCTCGACGGCCGCGACCCGGTCCCGCTCGCCGCCGAGCCCGGCGGTTATTTCGCCGCCGCGGTCGCCGAGGCCGGCCCGGGCACGCGCTACCGCTTTCGCCTCGACGGCGGCGAGCGGGCCTTGCCCGACCCCGCCTCGCGCTGCCAGCCGGACGGGCCGCACGGCCCCTCCGAGGTGATCGATCCGGGCCGCTTTGCCTGGAGCGACGCCGGCTGGCGCGGTGTGCCGCCGCGCCGGCTCGTCATCTACGAGATGCATGTCGGCAGCTTCACCCCGGAGGGCAGCTGGGCCGCCGCGACCGCCCGTCTGCCCGCGCTCGCCGAGCTCGGCATCACCTGCATCGAGATGATGCCGGTGGCCGAGTTTCCCGGCCGCTTCGGCTGGGGCTATGACGGCGTCGACCTGTTCGCGCCGACGCGGCTGTACGGCCGCCCCGACGACCTGCGCCGCTTTGTCGACCGCGCCCATGCGCTCGGCCTCGCGGTGCTGCTCGACGTCGTCTACAACCACCTCGGGCCCGACGGCAACTACCTGACCGCGTTCGCCCCGGCCTACATGACGCGCCGCCATGCCACCGAATGGGGCGAGGCGCTCAATTTCGACGGGCCGGACAGCGGGCCGGTGCGCGAATTCTTCATCGCCAACGCCGGCTACTGGATCGACGAATACCATTTCGACGGGCTGCGGCTCGACGCCACCCACCGCATCTACGATACCTCCCCCGACCACATCCTGGCGGCGATCGCCCGCCGCGTGCGCGAGGCGGCGCCCGGGCGCACCACCTTCATCGCCGCCGAGAACGAGGCCCAGGAGGCGCGTTTGGCCCGCCCCGCCGCGGCCGGCGGCTGCGGCCTCGACGCGCTGTGGAACGACGATTTCCACCACGCCGCCCGGGTCGCGCTGAGCGGCCGGCGCGAAGGCTATTACCGGCCTTATCGCGGCACCGCCGGCGAGTTCGTCGCCCTCGCCCGCCACGGCTATCTCTATCAGGGCCAGCACGGCACCCGCGGCAGCGCCGCCTTCGATCTGCCGCCGGAGCGCTTCGTCGTCTACCTGCAGAACCACGACCAGATCGCCCATTCCGGCGCCGGCTTGCGCGGCCATCGCCTCGCCAGCCCGGGATGCTGGCGGGCGATGACCGCCTATCTGCTGCTCTCGCCCGGCATCCCGCTGCTGTTCCAGGGCCAGGAGTTTTCCGCCGCCGCGCCGTTCCTCTACTTCGCCGACCACCCGGGCGAGCTCGGCCGCCTGGTGCGCGAGGGCCGCGCCCGCTTTCTCGCCCAGTTCGCCAGCCTCGCCGCGCCGCGGATGCAGGCCGCGCTCGACGATCCCGGCGACCCCGAAACCTTCCGCCGCTGCATCCTCGACCATGCCGATCGCGACGGCGAGGCCCTTGCCCTGCACCGCGACCTGCTCGCGCTGCGCCGCGAGGATGCGGTGTTCGGCGGCGACTACCGCATCGATGCCGCGGCCCTGGCGCGGGATTGCTGGCTGCTGCGCTATTTCGGCGGGGGTTCGGGCGACCGGCTGCTGCTGGTCAATCTCGGCCGCGACCGCTTTTTCGAGCGGATCGGCGAACCGCTGCTCGCCCCGCCCGACGGCGGCGCCTGGCGCCTCCTCTGGTCGAGCGAGGAGCCGCGCTACGGCGGCGGCGGCACCCCCGAGCCGGTCGCCGACGGCGCCTGGCACCTCCCCGGACATGCCGCCCTCGTGCTGGGACTATGAACGCGCCGCCAGCCGCTTGATTGCCGGCGCCAGCGGGCGGGCGCTGGCGGCATAGTCCGCCCAGGCATCGGCCAGCGCCGGCGCGGTGCGCAGGGTGAATCGCGTCGGATCGAGTCCGGCGCGCACCTGGTCCCAGGCCAGCGGCATCGACACCGTCGCGCCGGCGCGGGCGCGCGGCGACCACGGCGCCACCGCGGTCGACAGCCGGTCGTTGCGCAGATAGTCGAGGAAGATGCGGCCGTGGCGCTGCTTTTTCGCCATGTTGAGAACGTAGCGGTCGGGGCTGTCCCGTTCCATCCGGGCGCAGACGGTGCGGGCAAAGCTCTTGGCCGCCTCCCAGTCGGGTCCGCCGCTGCGCGGCGCCTTCAGCTCGACGACGACGTGCAGGCCCTTGCCGCCGGTGGTCTTGCACCAGGCTATGAGGCCGAGCGCTTCGAGCCGGCCGCGCATCTCTGCGGCCGCCTCGACCACCGCGTCGAAGCCGACATCCGGCGCCGGGTCGAGGTCGAACACCAGCCGCCCGGGCGTCTCCGGCCGCCCCGGCGCGCAGTTCAGCGGATGGAATTCGAGCCCGGCGCTTTGCGCCGCCGCGATCAGCGCCTCGCGCCGGTCGAGCTGCAGATAGGGTTTGCGCTCCGCGCCGACTTGCGCGGCGGTGAAGTATTTCGACGAGCCGGGGCCGGCGTGGCGCTGAAAGAAATGCGCCGCCGCGACGCCGTCCGGCGCGCGCACGATCGAGCACGGCCGGCCCTCGATGTGCGGCAGCATCCGCTCCGCCACCGCGGCGAGATACTCGGCAAGGTCGAGCTTGGTCACCGGGCGGCCGTCGCCGCCGTCGGGCCACAGCGCCTTGTCGGGGTGGGTGATGACGACGCCCAGCACCTCGGCGCGGCTCTGCGATGGCGGCCGCGCCGGCGGCGGCGAGGCCGGTGCCGCGATCGGCGTCGCCGCCGGCGCCGGGATCTCGGCTTCGACCTCGTCGGCCGGCTTGTCGAGGCGCAGCCCCTTGAACGCCGCCTGCCGGACGATGCCGGCATCGGTCCAGCCGGCGAATTCGATCTCGGCGACGAGCTCCGGCCTGACCCAGCGGATGCCCGGGCCGCCGCGCGGCGCGCCGTCGCCGCGGAACGGGCTCGTGTCGGCGGCCAGCGCCTTGAGCCGCGGCATCAGCGCCGCCACCGTGTCGGCGCCGAGCCCGGTGCCGACCCGGCCGACATAGGCGAGATGGTCGCCGCGCCGGACCCCGACCAGCAGCGAGCGCAGCCGTTCGCCGTCGCCGCTCCAGCC
>Ga0070734_10005938_pt1 | contig 10512 bp, 10 predicted proteins | sample Coa_R1_8_FD_66444 | JGI IMG/M metagenome (GOLD analysis project Ga0070734, IMG submission 66444) | Surface soil microbial communities from Centralia Pennsylvania, which are recovering from an underground coalmine fire - Coalmine... | ecosystem: Environmental > Terrestrial > Soil > Unclassified ... | reverse complement strand
GTGCCGGGCTCGATTTACGGCTGGCCCAAGAACGAGCTTCATCAGGTCGGCATTCCGGAATCCATCGTCGCTCTGAACCGCATCTTCCGCCGCAGTTTTGCCATCGTGGACGGAATCATCGGCATGGAGGGCAATGGGCCCATTCAAGGAACGCCCAAAGCGGCCGGAGTTTTGGTGATGGGCAGCGATCTGCCGGCGGTCGACTCCACCTGTTGCCGGATCATGGGAATCGATCCTCACAAGATCGAATACCTCGCCATGGCCAGCGACGATCTCGGAATCGTCGAAGAGTCGCGCATCGAACAGCGTGGCGAAAGAATCCGCGACGTGCGCACGGACTTCCAGTTAATCAGGGACTTCCAGAACCGCCGTCTGGTTTAAAGCACAACTAGCTTGACCCGGCCATCGTGGACATCTCCGCGCCTTCCGCCCGGGTCATGTCCCCCGCATGTGCCGTTCCCAGCAGCCGCCGTCCATGTACGGCCAATTCAAATCGATCCTTCACGCCCGTCTTCTCGAAGATGTGCATCAGGTGAACCTTGACCGTCCCGGCGGTAATCGACAGCGCCAGTCCAATCTCGCGATTCTTCAGCCCCGCGCATACGTGATGAACGATTTCTCTCTCCCGCGGAGTGAGCCTCGGAAGCACTCGCCGTCCCGGCGACCCGGCGGGATTCGGAAGCGAACTTTCAATCCAAACATTTCCCCGGCCCACCGACCGCAGGCATTCCACCAAGGCCTCAACCGGGAGAGTCTTCTTCAAAATTCCCCGAGCGCCCAATTGAAGCGCGCGGAAGCAATCGATTTCCGCCAGATCGTTCACCCACAGCACAGGCTGGCATCGTGACCAGGCATTCTTCACATCCGCAATAAACTGAAAGACCACCTTAAGACCCGCCGTCTGATCTACCAGCAGAATATCCGGATGATGTTCCTGTAAGCCCGTCAGCGCGTCACCGAAAGTGGAGGCGGAGCCGACATACTTCATGTCTTCACATCCGGCCAACACCTTAGCCAAACCCTCCACGACAATCGGTTGCGATTCATAGGCGAATACAGTCAATTGGTTCATCCAGAAGTTCCCTTATACTGGGGTAGATCGTCGGGGGACGAATGAGGGTATAGGTACTAAGTATCTATTGCGACTGGCGTACACCAGTCGACTCCGAGGTAGTAGGAGTCAAACGCGACGCCAGCATCAGCCCTATCGCTGAGACCGCTGCGGCCGTAACGCCCCAGCCCGTCAACACTCCGCGCTGGATCAAGTACCCGGCCAGCAACGGTGCTAGGATTTGCGCGATCGAGGTCAGCGATTGCGTGAGTCCGAGAACCACTCCTTGCTCCTCGCGCGCAGCCGCCTGCGTAATTAAACTGGTAAGCGTAGGCCGTACCAATCCGCCAATGGAGCAAATCACCGTGGCCAGGAGCAATGTGGGAACCGAATGGCAGAACCCCAAGAGCAAGTATCCGCCGGCATAGCCAGCGAAGCCTACGCGATTTAATAACCGCTCGCCGAAGCGTTTCACCAACCGGCCCAGCGTGGGTCCCTGCAGTAAGATGCCCAAAAATCCAGCAAACGCCCAGACATAGCCTAGTTGCTTAGGGCCGAAGGGCACGCCATGCCAGAGCAAGCGCCGCTCGGAGAACAGCGGCAATCCGGAGGTGAACATCGCGAAGCCGAACGCAAAGCAGAGGAACTCCCACAGCCGCGGCCCCAGCATGGGCTGGCGGAAGTAAGCTCCGTAGGCGCTCCATTGAAGCACCGACAGGCGCTGTCCGCCCGGTCCGCTAGGCTTCTCACCACCCGGCGTCGCCGATGGTAGCAGTATAGATGTCGCTAGGATGCTAGTCGCGGACAGAGCCGCAGCGGCGAAGATCGGGTAGCGATAGTCGTACTGCGCCAGAAATCCCGAAATCGCAGGTCCGATCAGAAACCCGAGTCCAAACGCAATCCCGATAACTCCAAAGGATTTTGCGCGTTCCTCTGGACGCGTAACATCCGAGATATAGGCCTGTGCCAGCGAAAGGTTACCCGCAGTCGACCCGTCGATCGCCCGCGCCAGAAACAAAACGGGAAGTGACGGCGCAAAGGCCGTCACGAGGAACCCGATGAACGTCCCCAACTGGCTCACGATCAGCAGCGGCTTACGCCCCATGTGATCCGACATGCGTCCCAGAAGAGGCCCGGAGATTAATTGGCAAGCCGCGTAAACCCCGATCAGCCATCCCACTTGAAACGGACTCGCGCCCAGCTTCTCCGCGTAAAAAGGCAGCAGAGGAATCATGATCGTCAGGCCCAGAACATCCACGGCGACGATCAGAAAGATGGGCAGCAGGGGAGAGGAGCGCAACTCTCTATGATGCCACGCCCGGGAGGTCCCTCCCTCGCCGGATGGCACAGTTTAGCCTCAAACTCCCCGAAGTACTACCGATGAGACCACCAGAATGAAAAACGAAAACATTCTAATCGTCGACGACAACCAGATGAACGTGAAGCTCATTCGCCTGCTGCTGTTCAACGAAGGCTTTCAGGTGCGCAGCGCACAGAGCGCGGGTGAGGCGCTCGAAGCGCTATGTTCCTTCCTGCCCGATGCCGTGCTCATGGATATCCAGCTTCCGGGCATCAACGGGTTACAGCTTACCAGGCTGCTTCGGCAGGATTGGCGGACACGGGCGATCCCCATCGTCGCCGTGAGCGCGAACGCCATGAAACAGAGTATTCAGGAAGCCTACGCGGCAGGCTGCGACGGCTACATCACCAAACCGATCGACACCCGAACCTTTGTTACCTCCCTGCGCGACCATCTGGCCCGAATCGCCAGTGGGGAGTCGCACGCCTCCGCGGAGCCGCTTCAAGATGAAACCTTCACTTCTCTCCGCGAGGCTTTTGCCACCGATTGCAAGACCAATATAGAACGTTTGCTCGACGATCCCAATGCATGTCTCGACCGCGACGACGTCTGCGACGTACTGCATCGGTGTGCCGGTATGGCCGGGACCTTCGGGCATCCCCACGTCACGGCCGCCGCCCGACGGCTGGAAGCCCTCTTCACCTCTCCGCAGTGCACCAAGGATCAGCTCACCGCCGGATTCCGGGAGCTTCTGGATCTGCTCGCCGAGGTCCGCACCGGAGTTGAGGCGTGAACCATGAATATTTTGATTCTGGAAGATGACGCCGCCGCCTTCGAGCTGCTCGAAGGTGAGCTTCGGCGCTTCGGCTTCACAGCCAACTACGAACGCGTTGCAACCGAAATCGACTTTCTCAAGCGCTTGCACACCAAGCCGGATGTCATCGTAGCGAACGACGTTCTGAACGGATTCGACGCATTACGCGCCCTCGAGCTAATCCGGCAAAGCGGCCTGATCGTGCCCTTCATCGTCGTGACCGATTCCACGCGTAACGACGAGGAAATAATCGTCCAGTACCTCAAGCGAGGTGCATCGGATTATCTCCGGAAAGACCCCGTATCGCGATTAGGTCCGGCCGTAAAACGATCCCTCGAAGAAGTGGAGGTACGGCGCCAAAAGCGCGCGTCCGAACAAAGCCTTAGGCAGAAGAACGTCGAATTGGAAGATCAGTGCCGCCGGGTGCAAGAGGCCAGCCGCATGAAGAGCACCTTCCTCTCGAATATGTCCCACGAACTGCGAACCCCCTTGACCGCCATCATTGGATTCACCGAACTCCTGGTCGACGGCAAAGTGGGGCACCTGGAAATTCCCCAATTTGATCTCCTGCAAGACATCCTGGGAAACGCGAAACACCTGCTCGGCCTAATCAACGACGTCCTCGATCTGGCCAAAGTCGAATCCGGCACCATGCACATCCGTCCGGAGCGTATCTCCATCTCCGAAATTATCGGAGAAACCATGACCGGACTCCGTCTCTTCGCCAGCGAACGAAAAATATCGTTGAAGACCGATATCCGCATTCCTGAGACCGACGTCTTTCTCGATCCCCACCGGCTGAAACAGGTCCTGCTCAACTATCTTTCAAACGCGCTGAAATTCACGCCCCCGGGAGGCTCGGTTACCGTCCGCGCGCTGCCGGAAGGGCGGTCTTTCTTCCGTCTCGAGGTGGAGGACACGGGCAATGGAATCGCGCCGCAGGACATCGGCCGCTTGTTTCAAGACTTCCAGCAGCTCGACGACCGCCTTGGCATTTATCAGGGCACGGGACTGGGCCTGGCCGTAACCAAGCGCCTGGTCGAAGCGCAAGGAGGCAATGTCGGCGTAGCCAGCGTCCGGGGGAAGGGAAGCACCTTCTTCGCCGTCCTGCCCTACGCAGCCCAATCGGAAGGCCGGGCGGCCGCGCCCTCATCGCTCGCCGAGCTAAGCTCCAAAGCTTGAACTCGACTTACTTTGAACGAAACTGTTTGAACTAAACTCTTTGAACTAAACTATTTGAACTAAACTAGAGACATGCGCGGTTTTGCGGCCTCACTCGTAGTGTGTCTCGGAGCGCACGCCGCCCCCGCTGGCACCGCGGCCGTCCTGCCCTTCGCCAACTCTTCCGCAAAATCATTAGGTAGCAGCTCCAATCTGGACTGGATCGGGGAGAGCATCGCCGAGACCCTACGCGACGCCTTCAACCTGCGTGGCGTCGTCGCCCTCGCCCGCGAGGACACGCAGGAAGCCTACCGCCGTCTCAACCTGCGCGAACGGGCGCTGCTCACCGAAGCTTCCGTCATCAAGATCGGCGAGACCGTGGACGCCGAGCAAGTCGTCTTCGGAACCTTCGAATTTCAGCCCGCCAAGCCGGGCACCCCGGGCGATTCCCACGGCTCCCTCAAGGTCGCGGCACGCGTGGTCGATCGGCGTCATTTACGTCAAAGCTTCCAATTTGCCGAAACCGGAGCGCTGGAGGATCTGGCGACCATCGAGGCGCACCTCGCTTGGCAGGCGCTCACCATGCTGGGGCCGAACCTCGCCCCCGCCGAAGCCGACTTTCGTTCGCTGCGCCCTCCCGTGCGTCTGGATGCCGAAGAGAATTACGTGCGCGGCTTGATGGCTGCGGCGCCGGAACAACGCGAGAAATACTTCACCCAGGCGGCCCGTCTGGACGCCCGCTTCGCCCACCCTTGTTACGGACTCGGCCAGATCTACTACCAGCGCAAGGACTATCGTGAGGCAGTCGAGTGGCTGGAAAGAGTAAGCCCTGAGGACGTTCACTACCACGAGGCGAGCTTCCTTCTTGGCCTCTCCCGCTACGAGTCCGGCGATTACACGGGCGCGCAGAAATCCTTTCAAACCCTTGTCCAGATCGTTCCGCTCAGCGAGGTATATAACGATCTCGCCGCCGCCGAAAGCCGCCGCAACCTTCCGCAGGCCGTCGACGATTTTCGCAAAGCGCTCGAAGGCGACCCCAACGATCCGGTATATCACTTCAATCTGGGCTACGCGCTGTGGAAGAAAGGCGACTTCAACGCCGCGGCCGACCGCTTCCGCGCGGCACTCGATCGCGAGCCGGAGGATCAGATGGCCACGCTGCTTCTCGGCCGCTGCCTGAAGAAGCAAGGCAACACCCATACGAGCGACCCCAGAGACGCCCGTCTGCAAGGCCTGGAGCGCTTGAAAACCAACTACGAAGAGCGCGCTTACCGCCAGCTCAAGTCCATGCTCGATTCCCCCAAGCCGTGAACGGGTATAATCGATAAATTCATGCTCGAAGCCTCCGGAGCTTCGGACCCAGGTTGCGTCCGAAGTAACAACGAAGACTATTATCTGGTGGCGCCGTCCATCGGCTTATATGTCGTCGCCGATGGGATGGGGGGCGCACAAGCCGGAGAGCACGCTTCGAAACTGGCCGCGGAAACTCTCTGGGAGCTGGTCTATCAAAGTCCCGCCGCTATGGACACGGAAATGCTCGTGGAGGCATTCCAGGAAGCCAACCGCCGCGTGATGGAAGCGGCTTCGGCCGATTCCACCTTGGAAGGCATGGGAACCACCATGGTGGCTGCACTCGTCAAGGATGGCGATCTGTTGATCGCCAGCGTCGGAGACAGCCGCCTGTACAAGTTCGAAAATGGCACCCTCAGCACGGTGACCGAAGACCAGACCTGGGTCAACGAAGTAGGCCGGCGTCTGGGCCTGGATGAAACGACTCTGAAGACTCATCCGATGCGCCACGTCTTGACCATGGCCATCGGAGTCTCAGAGCAGCTTCGAGTTCACACCTACGCGCTGCATCCCGAACCCGGCACCCAGCTCCTGCTGTGCAGCGACGGTCTTCACGGAGTGGCGAACGAAGAAGACATGAAGCACGCCTTGGAATCGGACGCTCCGCTCGACGTAAAATGTCAGGAACTCATCGCCGCCGCAAGGAGCCGAGGGGGCCCGGACAACATCACCGTCATTCTCCTGCGAGCTGTCTAGCGTGCGTGGAGCCGATTGCCAATCGGCGGCGGCTTGTCATGCCGCTTGCAGGCGCGTAAGCAACGCGCCGCCGAAAGCTCTAGCTTCCCGTCCCCGCGCTCTTCGCGCGCAAAGCAGCCAGCCCCGCCGCGACATCCACAGCCTGAGGAATTACGGTGTCCAGCCGGGTTAGAGCCAGCACTTCGCGCACCCGAGCCGTAGCGCCGGCCATTACAAAACGTCCCTCGGGGCTCTTCATCACCGAAGTGTACAAACCCACCAAAAAGCCAATCCCCATCGAACCGATCGAAGAAAGCTCGCTTAAATCCACCAGTACCTTCGGGAAGGACCGGACCTTCGCTTTGTCCAGCTTGCCCAAAACGTAGTCCGGATCCGGGCCCGCGGTGAAGCGGCCGCGCAGGCGCAGCACGCAAACGTCTCCTGGCGGCGCAATCTCGATCGCTACGGATGGCTCGGCAGGCATCTTACTTTGGTATCGTACAACAAGACATGCCTGTCCGGAAACGGATTTTGATCGTCGAGGACGACCCTGGCGTGCGCGAGTCGCTTAAGGCGAGTCTGGATGCGCCGGACAGGCAGATCGAGAGCGCGTCCGTCGGACTTGCCGCGTTGCGCAGTATCGAATCCGAGCCCTTTGACTTGATCATCGCCGATGTGAGCCTGATTGAGGGAATCCACAAGGCCCGGGCCGATGCCAAAGTCGTCGTGACCAGCGCCGCCCATGCCCCGGACAAAATGATTGAAGCCTTGCGTGAGCGGGCTTTCACCTATATCGGCAAGCCCTTCGCCGGGAACCACGTGACGGACCTGGTGAATCGCGCCCTTAGCTGCGCGTCGTGGCAAGACGACGTGGAAGTCCTATCCGCTGGATCGCGCTGGCTCGGACTCTGTATGCGGAGCAAGATGGAAGCGGTTCATCGCGTCCTGCCGTTCCTCCGCGAAATGATGATCGAAATTCCGGAGGGGAAGCGCGACAGCCTCATTACGGCGATCCGCGAAATGCTGTACAACGCCATCGAGCATGGCGCGGGATACGATCCGGAGAAACGCGTAACCATCACCCACGTCCGTACCGAACGCGCTCTCTTGTACTACGTTCGCGATCCTGGCAAGGGGTTCTCTCTCGACAAACTGGAGCACGCGGCTGTCTCCAATCCGCAGTGCTCGCCGATTGAACATGCGGAACTTCGCGAGCGGCTTGGCCTGAGGCCGGGCGGTTTCGGGATGTTGATTGCGCGCCAGCTTGTCGACGAGTTGATCTACAACGAACAGGGCAACGAAGTACTGCTCGTCAAATACCTCTCCTAAAAAACGAAAAGCCCGTGCCACCGAAGCGGCACGGGCCAAATCAAACGCGAGCGTTACTGTCCCAAACCAGCGGCAACCGGAGCGGAGCTCGACTTGATGATGATCTTCATGTTCGTTCCGCCGAGCATGATGTCATCGAGCTGCGAACCAGTGGAATCGAGCATCGTGTTGCTGTACTTCTTCGCGCCGGTTTCCACGGTCACAGGGACTTCAACAACGTTCTTGCCGCTCTTGAAGATGGCTTTGTCGCCCTCAATGGTGACCTTGTAGTCGCCGGGTTTCAATTCGGTTTGACCCACACGGGTAGCGCTCGAAAGCGTAACGGTATAGGCCGATGCGGCGCTCGCAATGCCGATTGCGAACGTAGTGATAGCGAAGGCTAGCTTTGAAATTTTCATTTTCGTGTTTCCTTTGAATTAGGTTAAATTCGCACTACAGAGTAGTAACGTGGGCTTTCGGGGCCGGGGAACCAGGGCTTACTGCGCCCACACTAGTAATGACGTTTGAAGAAAGGAAACGTTACCGCTTCGCCAAAACAAATTGCTAAAAATATGCTCCACTGTGGTTTTGGCTCGCGATCAAAATAACCAAAGATAATGAAAGTGCCGAAACATCGGCATCTGGCAAAAATTTCCTAGGTGGAACCGCGTAGCCAGACTCACAGAAGCAGCATCTTCTGTTGAACTTCGCCGGTTACGCGAGCACCATCGTCGCCCACAAACATATTTAGTTCGCTGCGTATCCCGAACTTCGGAAGATAAATGCCAGGCTCCACGGAAAAGCACGTCCAGGGAATCACCTTGCGTTCGTCGTGCGTTTCCAGATTGTCCATGTTGGCGCCTGTACCGTGCACTTCGGCGCCAATCGAATGCCCGGTGCGATGAAAAAAATAATCCGCGTAACCCGCGTCGCGAACGTGTGAACGTGCTGCATCGTCCACTTCAAATCCGCGTAGAGTCTTTTTCACGGCGACTGCATGCATCACCAACGCCACCGCGCGGTCGCGCGCCTCGCGTACGACGCCAAACACTTTCTCGATCTCAGCCGGCGCTTCTCGGCCGCAAAATCCAACCCATGTGATGTCGTAGTACACGCCATTCGGCATATCCAACTTGGCCCACATGTCCATCAGCACCAAATCGCCCGCGTGGATTTCCGCGCTTGCGTCCTGCTTGGGTTCATAGTGCGGATTCGATGCATTCGCATTCACCGCGATGTCGGGACCGTGATCCGTGAGCAAACCCTCTTCTCGAAATCGCGTGAGGATGAACTGTTGCATCTCCCATTCCGTGACTCGCTCGTTCACGCGAACTTTATCGGAAACGCGCTGGAACGCTTCATGCCGGACCCGGTCCACTCTGCGTCCGGCCTCCAGATGCGCCTCCAACTGCTCCGCGCTCCAGCGCGATTCGAAATATTGAATCAGGTTCGCTGAGCTCGCTACTTCGATGCCGAGTCCCCGCACCAGATCGACCGTCCCCGCATCCACCATCGCCACGTATGGAATCGCGCAGTCGGGTGAAAACTGCATCGCGACCTTTTTCGCCCCGCCCAGAATCCCGCTCAACCCCGCCGTCAGTTCTTTCCAGCTTGCATACAGATCGTGCTGTCCCGGGAGCGCATTCAGCGTCTCTGCTTCAATTTTGTGAACTAGCCCGCGCGGTTCGCCCGTGACTGGAATGAAATAGAACCAGCGGCGTGTCACCATGGAGCCCGGCGTGAATTGCAAAACGCGGTAACTGAGCGGGTCCCGCTTGTGATGATCGAAGAACAGCCATCCGTCCAATCCTTCTTCGCGCAGTGCCGCTTGAATCGCGTCCACTCTCATGCCGCCACTCTCCGCCATGTCACCTTGGTTTTGAAATTCGCCAAACCCGCAACGTCCCGCGAGTCCACTACGGAAAAAGAAATCGCATCGTCCAGCCAATCCTGGCTGAACCCATCCGTGTATTGCGTCGCCGCCGTCAGCGTATAGTCTTGCCCGGTCAGAAGGCAATCGAAGGTGAACTCCACTTCGAAGGTCTCGCCCGCCTTCACGTTCCCCAGATCCACACCTTCAATTCTTGTATTCGTTCCAAAAACATCGATTCCGAGCCGGTTGCGGATCAGTACTCCCACAACCGGATTCTCCAAATCCTTCTCGGCGTGCGCGCGCACGTAGATGGTGAGCGGAGAACCAGGCTCTAGGCTCCGCGTCGATCCGCCGTCGCCATCTTTGAGATCCACCTCTACCACGCGGCTCGCACCGTCGCCATGGCGAAACGTGCCGCTCTGCTCAGCAGCGCCGGAAGAAATCTCATTCCCGAGATGCTCGCGCCCCTGCCGCTCCAGCACCAAGCCCACATAGCGATTGACCACTTCGCTCGGAGAGCCATACGCAGCCACGCGTCCATCCACCATCAGCGCCGCGCGATCCGACAGCCGCTTCACTAGCCCCAGATCGTGCGAAACAAACAAAACCGTAATTTTGCGTTGTTTTAGTTCCTCAAACTTTTTGATGCACCGGTTGGCGAAGATGGCATCGCCAACCGCCAAAGCCTCGTCCACAATCAGGATTTCCGGATCGACGTGAATCGCCGTGGAGAATGCCAGCCTCACGTACATGCCAGTGGAATATTCCTTGACTGGCCGGTCGATAAACGTGCCAATCTCCGCGAAGCGTTCAATCTGCGGAAACACACGCTCCATTTCTTTCCGCGGAATGCCCAGAATCTCGCCGTTCAGGTATACATTTTCGCGTCCCGTGAATTCCGGACTAAACCCCGCCCCGAGCTCAAGCAGCGCCGCGATGCGGCCGCTCGAAAGAACCCGCCCGCGAGTCGGTTCCAGGAT
>Ga0070734_10005936_pt1 | contig 10514 bp, 11 predicted proteins | sample Coa_R1_8_FD_66444 | JGI IMG/M metagenome (GOLD analysis project Ga0070734, IMG submission 66444) | Surface soil microbial communities from Centralia Pennsylvania, which are recovering from an underground coalmine fire - Coalmine... | ecosystem: Environmental > Terrestrial > Soil > Unclassified ... | reverse complement strand
CTTTGTGATTTTCACAAATGCCGTCCTCGGCGTGTCGCGTCGACTCGCCGAGGACGGCATTTGTGAAAATCACAAAGGATACCCGAAGAAACCTATCCGCGTATTTGGTGCTGACACCGAGACGTGTCGGGGTCAAATCTTTAGTTTTCAAATTTCCTCCGAAGGTGACGAAACACTTGTCCGGACTCATCCTGCGGTCGCCTTCCGGTCCTTTATGCACTGGATCGATTCGCGTGTGTGTGAACGGGGTGTCAATCTCGTCTTTTTCCATAATCTACGATTTGACCTTACCGTGCTTTTCGGCCCCGATCAGCAAACGATTTACAACCAATACAACGATATCCACTTAGAGAGGGACGGGTATGTTATTCAAATGCTCTATGGCCGCGTTAACTATGTTCGGGTGTGGCGTGATTTGGGCGGGTATTTGTGTCCGGTATGCCGGGAAATACCCCGGGAAGGTGTTCGTCGTGTGGCCGGGAAAAATTTATGCGCTAACCCCCGTCACGGAGAGCCCACTGCCGTGCGGCGAAATTTGGGTACCGTCGTGCGGTGGATGGATTCGGCCGCTTTTTGCCCGCCGGGGTCTAAATCTCTTTCGAGCGCCCTCAAAATCTACGGAGTCCCCTATCGGAAGCTCCCGACACCCGAAGGCTTAGGAGAGCGGGAACTCGAAGGACCGGAATTTGAAGCTTACGCGCTTAACGACGCACGGGCGGAGGAAGCGCTCGGGCAAGCGATCATGGCCCTGCACCAGGAATACGATATCACGCCGTGCGTCAGTCTCCCGCAACTTTCTGCGCGTATTCTTAGGCATCACTTCTTCCGACCGAAAGAGTCTTTCCCTTTTCCGCCGGAACCTTGCCGGCTGGCGGCGGAGAAATCCTACCACGCGGGGAAAAACGGGTTCTATGTAGCGCCGGGGGTCTACGAGAATCTGTACGAGTACGATATCAATTCGGCATTTCCCAAAGCGATGCGGGACATGCCCCAAATGGTGAAAGGACGCTACCGGCATGTTAAAACGTATCGACGAAAAAAATTGGGAATATACCGCGTATCGGGTCGCCGACTCGTGGGCCGATATCCCCTCTTGTTTGACGATTCTTTTAGACCGATACCGGTCGGACCTTTCCAAGATATCTGGATTACGGGATATGAATTGGACCTCTTACGAAGTCGTTCGGATTATCGTTTCCGGTGTCATGAAGGGTGGATATGGGATCACGCTCCAAAGTACCGTCATTCTCCCTTAAAGGAATTCGTCGATAAATTTTGGATTCTTAAAAGCACCACGCCCAAAGGCCCGAAGCGCGACACTTATAAAAACATTTTAAATTCCCTGTACGGCAAATTCGCGGCGTGCGTGGAAAAACACCCGGTGATTGAAACGGCTTTCGGCGCGGTCGAACTTCGCGGGGACGGCGGCCGCTACTTTGTGGCCGGCGCCTTGTATCACCCGTTTATCGCCACGCAAATCACGGGGTATGTCCGGGCCGAGCTCTATAAGCTTGAAACCCGCGGCCGGGCGCTTCATGCGGCGACCGATTCCATCAAGTCGCGCTTGCGTTTGAAGACGTCCGACACCCTGGGCGGAATCAAGCCCGAAACGTACGGCCGGTGCTATTTGTTCCGAAACAAGCTCTATTTGCATTTCGCCAAAGACACGCGCCTTTGCGGGCATAACTTGGAGAAAGGATGGCTCTATGTTTCTAAAGAAGACGCCGAAACGCTTCCTCTGGTGGGAGGGTTATGTCGAACGGGAAAAACTTGGGACGTTCATGACGAAATTTATAGAGGCAAACTCTTTGAGCCGGACGGCCAACATCTTTGTAAATTTGGACTTCACGGATTCAAAGCTACTGTGTTTTGTCTCTATCACCACCGCAACGCCCTGCTCCGAGAAGGATACTTGGATTATTCGCACCTTCACATGACCAATTTGCGCGAAGCGATCAAGCGCGGGGAAACCCCCGCGACGATGGTGACCCGGCAAGAGCGCTTGCTTTTGTGGGAGAAGGATGATAGGCTTAGTTCATGCGTTTCAGCCGGTGTTTGAAGTGCCGTTTGAAGTCCCATTTGATCTGAGATTGGAGAGAGCTTATGGTGAATGGACAATCGAAAAACGCGGAGTTAATCGTTCCCCCGACCGTTACGCCGGGCGGAGATTTGTGGTGTCACCGCTTCTATGTGGGGCTCGCCCTCCCGCAAGCCGATAAACTCGATCCCCGGCGGGCGACCGTCACGCCGCAAGTGGCGAATTTCAATTGCGTTAAAGAGAAGTGTATGCTCTGGAATGACGCCGACAAAGAATGTTGGGAAAAGACCGCCTTTAAAGCGCAAGCCTTGCAGGGCGAATGGGCGCACGCGCAACGCAACGACGTTTTAATCAATTCGAGGGAACAATAAATGGCTCGCAAAAAGCGTACCGTCATCATCGAAGATCCGGAAGATTCCGCTCCTACGGCGGTCGATTCTCAGATTGAAGCGCTCGAAGAACAAAAAGAAGTGGAGCGCATCGAATTGACGGACGAATGGTTGACGGATTTTCAGCAACGTTTCTCCGATCAACCGGTCCGCGTGACGATTGAGAAGTACGACGAGTCGGGCGATTGGTCCTACTGCAAGAAATGCCCCTTAATGTCCTTTGATTTGGAAATCATTAAGCAGGAATTCGGCGGCGGCAAGTATCGGGCGACGCTTTTCGGTCCGGACGGGCATTACATCAAGACCGGGCGGCGCCATTTTAAGGTGAGCGACGTTCTGCGCTCGGTGGTGACCGAGAAAAAGCCGGATAATCCTTTTGAAAACCCGATGGTGGTCATGATGCTCAAGAATATGGAATCCCACCAGACGGCGATGCTCGAACTCACGAAATCGATGATTACGGCGCAAGCCGGCAAACCGCAAGGCATCACGGAAATTGTCGAAGCGATGAAAGGGATTCATGCGCTTTCCCCCAAGACCGATAAACCGCTTGAATCCATGAAAGAAACTTTAGGACTCATGAAGCTTATTAAGGAAGTCTCGGGCGACAGTGAAGAGTCGGGCGGGCTCTTGTCCAGTTTAAAAGAAGTCTTGGACGTGTTGCCGGCGTTAAAAGAGCAAATGGCCTCACTCAAGCCGGCGGCCGCGCCCGGCATGTCCGCGCCCCAGGCGCCTGGGCCGGTGAATCCTTTGCCTGAATCTATTTCCGTTACGACCGGAGGACCGATGGATGCCTTGACGCGTAAGATTGTCGATTTGATTCCCAAATTCGTTTCGGGTGCCAAAGCCAACGCGCCCGTGACCGAATGGGGAAACTATTTGCTTGAAGTGGTCGACGCCGAAGTCATGCCGCTTTTACTTCCCGTCCTTAAAGAGCGCTATAAACCGCTCGTGCAAAACGAAGATGACGCCTATGACTTGCTTATGAAATACGCCAAAGATCCGCAAGAGCGGGTGAACTTCTTTAAAACAGTTCCTCCCCTGGCCCCCCATAAGGAATGGTCCTTGAAAGTCATTGACGAAGCTGTTAGACTCTTGGAGCTACCGGACGAGCCGATTCCCGCGAATGGTTCCGAGATTCTAGAGAGCCTTTCCGACTAACGTCCGTCATCGCAAGGCGATCATCATCGCAAGGACGGTATCTTTTTGAGCATGGCGTCTTACTCCGCTTTAATCGGCGGAGATTATGGGATCTACCAGACCGTTTCTCAATTGCGGGGGTTGATCCTTCAAGCCTTAACCGACCCGAGCGCCGCGATTCGCTTGCGGGCCGAAGACATTTTAGGGCCCGTGACCGAGCGCGATGAGCATGGCGAAGTCACCGCGATTTTTGAGTACGTGCAAAACGCGCTTCATTACGTGGATGATCCTACCGACATTGAACTTCTCAAATCCCCTCTTTTGATCGATCAAACCATCTCGCAAAACGGCTCTTTTATGGGCGATTGCGATGACGCCTCGGGGTATTTGGCGGCGCTTCTGAAATCGGTGGGGTATTCGGTCCAGCTCGTCATCGTCACGCCGGAAGCGGCGCCCGGCTATGACTATCGGCATATTTTTGTTAGAGTGTGGATGCCGAAGGCCGGGCAATGGGTGAACTTGGACGCCACGGCGAAAAGTTATCCGATGGGCTGGCAAGTCCCCAACAAAAAAGAAAAAGCCTATACCGTATGAAAGATTATTTCCCTTATGAACTCTTCTTTTTCATTCTCATGGGCATCGGTCTTTTAATCATCGTGAGTTTATTCGTGTGGGGTTAACGGGATGCTCTACGGCACGGCACATGACGGTTTAAACGGGCACGGAACGGGATTGGGCAGCGGACCCCGAATGAAGGGGCCGCGTGCCGTTTATCGGCCGGGCCTCTCGGGACTTTCCAGCGTCACCTATACCGGGGAACCCTGGATCATCGATCCCACCTATGGGCTGGCCAGTTCTAATGGCGGCCTTCGGAGCGGCGTCTACGGCCTCGTGTCGATTGACGCGGCCGTCTCGCAAGTCATTAACCTGGGAACCAATCTCGGCAATTTCGTCATCACCGCGCAAAACACCTCCGGCAACATTTCAGCGGTCGTCTTAAAAGACGGGGCCGGCAACGAAATCGACGTGACGATTAATTTAGCGCCGACGACCAAATCCTTCGGCAAAGTCACCTATGCGCCGTTTGTGTCGGCCCTTCAATTTTATCCGGCGGCCGCTCCTGCGCCGACCGTGGCGCCGGCCGGCGCTCCCGCCCAAGAGCCGATTGCTTTAAGCACCACGTCGAATGTCAATACGCCGGGATCGACGGCGCCCAGTCAAACGACGGCGGCAACCTCTCAAGCGTTAGCGACACTGGCGGCGCCGACGCCGGACGTATTGAAGACCTCGTTTATGTCGCTTCCGTCTAGCGTGTTTTCGCTTTACGTCAATGGCGTTCCCACCCCCTGGGTGACGATAGGATTTTTTCATGATCCGGCGGGATATTACGGTTTGCAGTGCGTTCCCAACGTGAAAAGCCCTTTAACGTCCGACGGCAATTATTATTTTGAGTACATCAATAATGCCTGGGTTTATAAAGACGCTTCGCAAATTCAATTGGATGCCGGATACGGCGACTTAAATTATGTTCCCGCGAAAGCGTTTCCGCCGCTGGATCCGGAGTACGGTTATGTTCTTTTCGAGGGAGAAACCTTATGGGATTTACCGGGAGCGTTGAACGGCGCGGCCGCGACGGGCGGGTTTCCCAGTCCCGGTTGGGCAACGATTTTTACGGGTTCTAACGGGTTGCCTTCGATCGGCATGAATACCAACCCCCCTACGCCGATTGCGAGTATTCCGCCGTCTTCCCAGTACGACCGGTGGGAATTCTTAGTCGTTCAAGTGCCGGGCCCGCAATCCAACTACGTGTATTATCAGTTCACCTTTAAAGATTTGGTCAACGGCCAAACGCTGAGCGCGACTATCGGGATTTTTGCCGGAGGATCCGGATTGAGCGCTTTAGGGACGCTCGAAGATATCGGAATTGCGATTGCGGCGGGCGGCCTCGTCAATTTGGCGGTGGGCGGTGCGGTCGGCGTCATCTCGGGCGCTTCTTCGGCGCAGTCCGGGCAGACCGTGACGCAAGCGGCCGAACAATCAGCCATTGCGACGGCCGCCGTTTCAGCGGCCGGCATGGCGGCCGGGGCCGTCGATTTAGCGTTTGCGCCGGCGGCCGCAACCGTGGCGCCGACCACGGCGGCGGACGGGAGTCTTTTTGCGGGGTCCGATACCTTGACCGCGACAAGCGTCGCGGCGGATACGAGTACGGCCACGGTCGCCACGACCGCGACCGCCGCCAGTGCCGGCGGCGCCGCGACGGCCGGAGGAAGTTCGGCGCTCTTGAGCGCCGCGACCGGCGCGGCGGGCGTGGTCACGAAAGCGGCTACCGTGATCGGCGGCGCGGCGGTTACGGCGGCGATTGCGGATGTCACCGGAAAAAAACCGGCGGCCATTGTCCAGTCGCCCACACAGACCGCGCAAGCGGCCGGCACGGCCGCCACAACGGCGGCTAAGTCCTCTATCCCCACGCCGCTTTTAATTGCCGGCGCCGCGATTTTAGCGCTCGGAGCGAAAGCGAAATAAGAAAATCAATCGGGGGTTGACAAAACAATCTTTGAGCGTTATAGTTAAGACGTCTTAGTCGTAGGGGGCCGCATTTAGCGTTCGAGGACCCGATGGGTCCAAGACCCGAAAGGGTCCGAGACTCGACAGGGTTTGACTGATTTGGCTCGTAAGAGCCCACGGATTGCTAAATCCGTGCCCCCTATGCCAGACGCCGGACTCGGGGCCTAGAAGTGGCCCTTTATGATTCTCCCGTAAGCCCGACTCAAAAGGTGCTTTTCCACCCGATGGTCGGGCGCAATTTTGCCCGCAACGGATACGGGCAAGTCGGCAACAAAATCATTCCTTCCCATCCGATTTCAGCGACACGCGTGACGCGATCGGCCATTTACAATAAAGGCATCCCGCCGGCGGGCGGCGTTTCAGGACTGCGGGGAATTTCCGAAGCCGGCTACGGCCAAAGATACCCGAATCCGATGGGTCTGGCTAAAGCCCGCGTTTATCGGCCGGGCGTGAGCGGGACCTCTTATGCTTTAAAGCGCGTGTCTTTGCGCGATGCTTATATTAACGACAACCCCCCGCCGGGATCCTTAAGAGGGTTGGCCGACGATACTCCCGAAGCGGTCGACACCGGCACGACCTACGGCCCGAATATTCCCGGCACGAGCCCCTCGCAACAGCCGGCGGCCTCGGGCGGTTTCTTCTCTACCTTAACAAGTGATATCGGCACGATTTTAGCGAGCGCGGCCGCGACCGGCACCACGCAAGGGGCTCTTGCCGTGTCGAACGCCATTACCGGCGCCGCGACTCCGACCGCATCAAAACCCAGCACTACCACGATCTTAGGAACGCCCGTCTCTAATACGATTTTGGGCATGTCGGCAACGACCGTCTTACTCTTGGGCGGCGGCATCGCGGCCTATCTCTACTTCAGGAAATAATGCTTTACGGCACCGGCGCAACCTGGAATCCCGAACTTAGCAAACCTTCCGTGTCGATTGAACGCGCTATGAATTTTGACCCGGCCCGCGCTTTCTCGGGCGGCGGGTCGCTTTCGGGCCTTCATGGCTTGCGCGGTCTTTCGTTTGCTTACCGCCTCAATCAATGGGGTTCTAAGCAAGGCCCGGCGATGATTCCGGCCAATGCTTTTTCAAGCGGCTACGCGCCTCGGGGACTTTCCTCTCCTATTACGTGGGTCGAAGGACTTTTAGGCATCGAATCCCCGGCCAACATGGTGACCGACGCCGCCAATTCCCTGAATTCGGCCATTTCCCCTTTAACGGGCGCTCAAACCACCATCCAAAGCGCTTTAGGACAAGCGCAAGGATACGACGGCGCCACCGACCCGACCGTGCAGTCCAAAGCGCAAGGATGCGAGTCCGAAGCGACCGGGCTCTTAAACGCCTATTCGACTTTGCAATCTTCCATTCAAGGCACCTTAAACGCCATTCAGACCGCGTCGCAAGATCCGAACGTGACCAAAGACACGGCTACCGCCTTGCAGGGACAAGTCTCGACCTTATCTGCTCAAATTTCAACGTTCATGAAAGGCGTGTCTCAATTGCAGTCGGACGTCGCCGCGCTCGTCAAATACGCGACGGCCGGCCCCGGCGTTGTCCAGACTTTGGAGACGGCCGCGACGTCTTCTATTTCGACATTGACTTGGCTGGTCGGCGGGGGGCTGATGGTTTACTTTTTAGCGCCGACGTTCATCCCGCGCCTGGCCGGCGGGATTCGCAAATCACGAAGCTAGGAGCATGACGCCTTATGGGAAAGCGGTTCGGCGGTATCAAAAGTTCCACGGTCGGAGTCCGAGAAGGACTACAAGCATTGATTTTACAATGCCCCAATCACTCATCTACCTTGGAAATCTTTACGCGATTAAGTACGAATCGACGAAAGCTTTATCGGGCCGACATCGGCTCCGCCTGTACGAGCATAAGACGGGGCCGGGCGTCAAAATCTACTTACACCCCAACGGACGCACGCTCATTATCACGGGCGGAAAGTTCCGCGTCACGGATTGGATGAGAGGATAAAAAATGGCTAGAGTCGTCGTTGTCAATCCGCCCAGAAGACGCCGCCGGCATCATCGAAGGGTCCGCGTCAATCATCGCCGGAAACGCCGGTTTTCCGCTAAAGCGCGGGCGGCGGCGCTTCGCAATTTGAAAAAAGCGCGGGCCCGTCTGAATCCCAAGCGCCGCCGGCGTCATCACGTCCGGCGCAGACGGACTCACCGGCGCCGCCGGCGCAAATCACGATCTTACGTAAATCCGTTTGCGGGAACCCTGATGACCATGGGCAACCCCAGGCGGCACAAATCCCATAGAAAAAGGAGACATCACATCATGGCACGCAGACGAAGGCGGCATCATCGCCGAAGCTACTCAAACCCTTTTTCGGTGAATTCGCTGATGGCGGCGCCGAAAGAGATGATCTCAAGTCAATTCATCATGGAAGCGGCCGGCGTTGCGGCGGGGTTCGTCCTGCCCAACATGGCTATGAACTATTTGCCGACGACCTGGCGAGCGACCGTCACCACGTATTATGTGTCCAAAGTGGCTACCGTCGCGGTCCTGGCCACGCTCGGAGGAATGGTGTCTAAGAAAGTCGGCCAGTTTGTGTTGGTCGGCGGCGGCGTATCGATTCTCTTGGATCTTTACACCGAGTTCATGAAGGGCGTTTCCCCGGTCCCGGCGACCACCACGGCGCCCGCGACGACCACGGCCCCGGCGACAAGCGCCTTCTATGGCAACTTGTCGGCGTATTACGGCGGCATGGGAGACTTTGACGTACCCTAGGACTCGCATCCAGGGTTACGAGCGCCCGGCTCGTGAGCCAATTGGCTCGAGATGTTCCGGGCAACATTTTTCGTGAGCGACGAGCGGCCCGCCGTGCCCGTGAGGGCAAAAAAGGCCGCATAAGCCCAGGGTGTCCGGCTGAATAGGAGCACCCGGCGTAGCTAAACCGCGAAAGACTCTCGGTCCCTCGTGGAGCTCGCCGTAACATAGGAGAAACGTATGCAACCCATTGTCGTTCCGCAAATGGCCTCTTTCTTAAAAGTGGCCGCCAGTGAAGAGCCCATCGATCAACCGCTGTATCACATTCAGTCTTACGCGGCCGCCGGCACCACGCTTTCCTATACGTTCTTTAACACGAGCGTCGGAAGCGCGACCAACGGATTTGCCGACACGAACATGGATTCGTCTTCCGTCTTATCCGCAGGCAAGCGGTTTGCGATCTTCGGAATTTCCGTCGCTTTCTTTCCGGGCGCGGCAACCGCCGTTGAACAGGGCACGACCGCGAACTTGGTTCCCGCCAACGCGGCCAATGACGCCAAAGCGGTTTTGGAAGGCATCGCGTATTTACAGCTATCGATCTTGGATAAGCCGTATTACACGATTGCCCCCTTAGCTTATTTGCCGGCGGGGTTCGGAGCGTTTGTTTCATCGACCGCCGTGGCCAACGCGCAACAGACGGCCGCGAACGCGTCCTTCATTTCGGGATACGCCAATAACGGCGTGCCCTTTGTGGCGGCCGCCCGGCGCCTGCGCGTGCCGATTCCCATTCCGCAACAGGTCCGCTTCTCGGTGAGCATCACCTTGAGCTCGACCATCGCGGTGTCGACCGCCAGTCGGATCGGCGTGTTTTTAGACGGAGTTTTGATCCGCGCGATGCAGTAAACCCCATTCGGGGTTGAGCCCATTCGGGGTTGGGAATTCTCTCAATCTCCGAGCCCCTGGTCGCTTGCACGACGTTAGCGAATGGGGGCCGGACTGTTGAGAAGGACTCAAAGGCCAACAAGCCTACTCGGAGGACCCAATAGGGTCAGAGCATGACCGCTCAAGGAGAAATTTTATGCCTCAAGGAACTTATACCCCGCAAGATTATTTAGTCGGCGCGTGCCGATTACCCCCAGACGTCGCGGCGCTTCCGCAAAAATGCTACGTCTATTCGGGCGATATCTCGATTGCCAATAATTCTTCCGGGCGCCTGGATTTGGCGCTCGATGCCGATTCCCATTTCTTAGTGGAAGGCATCGAGATTTTGTCGAGCCTTCAAACGGCGGCCGGGGATTCGGCCACCGTCCAAATCACCGATACGACCTATTCCCAAGCGTGGTCGAATATCGCCGTCCCCATGCGGGATTTGGCGGGGTACGGCAACCAAGTCCATGAACTTCCTTTTCCTAATATGCTGGCGCCCACCGGCACGCTTTCGTTCAATATCACGAATTCCGGCGGCGCGACTCAGCAGTTCTACGTCGCCGTGCACGGCCGCAAGTTCTATAACGTCACCGACGCGCAACGGGCGTTTTTGATGCAACGCATGTGGTATATGTACGCGATGAGCGTGCCGACCTTGGCCGGGGGTTCGACCGGGACCGTGGTCAATTTACAGCTTTTTAACGAATCGGATTTCCTGCTTTATAAATTGCTTTCCTA
>Ga0070734_10005935_pt1 | contig 10516 bp, 9 predicted proteins | sample Coa_R1_8_FD_66444 | JGI IMG/M metagenome (GOLD analysis project Ga0070734, IMG submission 66444) | Surface soil microbial communities from Centralia Pennsylvania, which are recovering from an underground coalmine fire - Coalmine... | ecosystem: Environmental > Terrestrial > Soil > Unclassified ... | reverse complement strand
CGACGCGAACCGCGCGGCGTCGGCGGCGCGGAATCCTTCGCGCATCGCGATTTGCGTCACCGACGCCGGCACGTAGACCGATCCCGCCCACAGACCGACGATCGACACGAGCAAGTACAGCGAGTTCATCCACGTGCGCCGCGCGTACTGCGGCGTGAACAGCTTTGCGAACGCGGCGACGACCGACGGCCGCTCGCGCTCGTGCCGCTTCCACGTTGTCGACTCGTGCACGGCGTACTGAATGAACGTGACGAGCAGCGCCGGCGTCCCGCCGATGGCGAACATCCAGCGCCAGCCGTATTTCGCGCCGACGAAGTAGTTCGCGATCGCGGCGAGGAAGAAGCCGAAGTAGTAGCCCGTGTGCAGGTAGCCGGCGCCCATGCGGCGTCGATCCTCGGGCCACGCTTCGGCGATGAAGGTGCCGCCGATCGCCCACTCGCCACCGATGCCGACGCCCGCGAGCAGCCGGAAGACCGCGAGCTGCCAGAGATTTGTCGCGAGCGCGGCGGCGAACGTGAACACGGAGTAGCAGAGGATCGTCAGCGCGAGCGTGCGCACGCGGCCGAAGCGATCCGCGATCGGGCCCCACGCCATCGATGCGCCCCACCCGACGAGGAACAGCGCGAACAGGACGCTGCCGTAGTAGCCGACGTTTCCCGGCGTCGCCGCGATGCCGGATCGCGGCAGCAGCTCGGTCAGCGCCGGCGTCAGCACGAGCGCATAGATGAACGAATCCATCCCATCGAGCGCCCAGCCGCCCCACGCCGCCCAGAAGCCTTTGATCTGATTTGCGTTCAACGGCGTCCGCGTCGCCGTGCCCGTGGCCAGCATGCGCCGTGAGTATACTCGGCGAGAGTCCGGCGGATGCCGGACACAACGCATGCGTGTTCTTCTCGCGCCGCACGGCACGCGCGGCGACGTGCAGCCGATGCTGGCGCTCGCGCGCGCGCTGCGCACGCGCGGCCACGTCGTCTCGTTCGTCGCGCCCGACAACTCGCTCGGCTGGATCCGATCGCACGGCTTCGACGCGATCGGCGACGGCATCGACGTCGAGCGCCTGCTGCAGGCGTCCGGCGCGGATTTCGATTCGATCCGATGGCAGGCGCGGCACTTCGCCGACGTCCTCATCCCGACGCTCTTCGACACCGTCGCTCGCGCCGGTCCTGACGCCGAGTTGATCGTCGGCGCCGGCGTGCAGGTCGCGGCGGCATCGATCGCGGAGGCGCGGGGCGTGCCGTACGCGTCGGCGATGTTCTGTCCGTGTGTCGTTCCAAGCGACACCGCGCCGCCGCCGATGGTCCGCACGCAGACGCTGCCGGCATGGATCAACCGCGCGCTGTGGGTGGTCGGCCAGCCGCTCGCCGAACGGCTGCTGCGGCGGCCGATCAACCGTCAGCGCGCGCGGCTCGGTCTTGCGCCCGACGAGACGCCGCTGCGCTCGATCTTCGGCGACCTCACGATCGTCGCGGCCGATCGCGATCTCGCCCCGATCGACGACGACGTTCCGGAGCACGTCGTGGCGACCGACGCGTGGTGGCTCGACGACGCGAGGCGGCTCGATCCGGCGATCGAGCACTTCCTCGCGTCGGGCACGCCGCCGGTCTACCTCGGGTTCGGCAGCATGGTGGCGCCGCGCGCGGCCACGCTCGGGCGGCAGGCGGTCGACGCGATCCGATCGATCGGCGCGCGCGCGATCGTCGCCGGCGGATGGGCCGAGCTCGATCGCTTCGTTTCCGGCGACGAGGATCTGCTCGTCGTCCGCGAGGCGCCGCACGAGGCGCTGTTGCCGCGCGTCGCCGCGGTCGTCCATCACGGCGGCGCGGGGACGACGACGGCGGCGGCGCGTGCGGGGCGGCCGCAGGTGATCGTGCCGCACATCCTCGATCAGTTCTACTGGGGGCGCCGCGTCGAGGTGCTCGGCATCGGACCACGGGCGCTGCCGGTCCCGCTCGTCACCGCCGACGTCCTTGCCGAACGCGTCGATCGCGCGGTGAACGATCCGCGGATCGCTGCGCGCGCGGAGGCGCTCGGCGGCGAGATGGCGCCGCGCAACGGCGTCACGGATGCGGTCGAGCTGCTCGAAACGCTCGCTTAACGTCCTCGCAGTACACTGGCCGCATGCGGATTGTGAGCGCGCTCGCACTGGCGCTCGCCGTGTTCGCCGCCGCGCCGCCACCAGTCGACGACATCGATCCGCCCATCCGCGACGTCCTGACGAAGTACTTACGCTTCAGCGCTGACGAACTCTCGGATCTGCAGCGCGGCAAGATCGTCAGGCACTCGATCGACACGACGGCTGCGGGCGAGATGGCCGTCACCGGCGGCATTCGCGTGAACGCGTCGAAGCAGATCTTCCTCGCCCTCGTCCGCGACATCGCGAGCTTCAAGCGCGGACCGGACGTCGTCGAGATCGGCCGGTTCAGCGAGCCGCCGACGCTGCAGGATCTCGCGACGCTGACGATCGACACGGACGATTTCAATCCCGCGACGTGCCGCCTGCGCGACTGCGACGTGCGGCTGCCGGCGAGCGTCATCGAACAGGTTCCGCACGCGCGCGACCCGGGCACGTACTTCAAGCAGGTGATTCTGAACAACGTGATCGCCTACGAGAAGGGGGACGCGACCGGGCGTCTGCTGCAGTACGACGACGGCGAGCGTCCGATTCGGCCGGTCGACGAGTTCGAGGCGCTGCTGCAGAACACGCCGTCGCTCGGCGCGCTGGTGCCGGGCCTGCCCGATCACTTCCGCCATTACCCGACCGACACGGTGGCCGCAGACGACGACTTCCTGTACTGGTCGAAGGAGAAGTTCGGGATCGCGCCGTTCATCACCGTGACGCATGTGACGATCGCGTGTCCGTCGGCCCGGACGTGCGTGATGGCGACGCGCGACGTCTACTCGAGCCGTTACATCGACGCCTCGCTGTCGATCAGCATCGCGACCGGCGCCGGCGACCGATCCGACGTGTTTTACCTGATTTTTGCGAACCGGTCGCGCGCCAACGCGCTGAAGGGCGCGTTCGCCGGCCTGCGCCGGGCGATGGCCGCGCGGCGGGCCCGCGGGTCGCTCGAAGACAATCTGAAACACGTCAAGGCGCGGATCGAGTCCGGGCTGGCGCCGCGCTGACAAACACGCTATCCTGCGGCCTCCCGACACAAACGGAGGCACCTCCTGATCGGTTCGAGCGTCGGACCGTACCAACTCATCGACCGCCTGGGCGCGGGAGGCATGGGCGAGGTGTTTCTCGGCCACGACCCCCGGCTCGAGCGCCGCGTCGCGCTGAAATGCCTGATCGCGTCGGGCGCGACGCGAGACGAAGACCAGGCGCGTATCCTGCGGGAAGCGCGCGCCGCCGCGCGACTGAATCATCCCAACATCGCCGCCGTCTACGACGTGCTCCAACAGGACGATCGCACCTTCATCGTCATGGAGTACGTCGAGGGCGAGAACCTCGCGTCGAAGATGATGCGCGAGCGCATGCCGATCGCGCAGGTGCGGCGGATCGGACGTCAGCTCGCGTCCGCGCTCGCGTCGGCGCACGCGCAAGGCGTCATCCACCGCGATCTGAAGCCGGCGAACATCCACATCACCGCGGATGGGACCGTGAAGGTGCTCGACTTCGGCGTCGCGAAGCTCGAGCCGGCCGGAGGAGGCGAGCACACGATCTCGTCGACCAATCCCGGCACGCCGATCTACATGTCGCCGGAGCAGTTGTTCGGGCAACCGCTCGACGCGCGCTCCGACATCTACAGCGCCGGTGTCATCCTCTATCAGCTCGCGACCGGCCAGCGGCCGTACGCCGAGCTGAATCCGGTCGCGCTCGCGCTTGCCATCCAGTCGCGTTCGCCCGCGCCGCCCCACGTCTTGTCGCCCGACGTGCCGCGGGACCTGAGCGACGTGATCATGAAGATGCTCGCGCGCGATGCGGTCGATCGCTTCCAGTCGATCGCCGAGGTCGAGGCGCTGCTCGCGTCGACGACGATGACCGGCGGCGCCGGCGTGAGCCACCTGGCGCCGGCCCCGCGCGTGAGACCCTGGACCCGTGTCTGGATTGGTGTGACCGCCGCCTTCGTCCTCCTCGCCGCGGGCCTCGTCGGCCGACCGCTTTTCCGCAGCGCGCCGCCGGCGGCGGCCGCGCGTCCCACGCCGCTCGACAGCATCGCGGTGGTGCCGCTCGAGAACCTCTCCGGCGATCCGGGCCAGGAATACATCGCCGACGGCATGACCGAATCGATCATCACCGAGCTTGGACGCGTGCGGTCGCTGCGCGTCATCTCCCGTCAGTCGGTGATGCAGTTCAAGCACACGCGCGCGACGGTGCCGCAGATCGCGTCGCAGCTCGGCGTCCAGGCGGTGATGACGGGCAGCGTTGCGCGGGATGGCGAGCGCCTGCGGGTGACGGTCGCGGTGATGGAGCCGTCGCCCGAGCGGCAGATCTGGGCCGAGACCTACGAGCGAAAGGTCGGCGACGTGCTGACGCTCTCGAGCGAGGTGGCGCAGACGGCGGTGAAGAGCGTGCGCGTGATGATGACGCCGGCCGAAGAGGCGCAGTTCGCGCAGGCGCGGCCGATGAAGCCCGAGGCGCAGCAGGCGTATCTGCTCGGGCGCTTCTACTGGAACAAGCGGACGAAAGCGGACAACGATCGCGCGATGCAGGAGTTCCGGCGCGCGATCGAGATCGATCCGACTGCCGCCCGCGCGTACGCCGGACTCGCCGACAGCTACATCGTCGCGATCGATAACGGGTGGTCGTCGCCGACCGAAGCCTATCGGCAAGCCAAGGCCCACGCGACCAAAGCGATCGAGATCGACGAGAACCTGTCGGAGGCGCACGCGACGCTCGGCGCCGTCTACGTGTCGACGCTGTTGTGGTCGCAGGCCGAGCAGGAGTTCAAGCGGGCGATCGCGTTGAATTCCGCGTACTCGACGGCGCACCAGTGGTACTCGCTCGAGTTGCGCGTGCTCGGCCACTTCGCCGAAGCCGTCGCGGAGGCGCGGCGCGCGCTCGACGTCGATCCGCTGTCGCCGACGCAGAACCTCTTTTACGGGACGCAGCTTTATTACGCGGGCGACTACGATGCGGCGGTGACGCAGCTGCGGAAGGCGCTGGCGCTGACGCCGGACATCGCGGGCGGTCACGAGATGCTCGGGGCCACGTACCTCGAGCAGACACCACGTCAGTGCGAGGGCGCGCTGAAGGAATACGAGACCGCGGCGCGCCAGGATGCAACGCCGAGCGCCGACCGGGCCTACGCGCTCGCGATGTGCGGCGACGCGGCGGGCGCACGGCGCCTCCTCGATGCGCTGAACGAGCGCGCGCGGCGCGAGTACGTCCGGCCGTGGAAGATCGGCCTGGTGTATCTGGGCCTGGGCGAACGGCAGCGGGCGCTGGATTGGATCGAACGCGCGTACCGGGAGCGCGAGGGCATCGCGGTCGTCCTCGCCGCCGATCCGCGGCTGAAGCCGATCGGCGACGATCCGCGCCTGAAGTCGATCCTCAACGCCGCGGGACTGCAGTACCGCTCGGCTCGCGTCAACTGAACGCAATCAGGAGGTGGAATGGCGAAAAAGAAAAGCTCTCTCAGCCGGAAGGTGACGATTCGACCGATGGTCCAGAAGATGGACGCCCACATCAAGGCGATTCGGGCGCTGAAGAAACGCGCATCGCCGGCGCAGCGCAAGAAGATCGACCGTCACATCGGCAAGCTTCAGATCTTGCGCATGCGCGCGATGGATCAGTGCGACGCGTTCTTTCTCGCGATCGACTAGCAGTCCGGCGCTCGCGGCATCTCGTCAGCTACTGGCGCGACGGCCGCCTCGTGATCGAACAGTATCGGCGGCGCGTGCGCGTCGCGGCCGATCCGCTGACGGTCGCCATCCTGCACGCGTGCGACGGCTGGTGTTCGATCGCCGACGTCGCACGCGGCTTTCCCGATTACCCGCCCGCGGACGTTCGACGCGCTGTCCGCGAGCTCGCCGACGCCTCGCTGCTCGATCGCGCCAACGGCCGCCCGCCGCGCGGCACCGAGATCGACAGCTGGAGCAGCTGGGATCCGGCCGCCGGCCTCCTGCACTTCTCGTCGAAAGATCTACCCTACAACGAGCCGTCGGCCACCCGCGTTCGGCTGACCGCGCGCGCGCGCGAACAGCCGATGCCGCGCGTCGGCAAGCGGTATCCGCGCGCGGCCGCCGTGCCGCTGCCGCCGCCGCACCTCGACGGCGAGTTCGCGCGCGTCGTCCTCGCCCGACGGACGTGGCGGTCGTTTGCGCCGCAGCCGATCGCGCTCGATGCTCTCGCCACGCTGCTGGGCCTTTCGTGTGCGGTGCAGTACTGGGTGCCGTCGAAGGGGCTTGGTCGGTTCGCGCTGAAGACGTACCCGTCGGGCGGCGCGCAGCATCCGCTCGAGGTGTACGTGCTCGCGCGCCGCGTGCGCGGCCTGACGCCTGGCCTCTATCACTACGCGTCGGACGCGCATCGGCTCGAGCGCGTCAGGCGCGGCGCGACCACGAAGCACATCGAGCGCTACCTGCCGATGCAGGAGTGGTACGGACGCGCCGCGGCGCTGCTGCTGATCACGGCGGTCGTGCCGCGCACCGCGTGGAAGTACCGATTTCCGCGCGCCTACAAAGGCGTGCTCGCCGAGGCGGGCCACCTCTGTCAGAACATCTGCCTGACCGCGACGTGGCTTGGGCTCGCGCCGTTCTGCACGATGGCGTTCGCCGACTCGGTCATCGAGCGCGACCTCGGCATCGACGGCGTCAACGAGACGATCGTCTACCTCGCGGGCGTGGGCGCGCGACCGAGCGGCACCGACTGGGCGCCGTGGCCGACGCCGCATCAGGCGAAGCGGACGCGGGGTCCGTTGGCGCGCTACTGACTCGTCTTCGTCGCCGCCTGGAACAGGTACTGATCGAACCACTCCAGGTTGTGCTCCATCGTCGCGCGATGGCTCTTGGGTTTGCTCGGCCCGTGCCCGATGCCTTCGAAGCCCTTGTAGACGATCAGTTTCGACGGCACGTGGTTGTCCTGCAGGCCTTGATACAACTCGTACGCGTTCGGCAGCGGCACACGCTGATCGGTCGCGCCGTGCTGAATCAGCGTCGGCGTCTTCGCGCCTTTCACGTACGTGATCGGCGACGTCTTCGCGTAGATGTCGGGATCGTCCCACGGCGTCCCTTTCAGGTACTGCCGCGTGAACGGGTGGATGTCGGTGTTCACGTAGTACGTCATCCAGTCGGAGATGCCGGCCCCGACCGAGATCGCTTTGAACCGCGCCGCATCGTGCGTCGCCAGGAACGCCGAGATGTAGCCGCCCTGACTCCAGCCCATCACGCCGACGCGGTTCGCATCGATCATCCCTTTCGCGGCGAGTGCGTCGATGCCTGACAGCACGTCCCACGCGTCGCCGACGCCGAGATTGCGCACGTTCAACGATCGGAACTTCTCGCCGTAGCCGGCGCTGCCGCGATAGTTCGGCTCGAGCACGAGCGTTCCGCGCGGCACCCAGACGTCGATCGGATAGATCGTTGACGTGTACGGAATCGCGCGCGAGACGCCGGTCGGCCCGCCGTGAATGACGACGAGCAGCGGGTACTTGCGTGACGGGTCGAAGTCCGCCGGCTTGTGCAGCACTCCGTCGACCGCCGTCCCGTCTTGACTCTTCCAGCTGACGACCTCGAGCGTCCCGCTGCGCCAGCCGGACGTCTGCGCGTTGAGATTCGTCAGCTTGCGGCCCGCGACGAAGACTTCCGCGATGGACGAGGCGTCCGCGCGCAGGCAGGCGTACGTGGCGCCGTCCTTCGACATCGTGCAGCCGGAGGTCACCGATCGATCGACCGGATCGACTTTCGCGATCGCGCGGCTCGCGACGTCGAGGCGATAGAGATACGCGTACGTCCGCTCGCTTGCGGTGAAGAACAGGCCGTTCGACTTCCACGCGACGATCGCCGCATCTTCGTCGAAGGCCGCTGTCAGCGGCGTCGGCGTCCCGCCCGCGGCGGCGACGACGGCGATGGGGTGGTTCGTGTAGAAGAAGGCGGCGTTCGCCATGGCCGACTCGAACGCGATCTGCGATCCGTCCGGCGACCACACCGGATGCGTGTCGGGGCCGTCCTGCGTCACGAGGTCGCGGAGGGCGCCGTCGGCGACGGTGACGATCGAGATGTCCGCGGTGCCGCCGCTGCCGGGGCTGCCGTTGACCTGATGGTCGAAGGCGATGCGCGTGCCGTCGGGCGACCAGGCGTAGCGACCGACGGTGAATGCGCCGTGCGTGAGCTGGCGCGTCTCGCGGCTGGCGACGGTCAGCAGGAACAGCTGCGTCATTCGCTGATCGGCATCGACGACCTGGAACTCGCCGTATTTCTTGTCGCGGTCCTTCATCGCCGCCGACTTCGGCTCCGTCGCCGCGTAGGCGATCGACCGTCCGTCCGGCGCCCACGCGAAGCTGCCGACGCCGTCGTCGAGCGACGTGAGCGCCTCGGCTTCGCCGCCGTGCGGATCGATCACGTACATCTGACGCTTGTCCGTGCGATCCGAGATGAACGCGAGGCGCGATCCGTCCGGCGACCAGGCGGGCGCCAGGCTCGACTTCTTCGACGTCGTCAGCTGGCGGCTCGCGCCGCTCTGCGCGTCGGCGAGCCAGATGTCGGTTTCGTACGCGTTGTCGTCCCAGTTCGTGCGCTGGACCGTGTAGGCGACGAGGCGGCCGTCGGGCGAGATCTGCGGCGTGCCGGCGGCGCGGTGGAGCGACAGGATCTGGTCGACGGTCTGGGCCTGCGCCGCCGCGGGCGCAAGGGCGAGCAGGACGAGCCACAGGCGGATGCGCATGAGCCCAAGTATACGGTTGACCGACTTGTATGATTGAACTAGTATTATCACTCAATGGCGGTCATCGCGATCGACAGCCGCGACTCGAGGCCGATCTACGCGCAGATCGAGCACGCGCTGCGGGCGGCGATCGCCTCGGGGCGGCTGCGCGCGGGCGATCGGCTGCCGACCGTGCGCGAGCTGGCGGTTGACTTGCGCATCAACGCCAACACGGTCGCCCGCGTGTACACGGACCTCGAGCGCGCCGGTGTGCTCGAGACCCGCCGCGGCGTCGGGTCGTTCATCGCGGCAACGGCGGAACGCGCGCGCTCCGGCGAGCGGAAGACGCGCGAGCTGGCGGCGTTCGCCACGCGCGTCCTCGCGGATGCCGACCGGCAGGGGTTCACGCTCGACGAGGTGCTTGGCGCCTTGCGGGCGCACAAACGGTAGGGCAGGCCCGTGGGCCTGCCAAAGGAGTCTGACTGTGGCCTCACCACTGGGACTTCGCGACACGTCATCCGGAAATCCGCCGCGCGCGAACGTCGTCGCGACCGGCGTGCTCATCGCGTGGATTGCCGCCGGCGTCGTCGGGCTGATTGCGATCGGCAATCCGATCCCGCTGATCGTGTGTGTGCTGCTCGGCTTCGTCTGCATGCAGTCGCCGAAAGTCGCGCAGCAGTGGGAGCGCGCCGTCGTGCTGCGGCTCGGACGCTTCGTCGGTCTGCGCGGCCCGGGCCTGTTCTGGATCGTGCCGTTCGTCGACACCGTCACCACCTGGATCGATCAGCGCACCATCACCACGAGCTTCGCAGCGGAGCAGACGCTGACGTCGGATACCGTGCCGGTCAACGTCGACGCCGTGCTGTTCTGGCTCGTGCACGACGCGCAGAAAGCGGCGCTCGAGGTCCAGGAGTACTCGCAGGCCGTGAGCTGGGCGGCACAAACGGCGCTGCGCGACATCATCGGCCGCACGCCGCTCGGCGATCTGCTGGTGGGCCGCGAGAAGATCGAGGCGGAGCTGCAGCAGCTGATCGACGCGCGGTCGAATCCGTGGGGCATTACCGTCCAGTCGGTCGAGATGCGGGACGTCGTCATTCCGACGGCGCTGCAGGACGCCATGTCGCGTCAGGCCCAGGCGACGCGCGAGAAGCAGGCGCGCATCATCCTCGGCCAAGCCGAAGTGGAAATCGCGAAGCTGTTCGACGAGGCGGCGCTGCAGTACCAGAACAACCCGACGGCGCTCCACCTGCGCGCGATGAACATGCTGTACGAAGGGCTCAAGGAGAAGGGCGCGATGATGATCGTGCCCAGCAGCGCCGTCGAGACAATGGGCCTCGGCGGTCTGCTCGGAACGGCAGCCTTGGCACAGTCGAAGGCGTCGCCGCCAGACGCCGGGAGGTGATCGGCCATGATCCAGAACGATTCCGAGCGCTCGAACCGAATGATGCTGGCGATCGTCGCCATCCTCGGCGCCGCGCTGTGCATCATCGGCTGGTATCGGTGGATGCGGTAAGGAGGCGTTATGCGCGTCAGGTTCCGTCCGATCGCGACCAACCTCACACCCGTCAACGTCGTCGGCGTTCCCGGCCTGATGCTCGTGCTCGTCGCCATCGCGCTCGCGTGGCAGTTTCCGGAAACGCGCTGGCTGCTCGCGAGCGGCATCGCCGGCGGTGGGTGCATCGCCGTGCTCCGGATCAGGCGCGGCGAACG
>Ga0070734_10005934_pt1 | contig 10517 bp, 9 predicted proteins | sample Coa_R1_8_FD_66444 | JGI IMG/M metagenome (GOLD analysis project Ga0070734, IMG submission 66444) | Surface soil microbial communities from Centralia Pennsylvania, which are recovering from an underground coalmine fire - Coalmine... | ecosystem: Environmental > Terrestrial > Soil > Unclassified ... | reverse complement strand
CCGCTTTCACGGCCACCATTCCGGGGTCAATGCTCCCGACCTGCTACTTCGCTCACTGGCTCGGTCGCTCCCAGGCCCGTTCGGCTTTCAGCTCCACTACCGGCTCCGGTTCGCCTCGGTTCCGGCCGCTTCTTCGCTTCGGCCCGTTGCCTGTTGGCTTCCTCGCTCGCGCGGTTCCGCTTCCGGCCTCCACTCCCCTTCGGGATTTTTACTCCCTCCAGATCAAAGCGTTCTGCCGAATTCGGGCCGCTCGGTCCGCCTTCCGGTTGCGCCCGATGCCTTTCGCTCCCCGCTTCCCTCTCTATTGCTAGTGTGGGAAACGGATCATCGCTCAGGTACGCTACGTTTCCGGAGGCTCGCTGTCCCTCAAACCTCTTGGAACCTTCCTCACTATGCGCTCATAGATCTGTTTCGTCAACCTCTTTTGAGAGCCGAAGCTCCCGTTTTCATCAGGATTTATTTGGTGTCAATTCAGCCACTTGCGAGTACGGTGCGGTGCAGAAGCTGTGGATAAACCAAAGCGGTCAGGAATTGATCAGAAAGCTTGTGGTGGAGTCGAAGAACTCGCGGAGGCGCCCAGCGACCTCCGGTGGTAAGGCCGCTTCCTCGAGCGCCTGGCTCATGAGAGCGAACCAGCGGTTCCGCGCGGCATCGCCGATGGCGAAGGGCGCGTGGCGCATACGGAGGCGCGGGTGCCCGCGTTGCTCGATATAGCGCGGGGGACCGCCGAAACGGAAGATCAGGAAGTCGCGGAGGCGCTGTTCCGCACCGGCGAGATCGTGGGCCGGGTACATCGGGCCGAGGATTTCATCCTGCGGTACTTGACGGTAGAACGCCGAGACCAGACGTGCAAACCCATCTTCGCCGATGGCAGGATACACCTCGGAATCGTCCACGCAGCTATGATAGCGCTAGCGGCGGAGTTGGCCGGTTCGCGGAACACGGTTCTTGGCGGCTGCGGGGTGGTAGATGCCCGGGAGGAGTAGACAGCAAGGATTAACGAGCTTCTGAAACGATGTGCTTACTGTAGGCGACGCGGCTGCCGCCGCGTGTCCGGAATTACGCGGTGCGGCCTTCCGAACTGCTCAAACGGTCGGCGCGCACTGCCCGCCGTTCTGAAGGCGACTCGGTTCGAAAGTACGACCACGGCCCCGGAATCCAGGGATACCGGTCGATCACAGATTCATCCACGGCTACACCCAGCCCGGGCGCGCGCGGCACGATCAGGTCGCCGCGGTCGATCTCCAGCGGGTCCTTCAGAATCTCGGACGCCAGCGGAAAGGGATACATGCCAGGCCGGTCCGGGCTGGAATAGCACGGGTACTCGAGCCATTCCGTCACCACTTCCGGCCAGCAAATCCCCAGGTGTGCCGCGGCGACCGCGTCCAGGGCAGTTCCCGAGTTGTGAAAGGCGAACTTCAGGCCCTGCCGCGCAATCTCTGGGAATAAGCGGCGGCCTAACGCATAACCGCCCTGATAGCACAAATCCATCTGTACGTAATCCACGGCGGACGTCAGAATCAGGTCGAGAAAGCCTTCTTCATCGGGCTCGTGCTCTCCTGTGGCGAGTGGAACGAGATCCTTCTCTTTCAATCGCGAATAGGCAGCGTGGTCTTCGGGCGGCAGCGGCTCCTCCAGCCAAGCCACGTGATACGCTGCCATCTGCGCCGCAAGCCGTTCCACCGTTTCGGGGGTGTAGTTGCGATTCCCCATACGCCACCAGGTGTGCGCATCCACCATCAGATCGAAATCCTGGCCCACGGCACTCCGGATCAGCCGGACGGTTTCCAGGTCCTGCTCCGGTCCTTGGGCCGGCCGCATCTTGTAAGCCGCGAATCCCAACCCGGCCACGGCGGCCGCTTCGGCGGCATAACCCTCCGGGGTCATATATAATCCGGCGCTGCCGTACAGCCGCATGCGATCCCGCACGCGTCCTCCGATGAGCTCCGAAACGGGTACGCCATGCGCCCTGCCGGTAATGTCGTACAGGGCAATTTCCACGGCGCAATAGGTCTTCGCCAAGTCGGGATTGGCCCCCGGCCCTTCGAGGAACTTGATGCGCAGGGCGTCCGGATCCGCTAACACGTGACCCTGGAGGAAGGGCGCGATCACCTCCTCGATCATTCGGTGTGACCGCTCGCTGGCGGGACCCGGCGCATAACCTACGAGCCCGTTGTCCGTCTCAACGCGAACAAACATGGCGTCGCGCTTCAGAATCATGCGCTCGCCGCCGTGATACGGCAGCAGCATCGGCTCCGCGAACGGATACGAAAGCAGAAACGCGCGCAGGCTGGAGATCTTCATGGACGCGGATTCAGGATAGCACGGTCCTGAACCGGTCTCTTCTCCCGCATTTAGGGCCCGGATTCCCGTTGGTGAGGCAGTGGTATAACGCACATATGAACCTTCCGATGGATTGGGCCGTAGTGCTGCGGGATATCAGCCGGCTCGCGATCGCCTACGTTCTGGCTTTGCCGGTGGGATGGTATCGGGAAAAAGAAGCTCACAGCGTTGGCGTGCGGACGTTCCCACTGGTCTCCATGGCCAGTTGCGGTTACGTGCTACTGAGCATGCCGACGTTCCAATCGAGCCTCGATGCACAGTCTCGCGTGATCCAAGGCCTGGTGACCGGCATAGGGTTCATTGGGGGAGGCGCAATCCTGAAGGCGGAAAAGAACGTGCACGGCACGGCCACCGCCGCCAGCATCTGGAATACCGGCGTGTTGGGGGCTGCCGTGGCGCAGGAGCGCTATTTTTTAGCCATTACGCTATCACTCTTGAATCTGATTGCTCTGCGCGTGTTGCTTCCGCTCAAACTCAAGTTGGACGCACGCGAGGGGCGAGAGACCGAGCCCGGAGAACCCCATTAGCAGTGCTCCACCGCGCCGGCTACTTGTTATTCAGGATGTATACTTTTTCGCCGGGCCGCACCAGTTTCAAACGTTGCCGGATTTCCAACTCCTGGCCGGCCGGATCGTCCGTGAGCCGCTGGATGTGTTCGCGGACTCGTTCATTCTCCTGGGCGAGTGCGGCGTTCCGCTGCTCCAGGCTCTGAATCTGGCGTTCGCGGGCCAGCAGGCCGGGGATCCCCTTCGGTCCGCGCAACGTGATAAACGCATAACTGACGACTAATAAGAATGCCGCCAAATATCCGATTCGCGCCAACGAGAATTTCATAAGGGAGCCCGGAAAATAATGTTAGCATTGGGCTCGCGGATTCGTTCCGTAAATTTCACAATGACCTGCAAAATTGTTGTGTTCAGCACCTGCTCCTCCGCGGAAGAAGCCCGAAAACTGGCCCAGGCCCTCGTGGAACAACGGCTGGCGGCATGCGTGAATGTTCTGGGCGGTATTACGAGCCATTACCGCTGGCAGGGGAAACTCGAAGCGGCGGAGGAGTTCTTGCTGGTAATCAAATCGTCGGAGGCGCTATTTCCGCTGCTGCGCACCGCCCTGGAACAGGCCCACTCGTACGAAGTGCCCGAGGTGCTCGCGTTGCCGGTGTTGGATGGGGCGCCGAATTACCTCCGATGGATGGACGACAATTTGCGCGCAGAAGGCCAATAATGCTCGCTTCGCTAAAATCAGAGTTGCACCGGAAATTAGCGAACGGTCTGGCTTTGGTGTTCGATATGGATGGTGTGCTCATCGATTCCAACCCTCTCCACCGCGAGGCCTGGACGGTGTTCAACCGGCAATACGGCATCGATACTACTGAGGCCATGCTGCAGCGGATGTACGGCAAGCGCAACGATGAAATTGTCCGCGATTTTTTCGGCGCATCGCTCGCGCCCGAGGAGATCACTGCCCGCGGCGCCCGCAAGGAAGAGCTCTACCGGGAAATGGCGGGCCAAAGGATCGATTCCCTGCTGGTTGCTGGCGTGAAATCGTTCCTGGACGAATATCGTGAAGCGCCCATGGCGTTGGCTAGCAATGCGGAGCGCGCCAACGTCCGCTTCGTGCTGGACCGCGCCGGGCTTCGAGAATATTTCCGCGTGGTGGTGGATGGGGAGCAGGTCAGCCAACCCAAGCCGCACCCCGAAGTTTACCTGCGCGCCGCGGATCTGCTGGGCGTTCCTCCGCCCAACTGCCTGGTTTTCGAGGATTCCTTAGCCGGGGTGGAGGCTGCGCGCGCAGCCGGCGCACGGGTCATTGGCGTCCTTACTACTCATGAGAACTTGCCGGGGGTGGACTTGGCCATCGATAATTTCTGGAGTACGGATCTAGAACCATGGTTGCAAGGGCAGAAACCGGTCTGAAGCGCCTGGCCTGCTTCGCGTTGGCAATGACAGCAAGTCTCGCGCCTGCGCCGGCGCAACTCCGGCTCACCTTAGAACAGGCGGGGCAACGAAAGCCGCCGGAATTCACGGCAGTCTACAGCGGCAAGACCGCCACCGTTCGGGGCGTTGTAGCGGCGCGAGCCTTTCACTTCCCAGATCACACCATCCTGGGCTTGCAGGATGGCAACGCCGGCATCGCCCTTGAGACTATGGGCAAGGACCCCGACCTTGAACGATACCAGCCCGGCGACTTGATCGAGGTGACCGGCGCAGTCTCGGCGCCGGCTGGCATGGTCGTCATCTTCCCGTCTCAGATCCAGACCCTGGACCGCCGGGCGGCTCCGTCCGCCGATGAAGTAGCTCTTGACGAACTCATCGGTTTCCGCTACCTGGGCCGCCTGGTGCGAACCGAAGGCCGCATCAACGAAATCGGCGAGACCACTGCGGGCACATTCCTGCAGGTAGGTTCGCGTAAGGGGAACTATCGCTTCTTCTTGCCGCACGGGCCTGGGCTGCCCAACGCCAATCTTCCAGGGTTCAACATCGGCGACAAAGTGGCCGCCACCGGCGTTGCCAATCAGTACTGCACGACACCGCCGTACGACCGCTGGTTCGAACTGCTGGTGGCCGATCCTTCCCAAATCGTTCGTACCGAGCGGACCTGGCTGGTATCTCCTATGGCAGTCGCGGGCGGACTGCTCGCGATCCTGGTAATCGGCTTCCTGCTCTGGCTTCGCGAAGGTAGATTGGAGGGGCAGCGCGCGCGTCTGCGCAAGACCTACCAATTGGGAGAGCGCATTCTGGGCGCGCCCACGAGCGAGACTATTCTGGCTGAAATTTCGCAGACGTTACCCGAAATCCTGGGGATCACGCGCGTTTCGCTTTACATTTATAATCGCGGCACCAAGACCCTCAACGCCGTAGTGCCCGCCGGACACCCGGCCGTGTCGATTTCTCTCTCATCGCCTCCGGGAGGCCCGCAAGCCGGGGCCGTGGCCTGCTTTCACTACCGTACCTTGCTGGTGATTCCCGATATCAACCGGAGTCCATTTCCCATCGCCGCCGGGCCTGGTCAGAGCCCCCCCAAATCCCTCCTCTTCGTGCCGATGCTCGCCCAAGGCGAAATGGTGGGGGTGCTCGAACTGGATCAGGACGATCGCGCCCGCGACTTTACTACGGATGAGCAGACCCTGGCCCAACACCTTGGGAACCAGATCGGAGTGGCCATCCGGCTCCTCGACCAACGGTCCGTGCAAGAGCAGCTCTTTCGCACCGAGAAACTGGCCGCCGTAGGCCGTCTCATTTCGGGCGTCGTTAACGAGTTGCGGACACCACTCTCGTCTATCGAAGAATTGGCTGGCAGGGCTGGTTCGAATTCTCACGACCTCGAGATCTCATTAATCGGCGCCGAAGCCCGGAAGGCTTCCGCGATCGTTTCCCGGCTGGTTTCGTTTGCCGCCGCTGGACAAGGCGATGCGCAACCCATTTGCATCACAACTCTGCTACGCAATTTGATCGAGTTCCGAGAGCGCGATTGGAAGGCCAGTGGTATTCGAGTCGGCGATCTGACTTCGGCCGAGCCCCTCTTCGTCCTGGGTTCGCGCGGCCAACTCGAACAGGCCTTCCTCACGCTGTTCGTGCATGCCGAGCAGTCTCTGGCCGAATCCGCGGAGAAAGCAATTCTCATCCGCACCAGCATCTTGGCGAAGCGAGTGCTGGTTGAAATCTCGTTTTCCGCGCCGCCCGACGTTCGTGCCCCGCAGGAAACCGCCATGGTCCTGGGAGTTACGCGAAGTGTTATCGCCGGGCACGGAGGCGAAGTGCGCCTGGTGGAAAGAGACAACGCTCAACCCCGTTTCGAGGTCGAATTACCGCTCAGCCAACCGGAGCGGACCACGCTAGCGGGAGCGGCTCCGTCCGCCTCGGCCGATAACCACCGCGGTTTAACCGCGCTAGTGATCGATCCTGAAGATACCGTGCAGCGCCAATTGGTGGCCTTGCTCTCCGGACGCGGCTACCGTGTGGTGCCGGTCGGCAATGCCGATCTCGGTTTAGAGCTGGCTCACCGTATGCGCTTCGACGTGGCGTTCTGCTCGGTCCACGCTCCCGGCCTAAACTGGGTCGAACTCTCCGAACGGCTGCAGTCGCGGGTGAGTGCTTTTGTGCTCCTTGCCGATCGCCACGACACCGAACTGTCGAACGATTTCGAAAGCGACGGCCGCTTCGTAATGGCGAAGCCGGTGCTGGACGGGGAACTGGATCGCGTCTTGCGCGGCGCGGATGCTCCGGTTACCGTGAAAGATGTGGGCTGATACTGGCGGCTCCGCATCTCCATCCGCCCATGATCTTTCGCTGCTTTGCGTTCCGTTTCACCTTTACCGGGCTTGAATCAGTTTTCTTTCCGGCGGGTGCGGCCGGCAACGCTTTTCGCGGTGCTTTCGGCCATATCTTTCGACGCATGGTCTGCCAGCCGGACTGTCCGCGAGCGAGTAGCTGCCCGCATCGGCAGGAATGCTCCTATGCGCGCCTTTTCGAGCCGGTCTGCCTGGACGGCCCCAGCGGTCTGGCCGATGCGCCGCGGCCTTTCCTCATTCGCGCCTCAGCTTTGGATGGACAAGCCTACGGGCCCGGGGAGACTTTCGGTATCGATATCCACCTTTTCGATCCCCAGGCACCCCCGCTGGAACCGTTCGTCAACACATTCCGGCAGCTCGCGATCGAAGGGATCGGCGCGGAACGCGGTCGCATCCAACTCGAAGCGGTAGTGCCTCTCGATGCAGCACGCCGGCCGGCCGCATGCTCCGAGCCGGTCGAAATCGTGCTGGACGCACCTCCGACGGCCGACCCGCGGGATTTGACGCTGCGATTTACGAGCCCCACCGAGCTCAAAAGCGGCGGCGCGATCCTTCCCGACGCGCCGTTCTCAGTGGTGCTGGCCCGAGCCCGCGACCGGATAGCCACTCTATCGGCCTTGTATGCCGGAGATCCGCTGCCGCTGGACTTCCGAGGAATGGCCGAACGTGCGGCCATGGTCGAAACAGTCGAGAGCCGCCTGGAATGGCGGCACTTTCAGCGGCGCAGCAGCCGCACCCGCCAGCAACATGCGCTCAGCGGTTTTGTGGGAGAGGTCCAGTACCGGGGGGACATCGGCGAATTCCTACCGTTGCTCCAAGCCGCTTATTGGACAGGCATCGGCCGCCACACCGTTTGGGGCAAAGGGGCGGTCGAGATCGGGTGAATCGCGCCGGTGCCGCCGGCGATCGTGTCGCCAGTAATTTTCCCCCGCCAACACCGGCGGGCGCTACGGGACCAGTTCGGCGGTCATGGTGGCGCCGCCTAACTGAGCCATGATGGTGGCGACCTTTACGGGCTTGCGTTCCTGCTTAGCGATCCACACAGTGGTCTTGGAGCCGTCCTCATCCGAAGTCAATTCGACCCGATAGCTATCGAAGGTGCCGGCGGGGACGGTGACGCTTTCCGAGCCAGCGACTTTGAGTTGGGTCAGTTTGGATTTCTGCTTCTGCAGATCCACCTGGCGGAAGCTCGCCGTGTAGCCCTCAGTCAAAGGCAGGGCAGCTATGGCCTGCGGGCCGCCGGGGCCGTCGCCAAAAACGGGGCCGGGGAGATCGACGGAAATGGGCGTGTCCTTGCCACCCATATTGATCGAGCCGGTGGCTTTATCGGGCCCATAATCCACGCTGATTTTGGCAGGGCCCTGACTCACCGTCCGCTTGCGCAACGCCAACGTGCCCTTCTCCAGAGTGGCGGTGTCGGTGGCGGCGCCCGCGGGCGTGTCGATCGTGTCCACGGCCGTCCAAGCGCCGTTCTCCTCTTTAATGGTGGTGGACAGGTTCAAGGCCAATTGCTGCGCTCCGAGCGCGATGCTGGCTTTGTACTTGTAGGTGCCGGGCTGGAGGTCAATGACGGGATGTGGCGTTCCGGCGGCGGACGCCAGCGCCGGCTTGGTGATCACGACCGTCTTCGGATCCACTGTGATTTCTTTCAGCCGCGCGACCGATTCAGCGGTTCCGCCTTCCTGGTACCGGCCATCGAGCTGATGCGCGAGGAAGCGTTCGATCGCCATAAACATAGCCAGGTTGTTGATCGGCCGGGCGAAGCCATGGCCTTCATCGGCCGCAAGCAGATACTCGACGGCGAAGCCACGGTCGCGCAGAGCGACCACGATCTGCTCCGCTTCCCGGCGATTCACGCGCGGATCGTTCGCGCCTTGCACCACCATCAGAGGCGTCTTGATCTTCTCGGCAGAGTGAAGCGGGGAGCGTTCTTGCATCCAAGCCTTGCCCTCGGGCGTGTTCAGGTCCGCCATTCGCGCATACATGATTTTCCGCTCGGCTTCCCAATACGGAGGGATGGCTTCCAGCAGAGTGATCAGGTTGGACGGGCCGACAATATCCACAGCGGCACGGTAGACGTCGGGAGTGAAAGCTACCCCCGCGAGGGTGGCGTAGCCTCCGTAGGAGCCGCCCATGATGCCGACGCGCTTGGGATCGGCGATGCCCTGGGAGATGAGGTAGTTCACACCCCCAGTGATGTCGTCCTGCATCTTGCGGCCCCACTCGCCGTTACCGGCATTGAGGAACTTCTTGCCATATCCGGTAGAGCCGCGGAAATTGGGCATCAGAACGGCATATCCGCGATTGGCCAGAAACTGCGCAATCGGATTGTAACCCCAGAAGTCGCGCGCCCATGGGCCGCCATGCGGAAAGACTACCGTAGGCAATCCCTTGGCGGGGACACCTTTGGGCAGGACGAGATAGGCCGGAATTTCAAGGCCATCCGAAGATTTGTAGCGAATCGGCTGCATGGGCGCGAGGGCTTCGCGCGGCAAATTCTCCCAAAGTTTGAACTGCAAGGTGAGCTTACGCGCCTTGTGATCCCACAGGTACACCGTGCTGGGCTCGGTATCGCTGATGGCATTCACCAGTGCATAGCGTTCGTCGAGCGAGCGGGAGGTAATCACGTAATCCTGGCCGTGCAGTTGACCTTGCAGCCATTTGGCATCGGCCTCTGCGGCTTTGTTCTTGAAGTAAAAACGAATGTGATCTTCGCGGTAGGCCGTCACAGTCAATTCGTCGGTGACCTCGGAGAAGGCCGCGCCGGAAAGGTCCACGCGCTTGAGGGGATCGGATTCGACGGGTTCGACTTTCTCGGTAGTGGGATCAAAGAGGGCCAGCCCGACCAAGTCGGCATCCTTGTTGGTTTCGAGGTAGATGCGCTTGCCATCTTTATGGAAACGCACCGGGGCGCAGCTATCGAAGACCGAACAGGAATAGACCTTGGTGAAGCCGGTGGGATCCACGCGCAGGATTTCGGTATCCCCGTTATCGGCGGTGCGCATGGCGAGGCGTAGCTGGCCATTGAGATCGAAAATCCAGCTCGCGATTTTTTCCGTGTTCTGGCGGACCAGGGTCTTTTCGCCAGTGGAGAGCTTCAGCTTGTAGAGGTCGTGCCAGGCTTTGTCGCGGTCATTCAAGCCGATAAAGACAATGTCCGGATCGTTCTTTGGAACGCTATAGAGCCGGATCTGAGCTCCCTTCACGCCGGTGAGATCGCGGGCGAGAGGCGCTTCGGCGCCAGAGGCTGGCGCGGCAGAGGGATCGACGGCGTAGGCATTCAGGTTTTCGTCGCCATCATTGTCCTTGACGAAGACGACATACTTGCCGTCGCGGCTCCACAAGTAGCCGGCCAAGGGACGCTTGGCTTCGGCAGTAAGCAGGCGGGCGGCGGAAAACGGCTCGTCCACCTTCTTGACCCAAATGTTCATCGTGGCCTTCCAGGGCTTCATGAAGGCGATGTACTTGCCATCGGGCGAGAGTTGTGCCCCCGCGATCTCCGGGTTATCGAAGAAGAGGTCGCGATCGATGAGCGGCGGCAAGCCTGGAGGAGATGGTGTTTTCTTTTGAGCCATGAGCAGAGCGGCCAGCAGCAGGAATGGGAAGGTAAACCGGAACAGTTTCACAGACAGCCCTCCTTTTGGTGTAGAGACGGTTTGACGGTTGAGCTATTAGGACGTCACGCCAGCATCATTTGTTCCCCAGCGCCAAAGCGACTATATGCCAGGGATATTACCGAATTGTTACGCGGGCCGCAAGACGCGGCCCTGCCGCGTGTCGTTAACATGTCAATTGTCCGGTCCAATTAACTTGCTATTTGTCCGGTCGATCTAGCGGCGGGATGCTGGAGGTTGACAACCCCAGAGAAGGTCTCGGCCGCGGC
>Ga0070734_10005932_pt1 | contig 10518 bp, 9 predicted proteins | sample Coa_R1_8_FD_66444 | JGI IMG/M metagenome (GOLD analysis project Ga0070734, IMG submission 66444) | Surface soil microbial communities from Centralia Pennsylvania, which are recovering from an underground coalmine fire - Coalmine... | ecosystem: Environmental > Terrestrial > Soil > Unclassified ... | reverse complement strand
CTATGCCGCAACGACGTGCTGGTGGACCGTCGGCGGCGAAGACTTTTCGCCGATGGCGTTTTGTGCGAAGCGGATGCCGGATCCATTCCTGTTTGCCGCCATGCTGACCGGACAGTTCGAGGCGGTGCCGGCCTGAGAGAGGCCGGCGACACGGATACGAGCATGGAACAACAGATCCCCTGGGCAGAAGCCGGCGCCGCCACCCACGTCGGCAAGGTTCGTCAACAGAACGAAGACAGCTATCTCGTGTCGACGGAATCGGGCCTGTGGGCCGTCGCAGACGGCATGGGAGGACATAGCGCCGGGGATCTCGCAAGCGCGACCCTGGTCGGCGAATTGAGTCGCATCCCTCCGCCGTCTTCGGCCGCCGACCTGCTGGCGGATTGCGAGGCCAGGATCGTCGACGCCAATAACTGGCTGCGGAAAATCTCCGAAGAGCGCCCGGGCCACGTCATCGGCACCACCGTGGCTGCGCTGCTTGTCTATGAAGAGCTTTTCGCCTGCATCTGGGCAGGCGACAGCCGCATCTATCGCATCCGGGCATCCAGGATCGAACAAATCTCCGTCGACCACACCGAAGTGCAGGAATTGGTCAACGATGGAAAACTGACGGCGGAGGAAGCGCGAACATGGCCCCGGCGCAACGTCATCACAAGGGCAATCGGTACGGATGACGACCTCGAGCTCGAGCTGACCAACGGTACAGTGGACGACGGCGATATCTTCGTGATCTGCAGTGACGGGCTCACCACTCATGTCGAAGACCGCGAGATTCTGGCGCTCGCAAAGAACTATCCACCCCAGCGCGCCTGCGACTTTCTCATCAAGATGACGCTCGATCGCGGCGCGACGGACAACGTGACCGTTATTGTCATCAAGTTCGGCACGGACAAATCCGGCGCGACGGATCCGCTCCATAGCGGCAACGGGAGATAACCGGGGATGTCTGGTCCGGACTCCTTCAACGGATTCCCCAATCGCCTCACGCAGGGGGTGAGGCTCAACGGCATCTATGAAATTGACGAGCATATCGCTTCGGGCGGAATGGGAGAGATCTATCGCGGCCATGCGATCGAGACCGGCGACACCGTCGCCATCAAGGTGATCCGCTCCGATCTTGCGGACAACACCCTGGCACTTGCCCTGTTTCGCAAGGAGGCGTCCGCGCTGCACTACATCCAGCACGACGCGATTGTCCGCTACTACGTGTTTTCACTCGATCCCGGTATCGGCAGACACTACCTGGCGATGGAATTCGTCGAGGGTCAGCCGCTCTCCGATATCCTGAAGTCAGGTGCACTGGGCTTTGAATCCACGCTCAACCTGGTGCAACGGCTGGCCAGCGGTCTCGACGCGGCCCATCAGCACGGCATCATTCACCGCGATCTTTCGCCGGACAACATCCTGGTTGCCAGGCGCAACGTCGGATTTGCGAAGATCATCGATTTCGGCATCGCCCGATCGACGCGGAACAATGACGGCACCATCATCGGTTCAGGATTTGCCGGCAAGTTCAATTACGTTTCGCCTGAGCAACTCGGGCTGTTCGGCGGCGACGTCACTGCGAAGTCCGACATTTACAGTCTCGGACTTGTCATCGCGGAATGCGTTTCGGGACAGCCCATCAATATGGGCGGCACTCAATTCGAGGTTCTCGAAAAGCGCCGGAGCGTACCCGATCTCCGGACGATCGACCCGCGCCTGCGGCCCCTGATCGAGCGGATGCTGCAACCGGACCCAAACGACAGGCCGGACTCGATGGCCGCTGTGGCGGCGTGGAAGCCGGCTGCTTCATCGCCGACCGGCAAGCGAGACGGCAGGCGACCCTTCGCCGCCAGGAAATGGGCGATCGCCTCGCTCGTCGTCGCGCTCCTGCTCTTGCTGGCAGGCGGCGGCTATTACTTCTTCGATGATTTGACGTCGCAGCCGCAGGGGCGGCCCACGGCGAACGCGCCGGTTCTCAATCCCGACACCGGCGTTGACGCCCGGCGTGCGGAGGATGCAAGGCTGGCGGCCGACAGATTGGCAAAGCAGCGCGCGGAAGAAGCGAGATCCAACGCCGAGAAGGCCGAGAAAGAGCGCGCCGACCTCCCGGCCGCCGATCGATCCAAGGATCCGGTCGAACGCATCCGGCAGTTCGTCAACTCCTACGATGGCGGTGAATGTTTCGTTGTCGAACCCGTGATCGTCGCCGACGGCAACACCACGCTCGAGGGCTACGGCCGCTCGGCGGCGCCCTTTGAGGCGCTCGATTCCGACTTCAAGCGGACTAACGGCTTCGAAGCCCTTGTCGGCTATCACATGGTCACGCCGCAACAATGCGCCGCCATCAGTTTCGTGGGCCAGTTTCGCAAGCAGCGGGATTCGGCGCCTGCTCTTGATGTCAGCGCCGGAAATCTGCGCACCACCGGCTCCGTCAGCGGGTCGGTGACGGGTTTCGGCAATCGCAACGTCGAACTCCTCATGGTCGACCACGAAGGCAACGTGATGTCCCTGACTTCGCAATTGAAGGGGGATGGCGACACGCGGTCGTTCACGATCAACATCCAGCGAGGCGACGCCGGGCCATCGAAGCTGCAGCTTCTGCTCGCGCTGGTCAGCAGCAAGCCGCTCGAGACGTTGAGACCGCAGCAATCCGGTTCGATCGAGCTCGGCGCCGCGGACAAGCTCTTCCCGCGGGTCTACGATGAAAGCTTGAAATCCGGACAGTCCATCGGCGTCCGTATCAAGTCGTTCAATCTCGAGAAATAATCGGCGCGATCAGTTCGGACCGAGAATCAGGATCTCGAGATCGCGTTTCGGCGTAAAATCGCTGGCCCGCATCTCCGACTGCGTCGGCGAGATGTCCTTGAGGCCCTCGCTGCAAAAGCTGACGATGCGGTCTGCCCGGCCCTTGTCGACGACAAGATGAAAATCCTTGATCGGCCCGGCCCAGTTCGCGCCGGTCGTGAGGACGTAATTGATCCGCCGCTCGATGAGCCGAGGTTTTCCAGGCTTGTCCGCCGGTTTCAGGCCGTCGACAAGCTTGAGGAAATCGTCGTCGACGCAATATGTGCTCTTGTAGCGCTGCACCTCCGACGTCAGCCCCTTCTGTTGCCGATGATCTTGACGGAGGATTGAATCGAAGCTCATTCCGACGCTGGTGCGATAGCGGTGTTCGACGGTCACCGGCTTTCCCGGCGGGAAACTTTGACGGCGCACGATCGACGTCTTGACGGTCCAGGTCGCTTCGTAGAGCGGCATGCCTTTGTCGTTGGTGCCGGACTCCACGAGCAGGCCCTGCGCCACCGCGCGCGCTCTTGTTTCCTCGGGCAGCTCATTGATTTTCAGCTGTTGGGCGCCGACGGGAAAAACGGGAATGCCCATCTCCGTCAGATTGGCCGTCACGTTCTTCTCGTTCAGGAAGGCCTGCTGGTTGGTGACGAATGAGGCCGGCTTGCCGTCGATCCTGGTGGAAAATCCGACATAATTAAGCGGGTTGCCGACCGGGAATGCCGTGTTCGATGCATCCGCAAGGTTGATGTCCGGCAACGGAAACGCCACCGTCAAGGTGATCGGCTTCGCGCTTCGGTTGAGAAAGACGTAGCGAACCGCAATCGCGTCCAGCGCGATCGTCAGTTCCTCCGACTCCATCGAGATATCCGCGTTCTTGGTAAATGTGAGACCACCGATCGCGAGTTCCGCCGACGTATCGTTGGCCAGCGAAGGCGATGATGCGGTTTGCCAGCAGGCCGCAACGGCCGCCAACGTCACCGCCACAAACGAGCTTCTCATCTTAACCTTCCCCCGCCTCTGCCGCCGCAACGCAACCTCTTAGTTCAAATGCCCGACCGAAGCGCCATCGACTGGTTAACGGCCTGTGGAAATCGCCAGTATATCGAGTTGAAATCGCTGACCTTTTATTCATCACTTCAAGCAAATGCGTCAGTTTTTGGGGTCGACTTGGCCCAACAAATCCGACCAATCTGCGATTGCTGAATCCGGGGTCCTTGAGAAGCGACACGCGCTTGGCACAATCTTGATCAAGATCGATTCGGGGCGCGCCGTTCGGCTGTTCCGAGGCTTGCGTCAGGTTCGGAAGGCGCTCGATCCGATTTGTCGTGCAGAGCCCGGACATGGTTCAGCAAATCGCCGCTAAATATTCAGGGTTTACATAAACCATGAACCGCGCCCGAGCATTGACGTTGCGGAAAAAAAGCCTTCTAATCAACCACATACCTTAGCACTGATATGATTGCCAAACTCCAATTCAGACTTAAAGGGGCATGTTGATGGCCAAGCAAAGCGGTCAGAGATTCATCAAGCGGAACCGCCCGCCCCGCGTCCATATCACGTACGACGACCCAACAAACGCCGAACAGAAAATCGAGCTCCCGTTTGTGATGGGCGTCATGTCGGATCTGTCGGGCAACAGCGCCGGCACCGACAAGGTGGATGTCGAGCAACGCAAGTTTCTCGATATCGACATGGACAACTTCGACAACCGGATGGCGGCTATTCAGCCCGGCGTCAGTTTCCGGGTACCCAACAAGCTGTCCGACAACACGGATGAAAAGATGTCCGTGAACCTTCGTTTCAACAAGATGGCGGACTTCGAACCGGCGGCGATCGCCAAGCAGGTTCCGGCGTTGGCGAAATTGCTCGAGGCCCGAACTCATCTGGCCAACCTGCTGCGTTACATGGATGGCAAGGTCGCAGCGGAAGAATCATTGAGGAAATTGCTCGCCGATCCCCAACTGATGTTGGCCTTGAAGAACCGTGAGTCGTCCAAGGACGACAAAACCGAGTCCTAATTTCTCGCATTGGAGATCGTCGTTATGGCGACAGAAACTGCTCGTCCCACCAAGGAAGCGTCGGTCGAAACCCGCGATGCCGACGAGTTCTCGGCTTTGCTGAAGCAAAGCTTCAAGCCGCGCACCGAACGGGCTGCGACCGAAGTCGAAAATGCGGTCAAGACGCTGGTCGACCAGGCGCTGGTCGATTCCAGTCTCGTCAAGACAGACGTCCTCGACACGATCGAGGAGATGATTGCCCAGCTCGACAAGAAGCTTTCGGCCCAGGTCAACGAGATTCTGCATGCGCCAGCGTTTCAGCAGATCGAGGGCGCCTGGCGCGGCCTCTCCTATCTCGTCTTCCAGTCCGAAACCGACGCGATGCTCAAGATTCGCGTGATGGACATTTCGAAAAACGAACTCTATCGGCACCTGCGCCAATATCCCAACGCGGCCTGGGATCAGAGCGCAATGTTCAAGAAGGTCTACGAAGAAGAGTTCGGCCAGCTCGGCGGCCAGCCCTATGGCTGTCTGATCGGCGACTATTCCTTCAGCCATCAGCCGACCGACGTTCAGTTGTTGCGCGACATGAGCAGGATCGCGGCGGCTGCGCACGCGCCGTTCTTCGCCGCGGCGGATTCCACGTTGATGGGAATGGATACCTGGAACGAGCTGATGAATCCGCGGGATATCAGCAAGGTGTTCGATACGCCCGAATATGCCGCCTGGAAGTCGCTGCGTGATTCAGATGACGCGCGTTACGTCGGGCTGTGCATGCCGCGCGTGCTCGCGCGGCTGCCCTACGGCGCCAAATCGGAACCGGTTGCTGAATTCGCCTTTGAAGAGGATACCGACGGCCACAAGGGCGAGAAATATGCATGGATGAACGCGGCATACGCCATGGCCGCCAACATCAATCGCGCCTTCAAGGAATATGGATGGTGCGCGCGCATTCGCGGTGTGCAGTCCGGCGGCGAAGTCGAGGATCTTCCGACCCACACCTTCCCGACGGATGACGGCGGCGTCGACCTCAAGTGCCCGACCGAAATCGCCATCACCGACCGGCGCGAAGCCGAGCTCAGCAAGGCCGGCCTGATTCCGCTGGTGCACCGCAAGAACACGGACCGCGCCGCCTTCATCGGCGCCCAATCGATGTTCAAGCCGCGGGCCTATCAGAACAACCCGGGCGCGACCGCGTCGAGCAACCTGTCGTCGCGCCTGCCCTATATGTTCGCGGTATGCCGGTTCGCGCATTACCTGAAATGTATCGTGCGCGACAAGGTCGGCTCCTATTACGAGAAGGAACAGCTGCAGAGATGGCTGACCAACTGGATCGGTGAGTACGTGGACGGCGACCCGATCAACTCCACAGAGGCTACCAAATGCCGCCGGCCGTTGGCGGGCGCCTCGATCAACATCGTCGAGAACGAAGAAAACCCTGGATATTATTCGGCGACTTTCGAGCTTCGGCCGCACTTCCAGCTGGAAGGCATGGATATCGGCCTTCGCCTCGTGTCGCGATTGCCGGTTTCAAAATAATTGAACCTGTCGCGCGCGGCCCGCTACCAATGGCCGGGTGAACCTAAGCCACGATCCGGAAATACCTTCCGGTTGGTATCAGAATTATACGAGGGAAATTATGGCCGAGATGTTTTTGAAGCTCGACGGGATCGAAGGGGAATCCCTCGACTCTGCGCATGCGGGCGAAATCGAAATCAAGGCGTGGGGCTGGCCCACGGAGAACCACGTCAGGTGGGACGTGAACCAGGGTGGCCAGTCGACGAAGGTCGAAGTGAAAGACATCACTATCCAGAAGTTCTGCGACAAGGCCTCCGTGACGCTGTATCAGAACTGCGTCACCGGCAAGCACATCAAGAACGGGACGATCACGTGCCGCAAGAATGACGGCGACCAGAAGGTCGAGTACCTGATCGTCAAACTGACGGACATCATGGTGACCAAGGTCGAGTTCACCGGCGACGGTGACAACCAGGCATTGCAGGAAAACCTCGGCCTCTCATTTGCGGAATTCCGCATGGACTACAAGGTCCAGAACGATACCGGCAGCGCCGGCGGGGCCAAGAGCTTCCAGTTCAACGTTCAGAAGCAACACGGCTCCGGCTAGGCCGACCGGGATGGCAGAGCCGCCCTTCGGGGCGGCTTTCTTCTGCGAACCCTGTAGACGTGCCCACGAGCACCCGCGCCAGAATTGGCGCTCCCCTCTTCAATCGGCAGTTCCGGCCCCAGGCCCTTTTCGAAGCCTTGGCTGGCCGGCGTTTTGCGGCTGGGCCAAACGTTGCCGCTGACGGCCGAGCCGCTCTCAGTTCCGGCCCTGTCCCCTCCCGCCGGGCCCTATTCCTCAGTCAATCCGGAAGAATCCGACCTCCCGCCGCGATGGTCGTGAACCCCCTTGCTCGACACCGCGACTATTGAGTTAGGCGCCTCGATTTATGGCCGGGACAAAGCAATGTTACGATCGTCTTCCGCTCATTCAACTGTTACGCGAACCGCCATGAAGCTCGCGCGTCGCATCACACAAACGCGGCGACACAGCGCCGCAGGCACGGCCCCGAATTGCCCGGGAAACGTGCGTCTGATAACAACGGCCTGATGGAGAGGCCCCATGCTACGGTCCCTGTTCCTTCTCTTTATCGGATTTTCACTCCTCGCTTTTTCCGAGCCCGCACGAGCTGAAAAGCGCGTCGCGCTGGTCATCGGGATCTCCAACTACCAGCGGGTTCCGCGGCTCGCCAACCCACAGCGCGACGCTGAAGCCATGGGCGCGCTTTTCAAGAAGGCCGGCTTCGATACCGTCGACGAAGCACGGGACGTCGGGATATCCGATCTGCGCCGGGTGATCCGCGAGTTCGCCGAGAAATCGCGGGATGCCGACATCGCGGTGGTGTACTACGCCGGCCACGGCATCGAAGTCGACGGCACGAACTATCTGGTCCCGGCGGACGCCAAGCTCGGAAGCGATTTCGACGTCGAGGATGAAACCGTGTCGCTCGATCGCCTCCTGAGGTCGCTGGATCCCGTCAAGCGGCTGAGGCTCATCATTCTCGATGCCTGCCGCGAAAATCCGTTCTCCAACGCCATGAAGAGAAACTTCGCCAGCCGCGCCATCGGCCGCGGACTCGCAAGGATCGAGCCGACGACGTCCAACACGCTGGTGGCATTCGCCACGAAGGCCGGCGCGGTCGCCGACGACGGCAATGGAGAGAACAGTCAGTACGCAACAGCGCTCGTCAAATACCTCGCCGAACCGGGCGTGGATCTGCGGCTGGCACTGGGTCGGGTTCGCGACGAGGTGTTGAGAAAGACCGGCAACCGCCAGGAGCCGTTCGTCTATGGTTCGCTTGGCGGCGACAATGTCGCATTGGTGCCGCAACCGGAAAAACCGCATCAGACCGAAGCCGACGCGCGGGTCGACTACGAATTCGCAGCGCAGATCGGAACGAAGCAGGTGTGGGAATCATTCCTCGCTAGCCATCCGGACGGGTTCTACGCGAACCTCGCGCGCGGCCAGATCGACAAGCTGGCGACCGTGCAGCAGGCGCAAACGACCGCTGACAATGCGCGACGTGATGCCGAGGAGCAGGCCGCGCGCAAAGCGGAAAATCTGAAGCGCCTTGAAGAACCGGCGACGAGCAAGACAACTGCGGCAAAGCAGCAGTCGATCGAGCAATCGCAGAAGGAACTGGAAGAAGCCAAGGCACAGGCGGAGCTTGCACAGCAGCGCGCCGAAGCTGCCCGGAAGGATGCCGAGCAGGCCAAGCGTCAGGCCATCGAAGAGGCGCAGCGCCAGGTCGAGGAAGCCAAGCGTAACGACAAGGAAAAGGCGGAGAAGATCGCAGCACTGGCGCCCGGCGACACGGCGGAGCGCTCCGTCTCTCCTTCGCAATCACAGATCAATCAGACCGACGTCACGCGATTGCTCCAGGCGCACCTGACGCGCGTCGGCTGCAATTCGGGACAGATCGACGGCAACTGGGGTGACGGCTCCCAACATGCGCTCGAGCTTTTCAACAAGAACGCCAAGACCAAATTCGACGTCAAGGTTGCGAGCCTGGAGGCACTCGAGGCCGTCCGCAACATTCCCGATCGCGTGTGCCCGCTGGTCTGCGAAAAGGGAGAGCGCGCCTCGGGCGATCACTGCGTCGAGATCACTTGCGGAGGCGGCTACTTCCTGAATTCCCACGGGTCGTGCGAGCGGCGCCATGAACGCGAACCGGCGCGACGGCAGCGGATGGTGACGAGGCAGAATGGACCGACGCGCGTGATCGTCGAGACCCCACCGTCCACGCCGCGCGGCGGGCCGGTGTCTTGCGCGCTCGGCCCCGGCGGCCATCGCGAGACCGGCGGTTTCCGGTGCAGGGATTAGGCAATCTGCAATGAGGCGGTGACGTTTGGTAGCGGGGGAGGGACTCGAACCCCCGACCCCAGGATTATGATTCCCGTGCTCTAACCAGCTGAGCTACCCCGCCACGGCGTATAGCGAACGCAGCTCAAATCATGCCGCGGTCGCGAACGCGCGGCATATAAGAAGCAGGCATCTGGCCTGTCAAGCAAAGCCCGCTTCCCCGGATGAGCGCTGGAATCGCAGGGCTATTTCGGCTGGATATTCTGGTTGCCACCGGGGCTGCCGGGCGGCGGAATCACCGGCGTATTGCCGGAATCCGGCGTCGGCGCGCGAATTTCCGGATCGACGCCCGACGGCGGACACAGCACGCCGTTGGATTTGGCCAATCTGTCGGCCAGCGGCTCGCCGGCCTGCCCGGTCGTGGTGCCCGGCTCGTGGTTGAGGCGCGGCGCCACTAGTCTTTCATTCGGCGCGCAGTTATCGGCGACCGCAGTCGCCGTCGGCGCCGGGGGCGTCGTGACCGTCGGCGGCGCCTGGGCGGCGGCCCCCTGCAATGAGGCCATCAGTCCAACGGTCAGAATAAGCGTGTGTTTCGTCATCGGGAGAAAACGAACGTCGCGGACACTGGTTCCGCGCCGACGCGGTCACGATGTCACGCCTTCCGATAACGGATCAGCGAGAAATGTCCCATCGGCGGCATCGGCCGGCGCTCGGCCAGAACCACCCCGCCATGTCGGGCGGCCCAATTCACCAGCCGCGCCCATGGAAATTCGGGCCGCCAGCCAAGCCTTCTGGCGAGCGGCGCAAAGGCGAGCTCAAAGGCGCGGCGCGGGCCGCTTTCGGCACCGATGTGATTGACCAGGATCAGTTCGCCGCCGGGTTTCAGGACGCGAACGAAATCATCGAGCGTTCCTTCCGGATCGGGAACCGCCGTAATCACATATTGCGCGACCACCGCATCGAAGGAGGAATCCGCGAAAGCGAGATTCTTGGCATCCATCACCGCGAGCGTCTCGACGTTTTTCAGACCCTGTGCACGCACCCTTTGTTGGGCCTTGCGCAGCATCGGCTCGGAAATATCGACGCCGCACACCTTCGTGGTCGCGGCATAATCCGCCAGCGACAGCCCCGTGCCGACGCCGACGTCGAGAATACGTCCGCCGATCCGGTCAGCCTCGGCAATGGTCGATTGTCGTCCATGATCGAAGACCTTGCCGAAAACGAGGTCATAGACCGGCGCCCAGCGCCCATAAGCCTTCGCGACCCCTTCGCGGTCGATATCTGCCGCCATGCCCCGCCCCGGAAATACGCTAGCCGCGCACCGCCTCGACAAGCGGCGGTGTGATCGCCCTCGCCGCCTTGCCGGCAATCCCCTTTGCGCTG
>Ga0070734_10005931_pt1 | contig 10520 bp, 12 predicted proteins | sample Coa_R1_8_FD_66444 | JGI IMG/M metagenome (GOLD analysis project Ga0070734, IMG submission 66444) | Surface soil microbial communities from Centralia Pennsylvania, which are recovering from an underground coalmine fire - Coalmine... | ecosystem: Environmental > Terrestrial > Soil > Unclassified ... | reverse complement strand
CGCACCTGGTCGTTGCCCTTGCCGGTGCAGCCATGCGAGAGCGCGTCGCATCCGGTGGCGAGCGCGACTTCGACCTGGCGCTTGGCGAGCAGCGGCCGCGCGATCGAAGTCCCGAGCAGATACTTGTGCTCGTAAACGGCGCCCGCGCGCACCATGGGCCACAGGTAATTCTCGACGAACTCCTGGCGCATGTCGGCGACATGGACTTCCGACGCGCCGGTCTTGAGGGCTTTTTCTTCGAGGCCTTTCAGCTCGTCCTCGCCCTGCCCGATGTCGCCGCAGACGGCGACCACTTCGCACTGATAATTCTCCTTGAGCCACGGGATGATGATGGACGTATCGAGTCCGCCGGAGTAGGCCAAGGCCACTTTCTTTGGTTTTTGCATAAGTTTTTGGCGCCGGACGCGCCGCGTGTCAGAGACGCTCGCGCTAGGCGATCAACATCAATAGTAAAGCTTTTTGCACGTGCAGACGGTTCTCGGCCTGATCGAACACCGCGGATTGTTGCGATTCGATGACCTGGTCGGTGACCTCTTCGCCGCGCTTGGCGGGAAGGCAGTGCAGGAAAATCGCGTTCGACTCGGCGGCGGCCATCAATGCTTCGTTGACCTGATAGGGCGCGAAGTCGGCGAGGCGCTGCTGCCGTTGATCTTCCTGTCCCATGCTGGCCCAGACGTCGGTGTAGACGGCGTGAGCGCCGCGCACGGCTTCAAACGGATCGTTGGTTGCGGTGAGGCGCGCGCCCGAGACAGCAGCGAGCGCTTCGGCCTGCGAAATAATTTCGGGATCGGTTTCGTAGCCGCGCGGGGTGGCGATGGCGAAGTCGACGCCGAGGCGGAGCGCGGAGAGCATCAGAGAATTCGCGACGTTGTTGCCGTCGCCGGCGAAGGCCAGCTTCAGACCGCGCAGCTCGCCGAATTTTTCCTGGAGCGTGAAGACGTCGGCGAGCGCCTGGCAGGGATGGAAGCGATCGCTCAGAGCGTTGATGACCGGGACCTTGGCCCAGCGCGCCAGATCGTCGACGGTGGTTTGCTGGAAAGTGCGGGCGACGATGCCGCTGGTCCAGCGCTCGAGGTTGCGCGCGACGTCTTTCAAAGGCTCGCGTGCGCCGATGGGTCCGTCGTTCAGGATGGCGATGCCGCCGAGCTGCTGGATGGCGAGCTCGAAGGTGATGCGGGTGCGTAGCGAGGGTTTTTCAAAGAGCAGCGCGAGCGAGCGGCCGGCCAGCGATTTCGCAAAGCGCACGGGCGTGGACTTCACGTGGTGGGTGAGGTCGAGCAGGGCGAGCAGCTCGTCCTGGGCGAGGTCGAGGTCGCGCAGCAGGTCGCCGGCACCGAGCTTGGGGAGCGATTTGGGGGCGGGCATTTTGCGGACGGGCTTGAGCGAGCTGCTGGTCATGGTAGGGGTCCTCGGGGGCTACGTATTTTTATTCACCTGAGTGAATAATTACACATTGGGGCGCGGGGTGTCAAATCTTTGTTGGGCTTGGGATCTGTCCTTTCGTGATAGAGTCGCAGATGAGGAGGGGCCATGCCGGAAGACAAATCCACTCCCCAAATCAACAGCGCCAAGCTCGGTATCGGCGGCAGCATCGCCGGGGCGATTTTCACTGTGGGCAGCCTGGTCGTGTTTCTCGAGGGCGTTCCGGTGTTGCGATATTTATTCCCAGGGGCAATTCTGCTCGGTCTGGTGGTGGCGTTCGCGCTGCACTTCATCAAGAAGGAAACGCCAGGGAGTCCCTGGCTTCTGGCCGCGACAGAGAAAGAGACGTTCATGCCGGAACGCGAATGCAATTCCAAGATTCTCGGATCTGGAGTTACATCGTTCGCTCCGTTCCAGTTGCCCGGCCAAGAACCTAGGTTTGAGCGATACGGATTCCTCGTAGATCGTATCGACTATGCGGATGCTTTCACAGATCGCCATTGGAGCACTTTCTGTTTCTTTATTGATGCTGATGGTGCTCTGCGATACTGTCAACAAGGCACCGATCATTAACACCTAAGTCTTTTCGCGGATCACGCAAATTGTTCAGGGTTTCAAGAACAGAAATGGGTCCGCGTCTGCAATGCCGAAGACACATCTATTACCGAAACGATCATTGAGCATTCTAATGGGTGTATAGTAATCCTAACCCACCATGGATGGAGAAGTACGCGGCGACGATCAAGCCGAGGCCGCTGATTCCAACAAAGAGGGCTCGCCTTTTGTCGGGCAGGCTCGGGCTAAAAGCCACAAAAATGACCCCCAATCCAGCGAAGACAATACCGGAGATCATCAGCAGCCATCCCACACCATGAAGATACTCTTTCAAGGCCACTCTTCGCTTGAATGGATCCAGGTACTTCTCGCCTGCGTACTGGCCCTGGTTGGAATCTTCTATACATTTTATGCTGCTATGCAGTGGCAGGCTATGAAGGCAGCCCTCCAGAAGACTGACATCGCTATCGGACAAACCAATCAAGCCTTGGAGTTGAATCGGCAAGCTTTGGAATTGAACCGTCGTCAGACTGTTGCTACCGAAGCTTCTGCCAGTGCTGCTGGGCGAAGTGTAGAAATAGCGGGCCAAGGACTGGGGCAATCCGCACGTTCTTTTCGACTGGACCAGCGCCCTTACCTCATCGTAGAAAGATTTGCATGGGGCGAGAATGCACTTCCTTCTGCCAACAAACGCTCCTTCCTGAACGTCTGGTTTAAGGACATTGGGCGTACCCCGGCAATTCGAACAAGAATCTATCGATCTATGTTCGTAGCTACTCCAGAAACGAGCGATCCCGGCGTTGATCCCGTAATAGATAGAGCAGTCATAGCTACCCAATCTTCGCCGCTCAGTAAACCAGCACAGGATATTGCTCCACAATCTGACATGTTCATTACTGCGGATATTCAAAGCATTTCCGAAGAGGATGTGGAGGCCATCCACGTCGGAGCAAAAGCCCTTTACGTGATTGCAGGCATCAGTTACCGGGACGATTTCAGCGCCGTGCATGAAACCCAATTGTGCATATTTTATTTTGGTGACGAGCCAAGCCTTTGGCATTTCTGCTCGGTACACAACACAATACGCTAGACCTAAAAACGAAAGCTGCGAGAAGGTCCACAAACCTGTCGTTAGCCTGTCGCGCGACCCCAAGATTAACCTCCATCCTCCTCTGGTACGTCAAGCATGTTGACGCCCTAATTTGTCACGCGGTACCGAGTTTGTCCGCATCCTTCGCTGCGCCAAACGCCCGCAAAGTTGTGTTGAACTTGCGCGGCCGATGCTTGCCGCATTCTGATCGCCGTCCTCAGTATCTGATCTTCACAATTTGAGCCCGCCCGCCGCCGCGGCGGCGCGGGGCGGAACGTAGTGTGAGTCGCGAATCGAGGCGCAGCGGTCGAGGTAAGCCTCCAGTTGCTCGACGGAAAAAACGAAGCCATCCTGGGCGGGATCGTAGGGAATTCCTTTTTGTTTGTGGATCTGGTAAAGGGCGGATGCACGGTCGAGGTTGGCGCGCTCGTTGCGGCGGCGGGAGTCCTGAAGGTCGCGCAGGGTCACTAATGTTTTCTGGAACTGACGGGAGAGGCGCTGGGAGTGCAGTCCGAGGGTCGCGACGGCGCGGTGGGCGTCGACGATATCGAAGGTCGTCGAGTTATTCTTCGCGGGGTCGGCAGGCGGCTCGGCAGCGCACTGGAGCAGAGCGGCTTCGAGTCGCGGGATGCGGTTGAGGCGCCAGGCGGTGTCGGCGAGCTCGCGGACGAGCTGGGCTTCAGTGGGCGTCGCCGGCTGGTATTCGTCGTGGAAGCGGCTGAGATGCTGCTCGTAGGCGGCCGGATCCTCGGACGGGAGGACGGCGGACTGGCTGGTAAGTCCGTGAGTGAGCGCGTTTTGGGAGGCACGGCGCTTGCCGGTCTCGGTTCGGGGCCCGGTGGAGAACAGAGAATTCGCGCGATTGATATTGGCGCGGATGGCCTCGGCGTCGGTGTGAACGACGTGGGGAAGAGTGGTTGACATAGTGGACCTTTCGGGCTTGGGTTAGAACAGACCTTCGGTCCTCTGGATAGCACGGATGCGGCGCGAGCCAGCGAGGGCGGGTTGGGGAAGTGGTTGCGGAGGCTCGGAAGATAGAGGGGCGGGAGTGGTGACTGAGGCGAGGCGGGTGCGAGTCCGGCGGCTTACGCGACTGACGACTCAGAGAGGCTTACGGCTGCGGACCTCGCCAGGCAGCTCCCGTGTTCTGAGTGGGCGATCTGCGGGGCGGCCTTTTCTTCTTGGCGGCGGCCTCGGCGGCGCGAGCATCCGCCCGGAGGGACATGTCGGCTTCGGTGAAAGTGAAGGCGCGGAGGGTATCGCTCTCCTCGCGCTGCTCCAAGAGTGCCCGGCAAAGCAGGGGTAATTCCTGCATTCGAATCCCGTATTTCCGCACCAGGGAGAGATCGGCCCGGACGCTATAGACCAGCCGCACGCGTTGCTCTCCAATGCCTTCGAACGAGAAAACGCGAAACCCGACTTCGTGCGTGAATCCGACGAGAACGTACTGGATTTTCATGCGTCCTCCCTTCCGGCTGTGATGCGATGCTTACCCTGGTTCATCGGGATGCGGGTGGAACCTTGCTCAAAGCGCCGCGGGCGTCCCGGGAGCCAGCGACCGCTCGAAGTTTTCGCAACGGCGTGGGGCGCTTGTCCGGTTGATCGCGCTTGGCCCGGTCCATCACGGACTGGATCCGGGCGACGAGTTGCTTGGCGAGAACCAAATCGTCTGCGTTAGAACTGGAGCCGGGCAGCCTGGAATCGATAAACTCTCGGCGAAATATCTGATCGGAGGCCAAACTGCGCAGCAGCTCGAGCTCTCGCTCGCTGAATTTCACGTTGATGCGCGTCAACGGGAACCTGCTTGCAGCATAACGACTCGCCGCAACCGCTGAATCCGACACCGAGATTCCATAGTCCTCCCAGCCGAAACACCCAGCGCGCCGCCGAGGGTATCGCCCCGGACGGCAACCGCGGTCTAGGCGGCAGCCGCGCTTTGGCGCCGTCCGAACCGGTGGTGCCGGACGAAGGGCGCCTTTTGGTCTGTAATGAAGAGCGCTACCAGCGGGGGCCGCGCGAACGGCCGCCGGGACGATAGCCTCCGCCGGAGCGGTTGCCGCCGCCACCCGAGCCACGCTCAGGCTTCGGCCTGGCTTCGTTGACATTCAACGCCCTGCCATCGAGTTCTCTGCCGTTCAGCTCGTTAATGGCGCTGTCGGCTTCGGCGGCGTTGGTCATCTCAACGAACGCAAAGCCACGGGCCTGACCGGTGTCGCGATCGGTGACGAGATTCACGCGTTCCACCGTGCCGTATTGTTCAAACATCGCGCGAACCCCGTCTTCGGTAGCGCCATAGCTGAGGTTCCCTACAAAGATATTTTTCATCAGTATTCCTTTTTCAGTTTCAGTGTGAATCGCGGCAGGATCGAAACGCGGGCTTGTAGAGCGGACGAAGCGAAAGAGCCAAAATTAGCGGACTGAACTACCCCTCCATGTTTGCACGAAATGCTTTAGAAAACAAGGTAAAAATAGCATTTTGGCAGCGCGGGCGCAAAATCCCGGTGCGCCTCAAGACGGAGGATTGTCTTCCTCGGCAATGGGTTCCATCGGTTCGCCCATCTCCGGACCGGATGTCTCGCGGTTCTCGCTTTCGCTCCGGCGCTGAAGGCGTTTTTCCATTTTCGCTTGCTGGCGGTCCTTTCGCTGCTGTTCTTTCTGGCGCTTCTTGAATGTTTGGTTACCACGTCCAGCCAAGCGAATCTCCTTATTCTAATCCTCGTCGGTGGCTAGCCGGATGCCACACGGCGCGCAACCGGCCGGCGCGAATGGCGTGCTTAGGCCACGAGTATCCGGCGGGAGCCCGCTTTGTTGCTTCACGACTCCGGCGAACACTACCACGATAGCAGACCGATAGCAGAGGCTCCAAGAGGGCCGTGAGGGCGAGCTAAGGGCTGAGACGAGCGAGCGCGATCGGCCGGTGCGATGGGCGCAACGATTGGCCACTCAGGCCGCTGAGGAGTTCTCATCGTACAAAGGAAGATCCGCGGTCGCGGCACAGGCGGCCGCGACGGGTTAAATCACCCGGTCTGACCCAGTTCCACGTTAGGAACCGCGTGGCGGCGAAGGTCGGCCGACTCGACCCAGATCTCCTGGGCTCCCCAAAAAACCAGACAAAGCCCGATGGTGCTCTGAATTGCGGTCGGGAATAAAATGGCTTGCGCGGGAATGGTCGTGATTTTTCCGGTTTGACGACAAAATCCGTCCACCGGGTGAGTCAGGCGGTAGGTGGTGTCCACGCCTCTGGTTTCGCAATTTGCATGCCGCGCGAAGCGGCTCAGTGCGGGGCGCTCTTCGGGACAGCGACGCCGACCTCAACCGTATGAGCGGTGAGTTTACCGCCGGACGCGGCGGCGTGAATCACGACGCGGTCGCCGGGCTGGATGGTTTCTTTGGCGATGGGCTTGGCGGCTTTCGAAAAAGTCGTCTTAGCGTCGAGCAGGACCTCGACGGTTTTGCCCGCCGTGGTCTTGACGGTGATGGAAACCGGCGATACGGATGCGACGACACCGACGACGTGCTCGAGGCCGCCGTGAGCGAACGCCAGGGGAATCAGCGTGGCAAGGCCAAGTGCCGCGGCGAGCGCGGCACGTCTGGTGATGGCGGCGCGCCTAATGATGGTGATGATGGGCTGCAGGGTCTTCATGCATTTCTCCTCCACTTAAGAATTGTTTTTCATCCTGTTCTTCTTTTCGCTCGTCGGGCGTTTTGGGATTGAGCGACTCCATCTCCTGGATTTCGGTAAGCGAAAGATGCGGCAGGCGGCGGATGAAGCGGACCAGTTTCCAGGAGTCGTTCGGGTCGCTGCCGGGCGATCCCCAGGCGGGCATTCCGGTGAGGCGCACTCCATTCTCGATGATGTAGAAAAGCTGGCCGTCGGTCATCTGCTGCGTGCGGGCCTGGCGCATGTCGGGCGCAGGCGGGTAAAGCTGCTTGCCCAGTGGCGTGTCGCCGCTGCCGTCGTTGGCATGACAGGCGGCGCAATGGTCGGCCCAATGCGCGCGCGCCTCGGCTTCGACTTCAGAAGAATCGGGGATCGGGTTCGGGAGCGATCGGGCAGCGGCGGGAATGGCGTAGTTGCGGACCCGGAGCGCGACGGCGGCCTCGAACGGGCCGGGCGGCGTGCGGGCGCTGAAGCCGTCGGAGCGGACCTTGAGGAAGATCGCGGCGCAGAGCGCGGCGGCGATCGGGAACGCGATCAAGCCCGCGAGGAACCACCTCGGCCGCATATTTCACTATCGCATAGGGCGTGCCGAGCTTACCGGGCGGCCGGAAGCGCCGCGTTCGCTACACTAGACGCTAGCGCTCCAGAATGAAGATTTCGGCCGCGATCATCACCTACAACGAAGAGCGCAACATTGCACGAGCGATCGAAAGCCTGCGGTGCGCCGACGAGATCGTGGTGGTGGACAGCGGCTCGACCGACCGCACCGTCGAGCTGGCAACAAAACATGGCGCGCGTGTTTTGGACATGGCGTGGCGCGGCTACGCCGGGCAGAAGAATTACGCGTCAGAATGCTGCGAGAACGACTGGGTTCTGTCGCTCGACGCCGACGAAGCGCTGAGCGAATCGCTCGAGGCCGAAATCTGGCAGATCAAGAAGAACGGGCCGCAGTTCGACGGATACACCATGCCGAGGATGGCGCAGTACCTGGGCCGCTGGATTCTGCACTCGGGCTGGTATCCGGATCGCAAGCTGCGGCTGTTCGACCGGCGGCGCGCCAAGTGGGTGGGCAATTTCGTCCATGAGTCGGTCATGGTGGAGGGCACGGTAGGGCACCTGGATTCGAACATTCTGCACTACACCTGCAGTTCGCTCTCCGAACATCTGAAGACCATGGATCGCTACACCACGTTGGCCGCAGAGCAGCTGGTCAGCCAGAAGACGCAGATCGGATGGAAGGATCTGGCGCTCGATCCGGCCTGGACCTTTTTCCGAACGTATGTGCTGCAGCGCGGTTTTCTGGATGGCACCGAGGGGCTCGCGATAGCATACATGGCGGCGTTGTACAATTTCCTGAAATATGCCAAGGCTAGGAATATGAGTCCGCGAAGGTAATTTTTGGTCACACTGCACATCGATACGGGACGGGAGATGCGCGGTGGCCAGTGGCAGGCACTTTATTTGATGCGTGGCCTGGCGGCTCGCGGCCATACGGTGAGACTGCTGGCTCCGAGCAAATCGCCGCTGCTCGACGCCGCAAGAACAGAACGTTTCGACGCGCGCCCGCTGTGGCTGGTGACGATCCGGGCAGCGGCTGCGGGCGCGGACCTGGTGCACGCGCACGACGCACGCGCGCATACGCTGGCGCTATTCAGCGGCAAGCCGGTGGTTGTGTCGCGGCGCGTGGGGTTCCCGATCGGCCGGGGCCCGGCGTCCTTTTGGAAATACATGCAGGCGGCGCGTTTGATCGCCGTGGCTCAGTTTGTGGAGAACAATCTGGTGGAATCGGGCATTGACCGGCGGAAGATCTCGGTCGTTTACGACGGCGTGCCGATCCCGCAGGAGTGCCCGACGGATCCGGGAACGCGGTCTTCCATCGTTACACTCGATTCCTCCGATCCCGGAAAATGCGCCGGCCTGGTGGCGCAGGCGGCGGCTCTGGCGAACGTTCCGCTCGTTTTTTCGCGAAATCTGGAGCGCGATCTGCAATCGGCGGCGGCCTTCGTGTACATTTCTCAATTGGAGGGGCTGGGTTCGGCTGCTCTGGTCGCGATGGCGCACGGCGTTCCCGTGATTGCAAGCAATGTGGGCGGCCTGCCCGAGATTGTCGAGGACGGCGTGACGGGATTGCTGGTGCGAAACGATCCGATGGAGATCGCCAGCGCTTTGACCCGGCTTCGAGAGAGCCCCGCGCTGGCTTCACACCTGGGATCGCAGGGGCGGCTGCGCGCGCAGGAAGAGTTTTCGGTGGATCGCATGGTCGCCGGAACTATCGCCGAGTACGAAAGGGCGCTCGGTTGATGGAAGCAGTCCTCATTCAGGCTTGCATCGCGGCGCTGTTCGGCCTGCTGATCGGAAGTTTTCTGAACGTTTGCATTCATCGCATGCCGCGCGACATTTCCGTGGTCGCGCCACGCTCGTTCTGCCCGCAATGCGAGGCGCCGATAGCGTGGTTCGACAATATTCCGCTGGCGAGTTACTTCGCCCTGGGCGGGCGCTGCCGCAAATGCCATGCGCCCATCGGGTGGCGCTATCCCGTGGTGGAGCTTCTCACCGCGGCGGCGTGCTTCATTTCGATCGACTGGTTAGGCGTAAACGCGAAGGGCTTCAAGTTTTGCGTGTACGGGGCGATCCTGATCGCGCTGATTTTCTCCGACCTCGAAGAGCGCATCCTGCCCGACGAGTTCACCATCGGCGGCACCGTGATCGGATTCGTGTTCGCCGCTTTCGTGCCGCTACGTTACGGTCTGATAGGGCTGCTGTTTCACTCAGTGCACAATTTGCGGGTGCTATCGGTGGCCGAGTCAATCTTCGCGGCGGCCTTTTGCGGCGCGGCGCTGTGGGGAGTAGGCGCGCTTTATCAAAAACTGCGTCATCGCGAGGGCCTGGGGCTGGGCGACGTGAAGATGATTATGATGATCGCCTCATTCCTCGGGATCGAGACGGCGCTGCTGACATTGATTGTCGGATCGGTGCTGGGCTCGGTGGCCGGGATCATTTATATCTGGGCAACGGGAAAAGACGCATCCACTTATGAGTTGCCGTTCGGATCATTCCTGGGCATCGGCGCGCTGGCGATCGGATTCGTGGGCGACGTGATCCTGCGCTGGTACGGCGGGCTGGGCGCCTAACCCTTCGTCAGGGCCGCGAGCAGCAGGCACAGTACGTGTTTTTGATAACGGCGGCTGCTCCAGCCGCGTTCGAGCACCAGGTCCTCCCAGAGTCGAAGTGACGTGAGCGTCCACAGCAGATCGGCCGCGGAGGACGGATCCAGACCATCCCGCAAGTCGCCGTCGCTTTGGAGCCGGGCGATCATCTGGCGGCAGCCCTCCAGACGGTGCTGCAGCGGCGCCAGGGCATTTTCACGCACGTTCTGAAGCACACTTCGGAAGGCTGGCGCCTGGTGGCCTCGCAAAACACCGACAGTCTGCCGATACCGGACTTCCTGCATCCACCGGAGCCGGCGGCGGCCGGTACGGCGCGCTAGGACGCGAGCAGATCCGCCACCTGCACGCTGAGTCTTTTCACGAGCTGGGCCGGTGTACGATAAAAGCTTGGCCCGAATGAAAGACCTCTTCGAAGTCCTGAAGCCGGCGAGCAAGGAATGGGAACTCGCCCAGGCGCTGGACGCGGAGCGGATTCCTCATCACATCGCGATCATCATGGACGGCAACGGCCGCTGGGCGCGGGCCCGCGGACTGCCGCGCCATGCCGGTCACAAGGAAGGCGTGGAGCGCGTGCGCGGCTGCGTCGAGCGCTGCAGCGAGCGGGGTGTCGCCGCGCTCACGGTGT
>Ga0070734_10005930_pt1 | contig 10521 bp, 3 predicted proteins | sample Coa_R1_8_FD_66444 | JGI IMG/M metagenome (GOLD analysis project Ga0070734, IMG submission 66444) | Surface soil microbial communities from Centralia Pennsylvania, which are recovering from an underground coalmine fire - Coalmine... | ecosystem: Environmental > Terrestrial > Soil > Unclassified ... | reverse complement strand
CGACCCCCGGCGGAGGGCGTGCACCCAATCCGCTCTCCCTTTTCAATCGCTGGAAGATCGCCGACAACCTGCGCCGCAGCCTCCTGCCGGTCGCCTCGCTGGCGCTGCTGGCGTTCGCATGGTGTTTCTCCCCGATCCCAGGCGCGGTAAGCCTGCTCATCGGGACGGTGCTGCTGCTGCCGCCCCTGACCCTGTTCGCCACCCATCTCACCACGCGTTCGGAGGCGGGGTGGGGCGTAGGACGCCAGTTGGGAACCAGCCTGCTGCGCGCCGTGGTCTTCGCGGCGCTCATGCCGGGGGAGGCCTATGCCTCCCTGGACGCCATCGCGCGCGTCTGGTATCGGCGGTCCATATCGCACCGGCTCCTGTTGGAGTGGCAGACCGCGCAAGAGGCGGCTAGAAGCTCGCGGAAGCGCGAACGCCAGGCATTGCGCGCGGTAGGAACTCCGCTCGGTTTCCTGGCGGCAATGGGAGCTCTGTTCTGGCTCGCTCCGGCAGCCATCCTTCCAGCATCGCCCTATTTCGTCGTATGGATACTCGCTCCGTTCCTGGTCGCCTGGCTGAATGCGCCGGCGGATGGCCCGGCGATAGGCACGCTTTCGGAGGGAGATCAGCGGATGTTGCGCCAGATCGCGCGGCAGACGTGGCGCTACTTCCACGATTTTGTCGGGCCGCAGACCAACTGGCTGCCGCCGGATAACTACCAGGCAGAATTGCGTGTCGAGATCGCTCAGCGCACCTCGCCCACCAATATAGGATTGGGGCTGCTCTCGACCCTGGCGGCGCACGATTTCGGCTATATCCCCCTCGATGTCCTGATCGAACGCACCCAGGCGACCCTGCTGACCCTGGAAAAACTGGAGCTGTTCGAGGGGCATCTGCTCAACTGGTACGATACGCAGACGCTGACGCCGCTCTCGCCGCGCTATGCCTCGATGGTGGACAGCGGCAATCTGTTGGGCGCGATCTGGGCGCTGGGGCAGGGCATCGAAGAGTTGCTCTCCGCTCCCCTCCTGAGCCCCTCCGCTCTGTGCGGCCTGCAGGACACGCTCGGGCTGCTGCGCTCCCTGCCGTTGACCGACGGCAGGGCGAGAGAGCTTGTGGAGAAACCGCTCAGCGATCTGGAGGCACTGGCAGGCCGCCCTACGGAGGACATGAAAGAGATCGTCCGTCGTATTCGGTGGACGGCGACGCCGGCCTGTGTGCTGGTGAAGGCGCTGAACGACGGCTATCCGGGCCACCAGGACCTCCTTTACTGGGCGCAGCAGGTCGAGGGGCAGGTAACGGCATGGAATGAGGTCATCGATCGCTATCTCGGCTGGGTCGAGGTACTCGCCTCACCGCCCGAAGGGGGGCTGCTTGCGGGCGCCCCGGAGGTCCATGAGTGGCGGCGGCAAGCCCTGGCGTCCACCCCCTCCCTACGAACGTTGGCTACCGGCAATGTGGCAGGCTTGCGCGAACTGGTCGGCCTTCAGCGCCGCAGTGAGGAGCTGAATCTTCCCCCTGCCATGCATGCCTGGCTGGAGGTGCTGGAGAAGGCAGCCTCGCTTGCTCAATATCTGGCAGGCGAGCGCCTGGCGGAGGCGGAAGACATATTAGCCCGCCTGTATCACCTGGCTGATGGCATGAATATGCGGTTCCTCTATGATCCGGGCCAGCGGCTCTTTGTCACCGGCTACAATGTGAGCGAACGGCGCATGGATGCGAGCTACTACAACCTGCTGGCGAGCGAGGCGCGCCTGGGCAGTTTCGTCTCCATTGCGCGGGGCGAGGTGCCGGTGGAGCACTGGTGGGCATTGGGGCGGCCCTTCGGGACCGCCTACGGCGAGCAGGTCTTGCTCTCGTGGGGTGGGACCATGTTCGAATACCTGATGCCGCTGCTGCTCCAGCGCAGTTTCAAGAATTCGATGCTGGATCATGCGTGCCGAGCCGCAGTGGACTGCCAGATCGCCTATGGGCGACAGCACAATATCCCCTGGGGGATCTCGGAATCGGCGTTCAGCGCGGTAGATGCCGGGCGGACCTATCAGTATCGAGCCTTCGGCGTGCCCGGCCTGGGCCTCAAGCGCAGCCAGGAGGACGACATGGTGGTCTCGCCCTATGCGACCGCTCTCGCCCTGGCTGTCAACCCGCTCGCCGCCGCGAAAAATCTGCGACGGCTGTCGCGCCCATCGCATATGGAGATGCGGGGCAGTTATGGCTACTATGAGGCGATCGACTACTCGCGCCAGCAGAGCCCCGCAGGGCGGCGCGGGGTGGTCGTCTACACCTATATGGCGCACCACCAGGGCATGCTGCTGTGCGCCATCGATAATGCGCTCCACAACAACGTGCTGCAGGAGCGCTTTCATCGGGACCCACGTGTGCGCGCCACCGAATCGCTGCTGTACGAGCGCATCCCGATGGCTCCGGCCATCGTCAAACAGGGCGAGCAACAGGAGGCTGTTCCACGCCTGCCGGCGCTGGAGGCCCTGCCGCCCAAGGGACGCATAGACACGCCCTACACGCCCACCCCGCAGACGAACCTCCTCTCCAACGGCGCCTACAGCGTCATGGTGACCAACGCCGGAGGCGGTTATAGCCAGTGGCAGGATATTGAGATCACCCGCTGGCGCGCCGATACCACCTGCGATGCCTACGGCACGTTCTGCTATCTGAAGGACCTGGAGACCGGCACGAACTGGTCCGCTGCGTTCCAGCCCGTGGGAGCGATCCCGACGCACTACCGGGTGATTTTTAGCCCGGACAAGACCGAGATCCGGAGGCGGGACGAGGATACGGAGACCTTCACGGAGATCGTGGTATCGCCCGAAGACAACGTCGAGGTACGGCGCGTCACGCTGATCAACCGCTCCCGGCAGCGGCGGCGCATTGAACTGACGAGTTACCTGGAACTCGCCCTGGCGCCGCATAAAGCCGACCGGGCGCACCCGGCTTTCAATAAGATGTTTATCGAGACCGAGGCGCTGCCGGAGCAGGGCGCGCTGCTGGCCCGGCGGCGTCCGCGTGCGGCGACGGATACGCCGCTCTGGGCGTTCCATGTCGTCGCCTCCACCGACTTCGAGCCGTTCGCCCAGTACGAGACCGACCGGGCTCGCTTTTTGGGTCGCGGCCGCACGCCCGCCAGGCCGGAGGCGATGGACCGTGACCTGAGCCATACCGTGGGGAGCGTGCTGGACCCGATCTTCAGTCTACGCCGGCGCGTCACGCTGGAGGCCGGTCAGCGCATTCAGGTCGCCTTTGTCATCGGGGTCGCCGACGACCGTGAGAAGGCGGTCGCACTGGCCGAAAAGTACAGCGCTCCGCAGGCTGCACACCGAGCCATCGAACTGGCCTGGACGCACGCGCAGTTGGAGTTGCGCCATCTCCGCATCCACCAGAGGGAGACACAGGCTTTCCAGCAGCTCGCCTCCTATGTGCTGTACCCCACCGCTCTGCTGCGCCCTTCGGCGGATCTGCTGGCCCGCAACGCGCTGGGCCAATCCCACCTGTGGGCGCACGGCATCTCCGGCGATTTGCCCATCGTCGTGGTCACCATAGGAGACGCCCAGGACATGGATCTGGTGCGGCAGATGCTGCTGGCCCATGCCTACTGGCTGGCGCGCGGGCTGAAAGTGGACCTGGTTATTTTGAACGAGGAGGCTGTCAGTTACGATCAGCCCCTGCAGCAGCAGTTGCGCAAAATCGTTGAGGCGCACGCCTCGCCGGGTAGCATCGAGCGGCCTGGCGGCGTGTTTCTGCGCCCGCTCGGCCAGATCCCGGAGGCGGAGCGTACGCTCCTCCTGACGGCGGCTCGCATGGTCCTGATCGCCGCGCGGGGAGGGTTGGGGGATCAACTCACGGCCCCCATGCAGAGCGCCTCGCTACCGCCCAGGCTCGTGAAAAACCCCCGCATCAAGGAGGAGCCGTCGCCTTCGCTCCCCTTTATGGAGCTGCCCTTCTTCAACGGTTTGGGCGGTTTCACGCAGGATGGAAGCGAGTACGTCATCTATCTCGGCCCGGACAGCCGGACGCCGATGCCCTGGATCAATGTCATGGCCAACCCCTCCTTCGGCGCGCTGGTCTCCGAATCGGGGTCCGGCTTCACCTGGTACGGCAATAGCCAGAGCAACCGCTTGACACCCTGGTCGAACGATCCCATCTCCGATCCGGGCGGCGAGGCTCTCTATATCCGGGACGAGGATATGGGCGTCTTCTGGACGCCCACGCCGCAGCCGATCCGCGAAAAGGATGCCTATCGGGTCCATCATGGGCAGGGCTACACCCGCTTCGAGCACAACAGTCATGCCATCGAGCAGGAGTTGACCACCTTTGTGCCCATGGATGCGGAGGGGGGCGCGCCGCTGCGCATCCAGCGCCTGCGCCTCACCAACCGCTCCTCCCGGCGGCGTAAGTTGACGGTGATATGCTATTGCGAGTGGGTATTGGGCGGTGAGCGGGAGGAGACTCAGTTGCATGTCCGCACCCAGTGGGATGCGGCATCCCAGTGTCTGATGGCGCGCAATCCGTACCATTCCGACCTGGGCGGGCAGGTTGCCTTTGTCGCCAGCAACCTGCCTGCTGTCTCCTTCACCGGGGATCGCACGGAGTTTCTGGGGCGCAATGGCACACTCTCCGCTCCGGCGGCGCTGAAGCGCACCCGGCTGTCGGGACGCGTCGGAGCAGGACTGGACCCCTGTGCGGCTCTGCAGGTGACCGTGGAGTTGGACCCACAGGAGCAGACCGAGATCGTGTTCCTGCTGGGACAGGCAGCAGACGCAGGGGAGGCCCGTGCGCTCGGCCAGCGCTATCGCGAACCGAGGGCCTTTGAACAGGCGCTGCAGATCACGCGCGACTGGTGGAACGCGCTCCTGGATACCATCCAGGTGGACGCTCCGGACCTGGGCGTGAACTTCCTGATGAACCGCTGGTTGCTCTATCAGGGCCTGAGCTGTCGCCTCTGGGGCCGCTCGGCGTTCTATCAGTCCGGCGGCGCGTACGGCTTCCGGGATCAGCTACAGGACTCGATGGCGCTGGTCTACGCGGCGCCGCAACCTGCGCGGGCACAGATCGTGCGGACGGCGGCGCGCCAGTTTGTGCAGGGAGATGTGCAGCACTGGTGGCATCCGGCGTCGGGGGCGGGGGTCCGCACGCGGATCTCCGATGACCTGCTCTGGCTGCCGCTGGTCACCGCACACTATGTCCGGGTGACCGGGGATGCGGGGATCCTCGATGAGAGCATCCCGTTCCTGGATGGCAAGCCTCTGGACGAGCACGAGCACGAAGCCTACTACTCTCCTATGGTCTCTCAGGAGCACGCCTCGCTGCTGGAACATTGCAGGCGGGCGGTCTCAAAGGGCTTGACCTCGGGGCCGCACGGCCTGCCCCTGATCGGAACCGGGGACTGGAACGATGGCTTGAACCGGGTAGGGATCGAGGGCAAGGGCGAGAGCGTCTGGCTCGCCTGGTTCCTGGTCAGCGTCCTGAACGACTTCGCGGAACTCTTGCGATTGCGGTCGGGGGAGAAGGAGGCCGTGGAGTGGCAGGAGCGCGCCAAAAAGCTGGCGGAGACCATCGAGGCGCAGGCGTGGGACGGGGAGTGGTACCGGCGCGCCTACTTCGACGATGGCACGCCATTGGGATCACACCAGAGCGAGGAGGCGCAGATCGATTCCCTGGCGCAGTCGTGGGGGATCATCTCGGGTGCAGCGAACCCGGAGCGGGCGGAGGCGGCCATGCGGGCCGTGGAGGAGCGCCTGGTCCGGAAAGACGATAAGATGGTATTGCTGTTCACGCCGCCCTTCGATAAAACGCCGCACGATCCCGGCTATATCAAGGGGTACCCGCCGGGTGTGCGCGAGAACGGCGGGCAGTATACGCACGGCTCGCTCTGGGTGCCGTTGGCGCTGGCGCGCCGGGGAGAGGGCGATAAAGCCGTCGCCATTCTCCGCATGATGAACCCGGTGGAGCATGCCCACACCCCGGAGGATGTGGAACGGTATAAGACGGAGCCTTACGTGGTCGCGGCGGACATCTATGCGCTGGAGGGGCATGTGGGGCGAGGCGGCTGGACCTGGTACACGGGCTCCGCCGCCTGGATGTATCGCGTCTGGCTGGAGGAGGTCTTCGGGTTCCACCTGCGGGGCGACAAACTGACGCTAAATCCCTGCATCGCCTCGGAGTGGAACGGCCTGACGCTCCGGTATCGCTATCGCAGCGCTCGGTATGAGATCGTCATCGAGAACCCGCACCATGTCTGTACAGGCGTCGAAGCGGTCGAACTGGACGGGAAGGCGGTCATCGATAAAATCGTCGCGCTGAAAGACGACGGCCAGGAGCACACTGTGCACGTCCGGATGGGGTCGGGGTAACGCTTTCCCATCAGGGAAGGTGAGGGCGGAAGCTGTTGAACCAGGTCTGCTTCTGGTCGAAGTCGGCCACATAGATCGTCCCATCGCGTGCTATGCACATCGCGCCTACCGTGCCTGCAGCATCCGCCGCCGTGCCGATGGGAACGCCGTGATACGCCATACGCCCCAGATAGGTGCGTTCGCCCGTCCTGGGATCGTAGCAGGCGAGCTTGCCTCGGTTGTCGTATCCTGCATAGTAGATGCGGCCATCGCGGCCCTCCTTGATGGCGATGCAGAGCGACTTGCGGATACCGGGCACGGCCTCATCTCCAAAGGCGACGCCCAGCGCCCGGATGCTGCCGTCCGGGCCGTCGTCTGGACGATACTCAAAGAGGAGGCCGCTGGTCCATCCCACTCCGTAGATATGCTTCTGGTCGGCGCTCACCGCGAGATCGAAGGGAGTGTTGTCCTGAGTATTTGTCTCACCGGGAAATAACGGCACGCGCACGAGCAATTTTTCCACCCGGTCCGTCGCCGGATCGTAGCGCACCACATCGCCGTTCACCGTGAAGGTATAGCCACGTCCCTCCTTGAGGGCAATGGTGATCCGGCAGGGGTAGCCCAGAATGCGGCCCTTGTCGCTCACCTTTCCAGTGCGGATGTCGTAGACGACAAATCGTCCTGTAGGGTGCATCACGCAGTACACCTTGCCGACGCGTTCGGCCAGCGCCAGACTCATGATGCTCTCATGGGGGATCAGGATCCCATGGTCGGTCGCACGATGCGACCGTGTGTCGTAAGTGATTAGGTGCCCGCCCGTGTAGTCGCTGGGCGACTTCTCGAACTGCTCCAGCGTGTTCCAGTCGTAGCAGTGGGTGCCGAACCAGGCGACGCCCTTACTGTCGAAACGGATCTGCGAGTGGATCTTGCTCTGTGGCAGGGTCTTACTGCCCGCCTCCCCGCAGACCTCCTGCATGTCCGCCAGCTTCTCCTGATGGTGCGTCTTCGGATCGAAGGCGATCAGGCAGGCTCCCAGCTTCGACGCGTTGCAGGTACCCGCATAGATCCGCCCATCCGGCCCCTGCGTCATGGCGCTGAACATCTCCAGGCACTTCGTCTCCTCCAGCCAGGGCGTTCGGTCTACGGCGACCAGCTTCTCCTGCTGTATTCCAGGGGCCAGTACCAGCGTCAGCGCAAGTATCATTCCGATTCGATAACCAAGGATCTGCATGTTTGTCTTCTCTTATTCAAACCCAACGAAGAAGGTGGTACACCCATAGGAGGAACGCTCCGACTAGCGTGGTCAGCACAGTAGAGGGTACGCCCACCTTAAGAAAAGCCCAAAAGGAGAGCGGGCAATCCTTCTTTGCCCCTTGTGCTACGATCAGATTTGCCACACTGCCTAGCATCGTCAGGTTTCCGGCGAAGGTGGATGACATGGCGAGTACAAGCCACAGAAGCGGTGCATGCGGCAAGGGACTAATGAAGTTCCGCAGCAGCATGACAAAGGGAACGTTGCTAAAGACGTTGCTGCCGATCACCGAGCCGAAGGAGAACCTGCAGAGTTGCCAGAACCCGCCCGGCTTTTGGGTGAAGGCGGGCAGGAGTTGCGTCAGCCAGTGTCCCTGTGTCTTGGTGATTCCTTCTACAAGGACAAACAGCCCTGCAAAAAAGAGTAGGAGCGGCCAGTCAACGGCGTTCAACGCCTCTTCCGATGGACGATTTGCCCAGACCAGCAGCACTCCAGCCGCTACGAGCGCCGACAGATCGAGCGGTAGACCGCAGATAAAGGCGAGGAGTAACCCTACCAGAACGAGGAGCGTCTTCACGGCCAGCTTCTTATGCAGCGCGATGTTCTGTCCCTCCTCGCTACCGTCGAGCGTAAAGCGTACGCCGGAAAGCGTTTTTCGGTAGAGAAACGCGATGATCGCGGCGTTTATCGTCAAACACACTAGCCCGACCGGAATCATGCGCAGGGCGAAGGCGATCCACGACCAGGAAGAAGATTGCCCGATGAGAATGTTCTGCGGATTGCCGGTAATGGTCATCACTGAGCCGACATTGCTGCTTGTCGCCAGCCCCAACAGATACGGCTCTGCCCGCAGCCCGGCGCGTTTTGTGGCTGTCAGAAGAAGTGGGGTCATCAGTAAGCAGATCGTATCGTTGATAAAGAGCGCGGAGAGGACACCTGCGACTATACACACGATCCAAAGAAGCTGCCGAGCACTGTGGCTACGCTTGAGAAGCAGGTGTGCCAGTACATTGAGCAGTTCCGAGGCAGTGGCATAGTGAATGACAAGCATCATGCCGAGCAGGAGGACAATTGTAGGGAAGTCTATCGCGTGCAGGGCTTCCTGACGGCTCAAGACCCCGAAGGTGACCATGAAAACACCGCCCAACAATCCGACGGCGGGCCGGTCTAGTTTGCGCGGCGAGTGTTCTCCGGCTATGATGACCAGGTAACACATAACAAAGATACAGATGGCTCTAAAACTCACAGGTTTCCTTTTGTCTGTCCGAACGCATTTGCACCAATAGCACGGGAGTATCTCATAGAAGCACATTTATCTCCATTATACCCAGGTCAGATCACCTGAAATAGTACAATGAGAATGCAGGAAAAGTGCGTCTCAGCATACAAATGGATCAAGGTTCGCCGGAAAAATCCAGAATGAGATGGGATTCGAGACACGCGATGGATTGTCCTGCCCAATCACGATTCTCTCGCCGTGAGGCGCTGGCATGGGGAGGCTGCCTGCTGGCTGCTCCGACGCTGTCGGCTGCAGGGCGCCGCCCGAAGCGTGTAGCCGGGATCACGACCGTGTACTACCATAACTCCCACGCGGACGTTCTGTTGAGTCGATTGCTGCAGGGGGAGAACCTGGACTTTCATAGCCGGAAGCCGGACCTCGATCTGGTCAGCCTGTATGTGGACCAGTTCCCGCAGAACGACATGAGCAGATCCTTTGCGCAGCAGTATGGCTTCCGGCTCAGCGCCACGATCGAGGAGGCGCTCACGCTGGGCGGCGACCGTCTGGCAGTGGATGGCGTTCTCATCATCGGAGAGCACGGAAACTACCCCCAGAACGAGAAAGGGGAGGATCTTTACCCCCGCAAGCGCTTCTTCGATGCGGCGTTGGAGGTGCTACGCCAATCGCGCCGGAGCGTGCCCATTTTTGTGGACAAGCATCTCTCGCATTCCTGGCAGGAGGCCAGGGAGATGGCGGATGAGGCGCACAGGATGCACATCCCCCTGATGGCGGGGTCCTCTCTGCCGAGTACCTGGCGTCGCCCCGCGCTGGAGGTGTCCAGCGGCGCACGGCTGAAGGAGGCGGTAGCGATCTCGTATCATACGCTCTATGGCTATGGCTTTCACGCGCTGGAGATGCTCCAGTGCCTGGCCGAGCGGAGGCAGGGGGGAGAGACGGGAGTGCGGCGGGTTCAGTGTCTGGAAGGGGCTGCCGTCTGGGAGGCGGGCAGGCAGGGCCGCTACGATAGGGCGCTGCTGGAGGCGGCGCTGGCGCGCATTCCCGGCGTTGCGCTCCATGGCCTCGAAACGGCAGTCCCCAATCCGGTAGTTTTCCTCATCGAGTATCGTGATGGGTTCCGGGCGAGCGTCTTCACCCTCAACCCCTCCGTCGGCGCATGGTCCATCGCCTGGCGGTCTGCCGAGAGCCGGGAGCCGCAGGCCACTCTCTTCTGGACCCAGGAGGCGCGACCGTTAGGCCACTTCACCTTCCTCCTGCACGGCATCGAGGAGATGATCCATACCGGTCGGTCCACACGGCCTCTGGAGCGCACGCTGCTGACAAGCGGAATGATGGACTTCCTGCTCACGTCCCGGCTTCAGAGAGGCGCCGTTGTCGAGACGCCCGAACTTGCGATCCGCTATCATTCCCAGAGCGATTGGAAGGATCCCGGACCGCCTCCGCCCGGACGTCCTCTGGACCAGCAATAGATCCGAAAATCAGGACAGTTAGCGGTGGTAGCCTATGGCATGGGAGGGCGGCACTTCGCCGGTTAATGAACGACCGCCCCCGGATGTTTGCTCATGTCAATGGAGATCGGCTTGCGAAAACCGGTGACGGAATTGCCGGAGATGACGTGCTTGCCCGGATTGGGCGAGGGCGGCGATGGCACGTAGATGCCCATCGAGCCGACGCCGGATAGGGTATTGTGTGTGATTTCGGAG
>Ga0070734_10005929_pt1 | contig 10522 bp, 9 predicted proteins | sample Coa_R1_8_FD_66444 | JGI IMG/M metagenome (GOLD analysis project Ga0070734, IMG submission 66444) | Surface soil microbial communities from Centralia Pennsylvania, which are recovering from an underground coalmine fire - Coalmine... | ecosystem: Environmental > Terrestrial > Soil > Unclassified ... | reverse complement strand
TCGATGCTCTCCATCGGGATGTTCGGCTCCATGAGCACGATCCAGGACAAGCGGTTCGGTTTCATGAAGCGCATCCTGTTGACCCCCACCAGCAAGGCGACGGTCTACCTCACCAAGGCGCTCGGGTCCGCGACCCGGGGGTTCGTCCAGATCCCTGTGATGGTCGCGGCCGCCTACGTCTTCGGCGTCCGGTTCAACGGGGACCCGCTCATGTGGGCGGGCTGGGTCCTGGGCCTCGTCTTCCTCGGGATCGGGTTCTCCGCGTTCTTCCTCGCCATGACCGCGTCCAGCACCGACTGGCAGACCCCGGGGGTCATCTCGAACTTCATCACCATGCCGCTGATGTTCGCCAGCGGGGCCCTGTTCCCGGCCTCGAACTACCCCACCTGGATGCAGTACATCGCCAACTGGAACCCGGTCGGCTACTCGGCCCTGTTCGGCCGGGGGATCCTCGTGAACGGCACCGCCGACTGGACGTATCTCGGGTATCTCGCGGTGTTCGCCGCGGTGATGCTCGTCGCGGGCACCGTCGTCGCAAGCCGCTACCTGAAGGTGGAGTAGGGGCCCGCCCCCCCGGGCCGCGGCCGGGGGGGTGGCCTATAGTCTATGGGTCAGTCTATATTCTAAAGCCATTCACTATATATGGCGCCGCCCCCCTCGTTCCCTCGATGACAACGAAGGAAAGGAACGGCCGGGCCGCCTCGGGGCGGCGCCGGGGCTCCCCGACGGGGGCCGTCGGATCGACGAACGCGCCACGACGCCTCCAGCGGATGGGATCCGTGACGGTGGGCGTCGTCCTCCCCAAGTCCTGGGTCGGCGAGCAGGGCCTCGCGGCCGGGAGCCCGGTGGAGGTGAAGCCCCTCCAGGACGGCGCCCTCCTGGTCCGGGCCCCGGAGCCCCACGGGCGGGACACCTGCACCCTGACCGTCCCGCCGAACACCCCTCCCGAGCACCTGTTCCGGCAACTGGTCGCCGCCTACCTCGGCGGGGCCACCGAGGTCGTCCTCGTGGAGCCCGGCGGGATCACCGCCGAGACCCGGGGGATCGCACGGATGTTCGGCCGGCGGGCCGTCCAGCCGGAGGTCGTCAGCGACGAGGGCGACGTCCTCGTCCTCCGGGACATCACCGCGGGCCCGGACCTCTCGCCGTCGCAGCTCCTTCGCCGGATGTTCCAGCTGGTCCACGAGATGCAGCGGACCGCCGGAGGGTTCCTGGGGGCCGGCCACCCGGTCGACCTCGGCAGCCTCGCCCACCGGGACGACGAGGTGGACCGGCAGGCCTGGCTCGTCGAGCGGACCCTGGTCCTCCAGCTGGACCCGCACCGTCTCGGGGAGGGGGCCCCCGCGCCCCGCCACGATCCGATCTCCCCGCTGCTGCTCGCCCGGGCCCTCGAGCGGGTCGGCGACCACGCCGTGGTCCTCGGCGAGAACGCGGCCCGGCTCGCCGAGTGCCCGGTCCCCGAGTCCGTGACCTCCGCCCTGCGGGCCTACCACCGGCAGGCCCTCGAGTACCTCGCGAGCGCCTTCGAGGTGACGGAGCAGCCGGACGTGGACCGGGCCAACGACCTCATCGACACCGGCGAGGCCCTCCTGGCGGCCCACCACACCCTGACCGAGAGCTTCCTGGTCCGCGACGGGGCCCCCGAGCTCTCGTCGATCGCCTCTGCGTGCCTCGGGCTCGTGCTCCAGTCCATCGACCGCACCGCGGCCTACGCGCAGGACATCGCGCAGGTGGGCCTCGATCGGGCCATCGCGGCCCGGATCGAGCGGACCCGGGGGGACGGCCCCGCCGAGAGCGCCCCGGGGCTTTCGAGGGCCCGGCGGGCCGCCGAGCCCCCGGCACCGGCGGCCTAGGGACCGGGGATCTCAGCCCCGGTGGCCGAGGTGGGCGCGCACCCGGTCCCAGGACTGGTGTGTCGCCGCGACGCTCCCCGGAGTTCCCGTGAGCAGGTGCTGGACCCGTCCGTCGCTCCAGGTGAGGAACACCTGCGGGATGAGGTAGTCCGGGTCCCAATCGCCGTACAGCCGGACCAGCTCGTCCGCCACCGTTTCCTCGGCGGGTCGGTCGATGTCGAGGAGTCGGAGCGGCACGTCGAGGTCCCGGGCGAGGATCTTCCCCTGGTCCACCGACAGCGGGTAGCAGTGAGGGCACCAACGGGCCATCACCACGTCGAGCCGGACGGGTCGGGCGTCCATCGGTCCCCGGCGTCCTAGGCCCCCGCGCGGATTTCACCATTGGCTCCCGAGGGGGGCCGCGCGCGGCCATCTCAAATACGCGGGCTCCGTCGGCGGCGACGTGCCGGCCAAGGTCCGTTCGCGGAAGCATCCTGCGACCCGACGGGCGCCCCGGACGACGGCCCGGGCCCCCGCCCCGGCCCCCGTTCATCGGCCGTCGGCGGAAGCGCCCCGCCCCCTCCTCCTGGAGCGGCCGCACGCCCACATCGTCTGCCGCGCCTGCGGGCGGATCGCGGCCCTGTCGCTCGACACCGACGAGGAGCTCCGGCTCGAGGCGATCTCCCACGCCGCGCCGGACGGCTGGTCGGTGGACCTCGTGGCGTTCTCCCTCACCGGCGCGTGCCCGAAGTGCCGCCAGGGCCCGGCGGCCCCCGAGTAGCCGGATCGCCCCGGGGCACGGATGCTCGGATTCTTCACGACCCCCCGGATCGCGCTCGGACCGGGAGCCGTCCAGCAGCTGAGCGCCCTCGACGCGCACCGGGTGCTGGCGGTCCTGGACCCGAACGTCGCCGGGACCCCCGCGGCGGTCCGGGCGATCGAGGAGCTCCGCAAGATGGACGGGGCCGTGGAGACCGTGTCGGTCCCGCCGGGAGAGCCCACGGTGGCGTCGGTCGAGGGCCTCGTGCCCTCCGTACGCTCCTCGTCGCCGGACTGGGTCGTGGGCATCGGGGGAGGCAGCGCCCTCGACACGGCGAAGGCACTGTGGGTGCGCGCGTCCCACCCGGATCTCGCCTGGGACGCCATCACCCCCTTGACCCCCCTCGCGCTCCGGGACCGCTGCCGGTTCGCGGCGGTTCCGACGACCGCCGGCAGCGGGAGCGAAGCGAGCTGGGTCCTCCACCTCCGCGGCGACGCCGGAGCCTTCCTCGAGGTCGCGTCCCGGGAGCTGGTGCCGGATTGGGCCGTCGTGGACCCGTCGTTCCTCGCCACCCTCCCGGCGAAGATGGCCGCGGAGACGGCCGCCGACGCCCTCGCCCATGCGCTCGAGGCCGCGGTCTCGGAGTGGGCGAACCCGTTCTCGGACGCCCACGCCCGGGCGGCGCTCTCCGTCGGGCTTCCGGGGCTCGCGCGTCTGGGGCGACGCCCCGACGACGACCTGCGGGAGTCCCTCCTCTACGCGTCCACCCAGGCGGGAATCGCAGCCTCCAACGCCCAGGTCGGGCTGGTCCACGCCCTGGCGCATGCGATCTCCACCGAGTTCCCGGTGCCGCACGCCCGGCTCATCGCCCCGCTCCTCCCACCGGTGGTCGAGTTCAACTTCCCGTCGGCGCGGGACCGCCTCGCGGCCCTGGGCCCGACGGTGGGGACGGCGCTGGTCCAGAACCGGTTCGCGCTCTCGGGGGCGATCCGGGCCGCCACGGAGGCGGCCGGCCTCGCGAAGAACCTCCGGGAGGCCGGAGTGCCCACCGCCGCCCTGGAGGCGAAGCTCGATCTCCTCGTCGGGCGGGCGCTCCGGATGCCCGGCGTGGCATCCAACCCCCGGGTCCCCTCGGCCACGGAGGCGTCCCGGCTCCTGCGGGCCGCGTCGACGGGCGGCACCGTGGATTTCTAGGCCGCCGCCTTTCCGGCCTTCACCGACAGCGGCGGCGTCGGGGGCGGGGACTCCACCCGATTGGAGACCGCGTGGTTGATGGCGATCTCGGCGAGGTCGCTCGCGTACGAGGCGCTCCGCTCGAGGCTCTCCAGTACGTAGGCGAGCCCGACGGCCATCTTCCCCTTCTTGGTGGACAGCTCCCGGAGGATCTTCTCGCGCTCCCGGACCACCCGCTTCGCGTCGTCGACGACCTTGTTGGCGCGCTCGATGTCCTTCGTCTCCAGGGCGTCCACGGCGTCGCTCAGGGTCTGGGCCGCCGACCCGGCGAGCCCTTCCAGGGTCTCCACAAGTCCGGGCGGGAGCTTCTCCCGGTCGAGGATCTGCACCGTCTCCGCGATCCGGACCGCGTGGTCGGCGATCCGCTCGAGGACCCGGGAGGCGAGGAGGTAGGTGGCGCACTCGGGCAGGGTGAGCCCCAGGGAGGCCAGGGTGCGGGCATCCCGGAGGGCCGTGGTGACCTGCTTCTGGACGAACCAGTGGAGGCGGTCGACCTCCCAGTCCCGTTCGATCACGTCCCGGGCGATGGAGGCGTCCTGGGCCCGGAACGCGGCCATGGCGTCCGACTGCATCGCCCGGACCATCTGGTGCATCCGGCGGATCACGGAGGGGATCGGCAACGGGTTCGAACCCACGACGTCCTGCAGGACCACCGCATCGGCGGTCTCCTCCAGGATCTCCGGGCCGATCATCCGCTGGGTGAAGCTCCGGACCACGTCCCGGGTCCGGGCGTTCATCCGTCCCGGGGTCCGGACCTCGAGCAGGGGGGCGCCGGCGATGTACTCGGCCACCAGCCGGCGGAACAGGTGGTCCTCCTCCATCTCGTTGCTGACCTCGACGGTGCGGCGGAGGTCCTCGGTCCGACCCCCCTCCTCCGGGTAGACCGTGAGCGAGCCATCGGAACGGGGCGCGAAGAACAGGACGTCCCCCGGGCGCAGGCCCCGGCCCGTCACCCAGCTCTTCGGCAGCGAGATGATGAACGTCGAGCCGCCGGTCTTTTGGATGCGACGTCCGTGGAATCCACCGGCGGTCCGCATGGAAGTGGGTGCGGGACCCCTCCCTACACTATATAGGTAACCGAACCGGACCGCCGGTCCGTCGCGTGGGGGCGCCGGCCGAGGGGCCGGGGCCCGCCGGCCCGACCGACCTAAATAGCCTGCCGACCGATGGCGTTCGGTCGGCCTCCATGGCGAGCGAAAGGCCTCGGGGGGCCCGCTTCGACGGTCGCCCGATCGCCGCCGCCCCCGGCGAGACCCTCGCGCAGGCGCTCTCCCATCGAGAGGTCCCGATCCTCCAGCGGTCAATCCGCTACCACCGTCCCCGGGCCCCGTTCTGCGGCATCGGCCAGTGCACCGGCTGCCTCGTCCGGGTGAACGGGGTCCCCAACGTCCGGGCGTGCCGGTGGGTCCCCTCGGACGGGGACGTGATCCGGACGGAGAACGCGTGGCCCTCCCCGAGGCTCGATCTGCTCGGGCTGCTGGACCGGGCGTTCCCCCACGGCCTCGACACCTCCCACGGGTTCCGTCGTCCCCGGGCGTTCACGCCGCTCTACCAGCGGGTCGTCCGGCGATTGGCGGGGTACGGCCGGGTCCCCGACGGGCCAGCCCCGCCCCCTCCGCCCGGGGAACAGATCGAGACCGACGTGCTGATCGTCGGCGGCGGAGGGAGCGGCTCCGCCGCGGCCCGGACCTTCCTTGACCGCGGCGTCGTGCCGACGGTCGTCGAGCGTTCGCCGGCGCCCCCCGCGGTCCCGGGGGTCCGCTGGCTCGGCGGGACCGAGCTCTCGTTCCTTCCCGGCCGGCCCACGCCGGAGCGCCCGTTCCGGGCCCTGGCCGTCCGGGACGGCCGGATCGGCGTCTCGATCTCCGCGCGACGGGTCCTGGTCGCCACCGGGGGCTACGACGGCCCCCTCATGTTCCAAGGGAACGACCGCCCCGGAGTGCTGACGGCGGACGGCGCCCTCACCCTCTCTCCCGCGGGCGGTCCGCCCCCCTTCCACCGCGCGGTCATCGTCGGGGGGACGCCCCGGGTGGCCGGCCTCCTCGACCGGTGGGGCGAGCACGTGGAGGCCGTGGTCGCCCCCGGACCGGTCCATGGATCGGTGGCCGAGCGGGCCGCGCGGCTCGGGGTGGCGGTGTATCCCCGCACGCTCCTGCTCGGGGCCCGGGGGAACGGCCGGGTCCGATCGATCCGTCTCGCGGCCCGCGGCGGGGGTGTCCCATCGACGCTGGCGGTCGACGCCGTGGTCCTCGCCCACCGGCGCCTCCCGAACCCCCAGCTGTTCTTCCAGGCCGGCGCCAAGATGGAGTGGCGGTCCGCGGGCGGCGCCTACTATCCGACCCTCGACGGGTGCGCCACCTCGGTGGCCGGCCTCTGGGCCGCGGGGACGGCCGCCGGGTTCCTCGATCCGGACGGCCCGAACGCCAGCGGGGTGGCGGCCGCGCGCCAGGTCCTGGGAGGCCCGGCCGGGGCGTCCCCCCCGCCGGCCCGGGTGGCGAACGACGGGCCCGGGGAGCTGGAGGGGTACTATCGGGAGCTCCTCGGGCAGCGCCGCGGTCGAGGGAAGCTCGTCCTCTGCCCGTGCGAGGACGTCCTCCTCGAGGAGGTCCAGGAGGCGTCGCGACGGGGGTACCGGGGCGTTGAGGTCGTCAAGAGGTACACGGCGGCGGGCACGGGGCTCTGCCAGGGCCGCTACTGTCTGCCCGACGTTCTTCTCGTCCTGAGCCAGCTGGAGGGCCGCCCCCCGTCGGAGGTGGGGTACATCACCCAGCGTCCCCCGGTCCTCCCGACCCCGCTGTCGGCCCTGGCCGGCGTCCCGGAGGAGACCCCGTGACCGACGCCCCGTCGCGATCGCAGTACCGCGTCGTGATCGTGGGCGGGGGCATCATCGGGCTCTACACCGCCCACCATCTCGCGAACGCGGGGGCCGGTCCCATCCTCGTGCTCGAGCGCGGGTTCCTCTCCTCCGGCGCCTCCGGTCGCAACGGCGGCGGCGTCCGACAGCAGTGGGAGACCACCGCCACGGTCCGCCTCGCCCGGGAGTCCGTCGCCGACTACCGCCGGTTCGGGGTGGAGTTCGGCTACAACATCTGGTTCCGGCAGGGCGGGTACCTGTTCCTCGCCGAGACCGACGCGGAGCTCGCCCGGCTCCGCGGCGTCCAGAAGGTCGTCGCCGCGGAGGGACTTCCGGCCCGGGTCCTCGACCGGGACGGGGTCCAGCGGCACGCCCCGTGCCTCGCCCTGGACCGGATCGTCGGGGGGACGTTCCTTAGGACCGATGGGACGCTGTACCCGTTCCCGGCGGTCTGGGGCCTCTACGAGGCGGTCCGCCGGCAGGGGGTCGAGGTCGTGCTCGGGACCGAGGTCACGGGGATCCGTACCTCGGACGGACGGGTCGTCGGGGTCGAGACGTCGAAGGGCCCCCTCGGGGCCGACGTCGTGGTCAACGCCGCCGGCGGCTGGTCCGGGGACCTGAGCCGGAAAGCGGGCCTCTCGGTCCCGAACGTCGCGAGCCGCCACGAGATCCTGGCCACCGAGCCGATGAAGCCGTTCCTGGACCCGATGGTCGTGCGGGCGTCGGACGGCCTGTACTTCAGCCAGACCCTCCGGGGGGAGATCGTCGGCGGGCTCACCCTGCACCCGCCGAGCGGCACCGCGGCGGGGATGCCGAGCTCTCCGGAGTTCCTCACGGCCATGGCCCGGGCCCTGACCGGCCTCGTCCCGCGGCTGGGCCGGATCGGGATCCTCCGGGCCTGGTCCGGGTTCTACGACGATACCCCCGACGGCCTCCCGGTGATCGGCGAGGACCCCCGCCTGCGGGGGTTCGTGCACGCCAACGGGTTCGGCGGCCACGGGTTCATGCTGGCCCCCGCGTCCACCCGTCGGGTCGCCCGGGCCGTCCTCGGCGAGAAGAGCGACCTCGACCCGGCGATGTTCGGGCCCGGCCGGTTCCTGGGCCCGCGCCCCACGGTGCCGGCGGAGCGGCTGAGCCTCGGCTGAGGCCCCGGGAACGCCGTAATAGCCCGGCCCCCCTCGCCTCCCTGTGGCGACCCCGTCGTTCCCCCTGGAGCCGTTCGATGCGGAGAAGCTCCCGGGCCCCGACGAGGCGGATCCCCTCCACCGGGCCGCGTTCCGGGCGGCCCTCGCGGGCGCGGACGCGTACCGGCTCACGCGCGCGGCGGTCCGGCGGGACGGGACCGTCCTGCGGGTCGGGAACCGGTTCGTCCCCATCGCCCGGTACCGGGAGATCGCGTTCCTCGCGCTCGGCCGGGCCTCCATCTCCCAGTCCCTGGCGGTCACCGAGGCCCTGGGCCGCTCGCTCACCCAGGGGTTCTCGGTGGGTCCGGACGACCTTCCCCCCGAGGTCCCGTTCCGCTCCCGCCTCGTGCCCTCCGCGGAGCCGGGGGACCCGGTCGCGCCCGAGATCGCCGCCTCGTGCCTCGAGCTCGCCGGGGAGCTCTCCGACCGGGACCTTCTCCTCCTCCTCCTCTCCCCCGGCGCCTTCGGGCTCCTCGCTCAGGCCCCCGAGGACGGGGCCCCGGCCTGGCGCGAGCTCCTCCGCTCCTTCTCCACCGCCGGGGCGACGCCCGGGGAGGTGGCGCAGATCGCCCGCCTCACGGCCCGGGGACCGGTCGCGGGTCGTTTCCCGGAGGGCGTGAAGGCCGACGTGGTCACCCTGGTCGTCGACCGGGGCGAGGGGGCCACCCTCCTGGGCGGCGGCCCCACGGTCCCGGTCTCCGACGAGGAGCGACGGACCGGGCGCGCGACCCTCGAGCGGATCGGTCGCTGGGGGTCGCTCCCCGAGCCGCTGCGGGCCGCGTTCCAGCCCGACCCCAGCCGGCGGTCGGGGCGTCCGGCGAACGTCGAGCGGCCGGTGATCGTCGCCGAGCCCGCCGACGCCCTGCGGGACGCCTCCGAGGCGGTGGGGGAGAAGCGGTGGCTCCCGCGCCTCGCCGAGCTCACGAACCCTCTGCCCCCGGTCGAGGCCGCTGACCGGTTCCTCGCCAAGGTGGAGGAAGCGATCCAGATCGACGGGGACCCCTCGTCGAAGGGGTGGGTCGTCTTCTCGCCGCTCACCCTCGGGCTCCTGGAGGGGACCGATGAGCGCGCGGCGATCGGTCAGTTCCTCTCCCGGGCCAGCCGACGGATCGCCCGGCGCGACATGACCGTCGGGGTGGCCCGGACCGCCGGGGCGGCCGCCGGCGACCGGTCGCCCGCCGGCGGGGTCGTTGCCGCGGCCGCCGACGCCCGGGCCACGCCGAGGGCCCGGGCGATCCTCCTGCAGCCGGGCATCACCGACGTGGGGACGCTGGCCACCGCCGTGGTGCCGAGGGCGCCCGCCGCGTAGGGGATCGTGGCCGACCACGGATCCGGGACCGAGCGGCCCCCCGGGGGGGTGCGCCGGTTCGGCCCCCTCCTCCGGAACCGGTCCTTCCGCTCGTACTTCCTCTCCCTGGCGGCCGGCGAGACCGGCTACTCCGTCTACGCCGTCCCCGTCATCTGGCTCGCCCTGCGGATCAGCGGGAGCGCGGAGTTCACCGGGATCGTCGTCGGCCTCGAGTTCGGGATCTACGCCCTCACCTTCGCGGTGGCCCCGTTCGTCGACCGGGTCGCGAACCTTCGGACGATCCTGCTCATCGGGTACCCGCTCCAGGGCGGGCTCGCGATCCTCCTCGGTCTCCTGGCCACCGCCGGCGCGCTCACACCGGCGCTCCTCCTCGGGCTCGTGGCCGCGATCTCACTGCTGTGGGACTTCACCTGGACCGCGCTCAACGCCACGCCGCCCCGGATCGTCGCCCCGGACGACCTGTTCGCCGCCAACGGCCTCTCCGGCGCGGTCTCCGGGGGCAACCAGATCGCCGGGTTCGCCATCGGTGCCGCGCTCCTCGTCGTCGTCGGGCCCGCCGACGGGATGCTTCTGTACGGGGCCTTCAACCTCCTGGGGGCCGCCCTCGCGGTGCCGCTGGAGGCCCGGCTGGCCCGGGCGCCGTCCCGGGGGTTCTCGGCCGAGTTCCGGGAGGGGTGGGAGTACCTGACGGAGACCCGGTCCCCGCCGATGCGGACGCTGGTGAGCTTCTCCGCGGTCCAGGGGCTCCTGAGCGGCACCGCGCCGGTCCTCGTGGCCCTGGTGGCCGCCCGGCGGTTCGCGGAGCCCCTTCCCGCCTACGGGATCCTCTTCACGGCGTTCGCCATCGGAGGGGTGGCGGGGAGCTTCGCCCTCGGCGCCCTCTCCCCCCGGCGGTCGGTGGGCGCGATCCTCGCGGGGACCACGGTCCTGGAGGGGATCCTCCTCCTGGGGGCCATCGCGGCCGCCCCGTCGTTCGTCCCCAGCGGGATCGCGTGGTTCTGCGTCGGGTTCGTCGACGTGGCGTTCTACACCACGCTCCTCGTCCTCCTGCAGGCCGCCACCCCGTCGCCGCTCATCGGGCGCACCATGGGGAACACCTACCTGTTCCGGGGATCGGCCCGGGCCGCGGGCGCGGCCCTGATCGGCGTGGCGGTCTCCTCGTTCGCCCTGCTGCCGGTGGCCCTCGGGCTGGCCCTCACCTTCGCGATCCTGGGGCTCGGGATCCCGGCCGCCCTCCCGGCCCTGCGGCGCCTCGCGTTCTAGCGCCGACCGGTCCGGGCGTCGTCGCGGAAGCTAGAACCGATCTCCGGACAGGCACAGGAACCGGGGGTCCCGGGTGGCGAACGCCTC
>Ga0070734_10005928_pt1 | contig 10522 bp, 9 predicted proteins | sample Coa_R1_8_FD_66444 | JGI IMG/M metagenome (GOLD analysis project Ga0070734, IMG submission 66444) | Surface soil microbial communities from Centralia Pennsylvania, which are recovering from an underground coalmine fire - Coalmine... | ecosystem: Environmental > Terrestrial > Soil > Unclassified ... | reverse complement strand
GACGCCGACAAGACGCTGAATATGATCCTCTCCCGCCTCGACGATATGAAGGCGGAAGACACGGTCACCATCGACCTTCGCGGCAAATCGGCATTTACCGACTACATGATCGTCACCACGGGCCGGGTGAACCGGCACGTCGGCGCGATTGCGGAAAATGTCGCCAAAGGTCTTAAAGAAAGTGGGATCACGAGCCCCCATGTCGAAGGCTTGCCCAATTGCGATTGGGTGCTGATCGATTCGGGCGATGTGATTGTCCACATCTTCAGACCCGAGGTCCGCGAGTTCTACAATCTCGAGAGATTGTGGACGCAGGGTCCGGCGACCGCGAAGGCCGTCTAGCTTTCGGATCGGTCGAGAGGTTTGGAGTCCGGCTTTCCTTCTCGGGCGCCGCCCGAGAGGGTGATGGATGTCAACTCCGCGCCACCCGCCCTCGCTCGGCCAGACCGCAGACCTGATCATGCGCCTTCTCGTGATTGCCATCGGACGGCTCAAACAAGGGCCTGAGCGGGAGTTGAGCGAGCGCTACCGCGGGCGGTTCGACGACATCGGTCGCAAGCTCGGATTTCGTGGCCTGGAGATTCGCGAACTGGCCGAGAGCCGCGCCCGCGACGCGACAACGCGCATCGCCGAGGAAGCCGCGGCCATTTCGGCAGAAATCCCGCCAAAATCCGTTCTCGTCGCACTCGACGAACGCGGCGACAACCTCGATAGCGGCGCCTTTGCCTGCCACCTGGCGCGCTGGCGGGACGACCAGGTCGCCAATACTATTTTTGCAATCGGCGGCGCGGACGGACTTTCGCCCGAATTGCGGCGCATGGCACGGTTGAGGATGGCGTTCGGCTCCGCGACCTGGCCGCACCAGATGGTGCGTGTCATGCTTCTTGAGCAGGTCTACCGCGCCGCGACCATCCTGGCGGGTCACCCCTACCACCGCGCGTAAGCAGCGAGCAGTGCTCGCATAAGGCACAACTGGATTGATGCAACCGGCGCGGAACCATTCTTCGCACGCCAGCCCCGCAGGCGGGGCGCTCAAGGCAGCGCGCCTCTCGGTGATGCTGCTTTCAGCAGGCTTTGTGTCGGCTGGCGTATCTGCATCGGCGCAGGTCGCAAGCCAGGCATCGCAGACGGCTAACGCTTTGCCCGACGCCATCAAGCAGCGGGAGCAGGAGCTGGAGGCCACGCGCGCCCAGCAGAAGAGTTCAGCCGAGATCCAGCAGCAGCTCAAGGCCGAGGTCGCCGCGATCGGCCAGGACCGCAGCAAGCTCAACGCACAGCTGATCGACGCAGCCGCCCAGGTCCGAACGATCGAAACGCGAATCGGCGATGCGGAAGCGCGGCTTCGCCCGCTTGATACGCGCGAACAGCAAATCAGGAGCTCGCTTGATTCGCGCCGCACTGAGGTGGTCGAAGTGCTGGCGGCACTCCAGCGCGCCGGACGCCGGACGCCGCCGGCGCTGCTCGTCAGGCCCGAAGACGCGCTGCAATCGCTGCGAACCGCGATCCTGCTCGGATCCGTGGTGCCCGAATTGCGCTCGCGCGCGGAGGCGCTCGCCAACGACCTCACCGAACTCGTCAGCCTCCGCAAGGCGATCGGCGCCGAGCGCGATCGGCTTGCAGCGGACCGCGACAAATTGAGGGATGACCAGACCCGGCTGGCGGCACTCGTGGATGAGCGTCAGCGCAAGCAAAGCGAGATCGAAAAGGACCTTGAGTCGGAAGGCGCGCGCGCCGTCACCCTTTCCAAGCAGGTCGACAGCCTTCAGGGCCTGATCGCCAGGATGGAGCAGGACCTGAAAAGCGCGGCTAAGGCGGCCGCCGCAGCCACGCTGCAGGGGACCCCTGACACTGGCGACGGCAAACCCGATGTGGGCGGCTTGAAAAATCCGTCCCGGTTGAGCCCGGCGATCGCTTTCGCGTCGGCCAGGGGATTACTCGCTTTACCGGTTAATGGAACCAAAATCCGTGAATTTGGCGGTTCCGATGGCGCTGGTGGCGTCGAAAAAGGCATTTCTCTGGCAACGCGGCCCGGTGCACAGGTCACAACCCCGTGTGATGGGTGGGTCGTTTACGCTGGTCCCTTCCGCAGCTACGGACAACTCTTGATCCTCAATGCCGGGGGCGGGTATCATGTCCTGATCGCCGGAATGGGGCGCATTTCGGTTAACATCGGCCAGTTTGTACTTACGGGGGAGCCGGTTGCGACCATGGGGACGACTTCCCAGGTTGCTTCGATCCTGGCAGCCAACGTCAGCCAGCCCGTGCTCTATATCGAGTTCCGTAAGGACGGCACTCCCATTGATTCGGGCCCATGGTGGGCCGCAAAAGAAGGCGAAAAGGTTCGCGGATGATGCGCAAGACTTCTCTCGTTCTCCTGAGCGTCGCCACTGGCGCGGCATTGACGCTCTTCGTGACCCAGCCACGCGCGGTGATGATGGGATCGAGCGCACGTGCCTCGACGTCGGACACCTATCGCCAGCTCAATCTGTTCGGCGACGTGTTCGAGCGGGTCCGCAGCGACTATGTGGAAAAGCCTGACGACAGCAAGCTGATCGAATCGGCGATCTCGGGCATGCTGAGCGGCCTCGATCCGCATTCGAGCTACATGGACGCCAAGAGCTTCCGCGACATGCAGGTGCAGACCCGCGGTGAATTTGGCGGGCTGGGCATCGAAGTCACCATGGAAGACGGTCTGATCAAGGTGGTGTCGCCGATCGACGACACACCGGCGTCCAAGGCCGGCATCCTCGCCAACGACATCATCACCATGCTCGATGACGAGCAGGTGCAGGGGCTGACGCTCAACCAGGCGGTCGAGAAGATGCGCGGCCCCGTCAACACCAAGATCCGGCTGAAGGTCCTCCGCAAGGGCCAAGACAATCCGATCGATGTCACGCTGGTGCGCGACAACATCCGCGTCCGCTCGGTGCGCGCGCGCGTCGAAGATGACGATATCGCCTATATCCGCATCACCACGTTCAACGAGCAGACCACCGAAGGCCTGAAGAAGGAAATCACCAACCTGCAAAATCAGATCGGCGACAAGCTGAAGGGCTACGTCATCGACCTGCGCAACAATCCCGGCGGTCTGCTGGAAGAGGCCGTGACCGTTTCCGACGCCTTCCTCGAGCGCGGCGAAATCGTCTCCACCCGCGGACGCAACGCCGAAGAAACCCAGCGCCGCTCGGCACGCCCGGGCGATCTCACCAAGGGCAAGCAGGTGATCGTCCTGATCAACGGTGGATCGGCATCGGCCTCCGAAATCGTCGCTGGCGCGTTGCAGGATCACAAGCGCGCGACGCTGATCGGCACGCGCTCGTTCGGCAAGGGTTCGGTTCAGACCATCATCCCGCTTGGCGCCGGCAATGGCGCGCTGCGGCTGACCACCGCGCGCTACTACACACCGTCAGGCAAATCGATCCAGGCCAAGGGCATCGTTCCCGACATCGAGGTGTTGCAGGACGTGCCGGATGAGCTGAAGTCGCGGACCGATACCAAGGGCGAAGCCTCGCTGCGCGGTCACCTGACGAACGGTAACGACGAGAAGACCGGCTCGCAGTCCTACGTGCCGCCGGATCCCAAGAACGACAAGGCGCTGAGGATGGCGGCCGACCTGCTGCATGGCGTCAAGGTCAATGCCAGCGCGCCGACCGCGGCCTCCGACGACAAGGCCACTGACAAGGCCTCGGTCGAGAAGACCAACAGGGACAAGGAAGCCAACTGACCGGCTTCACGTTCTCGGAAAAAAGGGCGGCTTCGACAGCCGCCCTTTTTATTTACCCGCCCCCTCCCCTTGCGGAAGGCGCATCTTGATTCGGCCGTCATTGATGGCAGGGGTTCGACCCTGCCGTTGCCTTGTGCCGCCGTGGTATCTTTGTCCCGGTTGATTCGGAGACGTGGATGGCAGAGGCCGCCGACGAGCTGAGCGCTCCGCTTGGACGGGAGAGCGCGCGCGGCAAGCGCCGCCTTCGGCTGCCTTTTACCGGAATGCAGGCGTTGGCGGCGGGACTGGGCCTGTTTCTGGCGGCGTTTGCCGGCTATGCCCTCTTCAATGACGACCCGCTCGGCGGTGAGCCGCTGACACGGATCGCGATCGGCGCCTCGCCGGGTGGAGACAAAGCCGGCAGCAAGACCGGCGAAATGTCGGCGGAGAAGCCGGCCGCGCACGGCTCGGAGCCCTCTTCCAAGCCGGCTCAAGGGCCCACGCCTGCCGAACGGCGGACCGTCACCATCATCGACGGCTCCAGCGGCGCACGCCACGACGTGACGATCTCCGGCGAGGCCTCCGACAAAGATGCGGCTCCCGGCGTCATGCCCGGGATAGACCCGCGGCTTCTGGAGAAATCCCGCTACGGCATGATCCCGACGACATCAGAGGGGCTGAAGCCATTTACCGCCTATGCCGCCGAGGCCGACCGGGCCAAGGCCGCGAAGATGCCGATTGTGGCGATCGTGATGGGCGGCCTCGGCGTGGGCGCGGCCAAAACCGTCGACGCCATATTGAGATTGCCGGCCGCCGTGACGCTGGCATTCACGCCCTACGGATCCGATCCGACCAAGCTCGTCGAACGGGCCCGTGCGCAGCATCACGAGATTTTGCTGCAAATTCCGATGGAACCCTATGACTATCCGGACAACGATCCGGGGCCGCAGACGCTGCTGACGACGCTGGCGCCTGAACAGAATGTCGACCGCCTGTACTGGCACCTCAGCCGCTTCCAGGGATATGCCGGCATCGCCAATTTCATGGGAGCACGCTTTGTCGCGACCGACACCGCGATGGCGCCGATCGTGAAAGAGGCGGCCAAACGCGGCCTCGGCTACTTCGACGACGGTTCGGCCCGCAGTGTCGCCCCATCGCTGTCGGCGGCTCAAGCGATGCCCTTTGCCAAGGCCGACGTCGCCATCGACGCCGTGCCGACATCAGGCGAAATCGACCGCGCGCTGGCCAAACTCGAGGATTTGGCCAAAGAGCGCGGCTTCGCGGTCGGTGTCGCGTCGGCGTTGCCGATTTCGATCGAGCGGATTAGCGTCTGGGCCAGGACGCTTGAGGGCCGTGGTCTTTTGCTCGTGCCATTGACAACCGCGATGGCGAAATCAAAATCGAGCTGACGATCCCCGCTCGCCTTGTACGCCCCCCGCAGGAGACCTGGACGGAATGGCACGTTACGAAGACCTGCCCTACCGAACTTGCGTCGGCATGATGCTGATCAACGCAGCCGGGCTCGTCTTCATCGGTCGCAGAGCCGGCGGCATTGAGCATGTCGACGAATCCCATGTCTGGCAGATGCCGCAAGGCGGCGTCGATCCCGGCGAGGACACATGGGCGGCCGCCAAACGCGAGCTCTACGAAGAAACCAACGTTCGCTCCGTCGAGAAACTGGCCGAGGTCGCGGACTGGCTGGTCTACGATATTCCGCGCATGATTGCCGGCCGGGCCTGGAAGGGCCGCTACCGCGGCCAGCGCCAGAAATGGTACGCCGTTCGCTTTACCGGCGAGGATCGAGAGATCAATGTCGCAACGCCCGGCGGCGGCGGACACAAGGCCGAGTTCGTCGGCTGGCGCTGGGAGCCGATGAAAAACTTGCCGGATCTGATCGTGCCCTTCAAGCGTCCGGTCTATGAGCGCGTGGTCAAGGAATTCGGCAAACTCGCGGGCGGCTGAATTCAGCCGGCCTACGCGCCACCGGCGTCAACAAGGCAAGCTTCGAACTTCATGACAAAGCCGTATCGTCCCAATGTCGGCATTGCACTCTTCAATGCCACGGGTGAGGTTTTGATCGGGCGGCGATTCAAGGACGATGGGCCCGAAATCATTCTCCCCGGCTTCGAATGGCAAATGCCGCAGGGTGGCATCGACACGGAAGAAAATCCGCGCGAGGCCGTCATGCGCGAGCTCTGGGAAGAAACAGGCGTGACAAGCGCCGACTATCTCGGCGAGACGGATTGGCTGACTTACGAATTCCCGCTTTATGACGGCCCAGAGTCGCATCGGCTGGCGCGGTTTCGCGGCCAGCGGCAGAAATGGTTTGCGCTGCGCTTCACCGGCTCCGAGCAGGACATCGATCCGCTGACATCGCGCAACGGCCAGCCGCCGGAATTCGATTCCTGGCGGTGGGAGCGGCTCGACCGCGTCGCAGACCTCGTCGTGCCGTTCCGGCGCGACGTCTACCGGAGTGTGGCGCAGCGCTTTGCGTCATTTGCGGCATAGCGGACAATAGCGCTTGATCTCGGCGCTTCACGCGCCCGACGCAAGCGATCCGGCGGATGACGGATTGAGGCCTTAATGCATCGCCGTCGTGTTGAGCTCGTGCTGGATGCTCTTGTAGTGATCGAGCCGCTCAAGCGCGCGATCGAGCTCGGAGCCTTCCTTCTCGGCGAGCTTGGTTTCCATCTCCGAAATGGTTTCCGCAAACTCCGCCCGGTCGAGTTCGTCGATCGAGGTGGCGACGTCGGCCAGCACCGTGAGGCCCTTGGCCGACACCTCGGCAAGGCCGCCAAGCACGATGATCTTCTGCTTCAAGCCCCCGTTGATGACCGTCAGGATGCCCGGCCGGATCGCAGCCACGACCGGCGCATGACCGGCCAGCACGCCGAAATCACCCTCGACGCCTGGAATGTCGACCTGATCGACCTCGCCGGAGAAGGCCATTTTTTCGGGCGAGACGAGATCAAAGTGGAAGGTGGCCATGATTTACCTAGCGAATAGTGAGTAGCGAATAGCGAGTGGCAAAGAGCGGGAGCAACTATTCGCTACTCCCTATTCGCCATTCGCCTTCTTACGCTGTCGCGGCGAGCTTCTTGCCCTTTTCGACCGCCTCTTCGATCGTGCCGACCATGTAGAACGCCTGCTCGGGCAGGTGATCGTATTTACCTTCGCAGAGATCGCGGAAGCCCTTGATGGTGTCGGCGAGGTCAACGAACTTGCCCGGCGAACCGGTGAAGACTTCGGCGACGTGGAACGGCTGCGACAGGAAGCGCTGGATTTTCCGCGCGCGCGCCACGGTCAACTTGTCATCTTCGGACAGTTCGTCCATGCCGAGAATGGCGATGATGTCCTGCAGCGACTTGTAACGCTGCAGTATCTGTTGCACGAGCCGAGCGGTTTGATAGTGCTCTTCGCCAATCACATTCGGCGTCAAGATGCGTGACGTCGAATCCAGCGGGTCGACCGCCGGGAAGATTGCCAGTGCCGCGATGTCGCGGCTAAGCACCGTGGTTGCATCCAGATGCGCCATCGAAGTCGCAGGCGCCGGGTCAGTCATATCGTCCGCAGGCACGAAGATCGCTTGTACCGAAGTGATCGAGCCCTTGTTGGTGGTGGTGATGCGCTCCTGAAGCGCGCCCATGTCGGTGGCCAGTGTCGGCTGATAACCCACCGCCGAAGGGATACGGCCGAGCAGCGCCGACACTTCGGAGCCGGCTTGCGTGAAACGGAAAATGTTGTCGACGAAGAACAGCACGTCCTGGCCCTGGTCGCGAAAATACTCGGCGACGGTGAGACCGGTGAGGCCGACGCGGGCGCGCGCGCCTGGCGGCTCGTTCATCTGACCGAACACCAGCGCGCATTTCGACTTCACGCTCGGATCCGGATTGTGCGGGTCGGCGTTGACCTTGGATTCGATGAATTCGTGATAGAGGTCGTTGCCTTCGCGGGTACGCTCGCCGACGCCGGCGAACACCGAGTAACCGCCGTGCGCCTTCGCAACGTTGTTGATCAGTTCCTGAATCAGCACGGTCTTGCCGACACCGGCGCCGCCGAACAGGCCGATCTTGCCGCCTTTGGCATAGGGCGCGAGCAGGTCCACCACCTTGATGCCGGTGACGAGAATTTCAGCCTCAGTCGATTGATCGGTATAGAGCGGCGCGTCCTGATGGATCGCGCGCATGTCTTCGGCCGCAACCGGACCGGCTTCGTCGATCGGCTCGCCGATGACGTTGATGATTCGGCCAAGCGTGCCGGCGCCGACGGGCACCCTGATCGGCGCCCCGGTGTCGGTGACCGCCTGACCGCGGACCAGACCCTCGGTGGTGTCCATCGCGATCGTGCGCACGGTGGATTCACCGAGATGCTGGGCGACTTCGAGCACCAGACGGTTGCCGCCGTTCTTGGTTTCGATCGCGTTCAGAATGGCGGGCAGATGTCCTTCGAACTGGACGTCGACGACGGCGCCGATGACCTGCGTGATGCGTCCGGTCTGATTGGCTGGTGTGGCCATAAAACTCTCTCCTTCGAATTCGTAAATCTCAAACGATCGTAGGTCAGATCGCCTCGGCGCCCGAGATGATCTCGATCAGTTCCTTTGTAATCATCGCCTGACGCGTACGGTTGTAGGTCAGCGTCTGCTTGCGGATCATCTCACCGGCGTTGCGGGTCGCGTTGTCCATCGCGCTCATCTGGGCGCCGTAGAACGAAGCGTTGTTCTCCAGCAGCGCGCGAAAAACCTGCACCGCGATGTTGCGCGGCAACAGCCGCGGCAGGATCTCGTCCTCTTCCGGCTCGTATTCGTAAGCAACGGCCGGCTCGGCACTCGCCGCAGGCGCTTCCACGACCAGCGGGATGATCTGCTGGGCGGTCGGGACCTGGGCGATGACCGACTTGAAGCGCGAATAGAACAGCGTGCAGACGTCGAATTCACCGTTATTGAAGCGCGCGATGACTTTTTTGGCGACGTCTTCGGCGTTGACAAAACCGAGCTGGCGAACCGCGCGCAGCTCGACGCTTTCAACGATCTGCTTTTCGAAGTTGCGGCGAAGCTGGTCAAGGCCCTTGCGGCCGACGCAGAAGAACTTGACCTCTTTGCCCTGGGCAATCAGCTTTAGCGCGTGCTCGCGCGCGAGCCGCACGATCGCCGAGTTGAAGGCGCCGCAAAGACCGCGCTCGCCCGTACATACCAGAAGCAGATGCACCTGATCCTTGCCGGTTCCGGCAAGCAACGCCGGCGCGCCGGGCGAGCTTGCGGCCGCCGCCGCAATATCGGAGATCACCTTGTCCATCTTCTCGGCGTAGGGACGCGCTGCCTCAGCCGCCGTCTGGGCGCGTCGTAGCTTCGATGCCGCGACCATTTGCATCGCCTTGGTGATCTTCTGCGTCGCCTTGGTCGAGGCGATGCGGACCCGCATGTCTTTGAGTGAAGGCATTCTTCGTCTGGCTCACTGCACCCCGGTTGCGACCGTCTCCCCCGAAATGACGGGAGAGATACGAAAATCAGGCCAACGTCTTGGCGAAATTCTCGACCACGCTCTTCAGCTTGGCCGCGGTATCGTCGGAAAGATCGCGGCTGTCGCGAATGGTGTTGAGAATCTCGACGTTCTTGCCCCGCAACGTCGACAGCAGCCCGTCCTCGAACGCCCGCACCTTGTTGAGCGGAAGCGCGTCGAGATAACCGTTGGTGCCGGCCCAGATCACGCAAACCTGCTCTTCCATCTTCAGCGGCGAGAATTGCGGTTGCTTCAGGAGTTCGGTCAACCGCGAGCCGCGGTTGAGCAGGCGCTGGGTCGAGGCGTCGAGGTCGCTTCCGAACTGCGCGAACGCCGCCATTTCACGGTACTGTGCGAGTTCACCCTTGATCCTGCCGGCGACCTTCTTCATCGCCTTGGTCTGCGCCGACGATCCGACGCGCGACACCGAAATGCCGACGTTCACCGCGGGACGGATACCCTGGAAGAACAGATCGGTTTCGAGGAATATTTGGCCGTCGGTGATCGAAATGACGTTGGTTGGAATGTAGGCCGAGACGTCGTTGGCCTGGGTTTCGATGATGGGCAGCGCAGTGAGCGAGCCCGAGCCCTGATCCTTGTTGAGCTTGGCCGCCCGCTCGAGCAGGCGCGAATGCAGATAGAACACGTCGCCCGGATAGGCTTCGCGGCCCGGCGGCCGGCGCAACAGCAGCGACATCTGGCGGTAGGCGACGGCCTGCTTGGACAAATCGTCATAGATGATGACCGCGTGCATGCCGTTGTCGCGGAAATACTCGCCCATGGTGCAGCCGGTGAACGGCGCAATGTACTGCATCGGCGCCGCGTCGGAAGCGGTGGCTGCGACGATGATCGAATATTCCAGCGCGCCCTGCTCTTCCAGAACCTTGACGAACTGCGCGACGGTCGAGCGCTTCTGACCGATCGCAACATAGACGCAATACAGCTTGATGTTCTCGTCCGGCTGCGCGTTGAGCGGCTTCTGGTTCAGCATGGTATCGAGCGCGACCGCGGTCTTGCCGGTCTGACGGTCGCCGATGATCAATTCGCGCTGGCCGCGGCCGATCGGAATCAGCGCATCGATGGCCTTGAGGCCGGTCGCCATCGGCTCGCTGACCGACTTGCGCGGGATGATGCCAGGCGCCTTGATGTCGACGCGCATGCGTTTGTCGGCCTTGATCGGACCCTTGCCGTCGATCGGGTTGCCGAGCGCATCGACGACGCGGCCGAGCAGGCCCTTGCCGACCGGCGTGTCGACGATGGCGCGGGTACGCTTGACGGTCTGGCCTTCCTTGATTTCGCGGTCGGCGCCGAAAATCACGAT
>Ga0070734_10005924_pt1 | contig 10532 bp, 6 predicted proteins | sample Coa_R1_8_FD_66444 | JGI IMG/M metagenome (GOLD analysis project Ga0070734, IMG submission 66444) | Surface soil microbial communities from Centralia Pennsylvania, which are recovering from an underground coalmine fire - Coalmine... | ecosystem: Environmental > Terrestrial > Soil > Unclassified ... | reverse complement strand
AACTACCCGATGATCGGCGATCCGCAATTGAAGGTTGCGAAGCTCTATAACATGCTGCCGGCGGAAGCGGGCGAATCGTGCGAAGGGCGGACGGCGGCGGACAATGCGGCCGTGCGGACCGTGTTCGTGATCGGCCCGGACAAGAAGATCAAACTGATGCTGAGTTATCCGATGAGCACGGGACGCAACTTCGACGAGGTTTTGCGCGTGGTGGATTCGATGCAGTTGACGGCAAAACACGGAGTTGCGACTCCGGTGAACTGGAAGCCGGGCGACGACGTGATTATTCCGACTTCGGTTTCGGACGAAGCGGCGAAGCAGAAATATCCGGAAGGATTCAAGACGCTGAAACCGTATCTTCGCGTCGTGAAACAGCCGAAGTAGTTGTAAGCTTTCGCGCGAGGAGGGTCGGCCATGATCCTCAAACAGTTTTATCTGCCGTGCCTGGCGCATGCGTCGTATTTGATAGGCGACGAAACGACGGGAACGGCGGCGGTGGTTGACCCTCAGCGCGACGTTGGAATTTATCTTTCCTTTGCGGCGGAACACAAACTACAAATCAGGCACGTTTTTTTGACGCATTTGCACGCGGACTTTGTCGCGGGGCATCTGGAACTGCGCGACCAGCTCGGCGCGACGATCTATTTGGGCGCGAAGGCACAAGCGGAATATAAATTCACGCCGCTGGCTGATGGCGCCGCGGTGGAGTTTGGCCACGTGCGAATGAAGGCGATGGAAACACCGGGGCACACGCCGGAATCGATTTCGATTGCGGTTTTTGATCTTGCGAAAAGCGAGAGCGTGCCGCATGCCGTGCTGACCGGCGACACATTGTTTGTTGGCGACGTGGGGCGGCCGGACTTGCGTGCAGCTCTTGGATGGTCGGCGAACGATTTGGGCGCGCTACTCTACGATTCCATTCAAAAGAAAATTCTGCCGCTGCCGGATGAAAGCCTGGTGTATCCGGCGCATGGAGCCGGATCGCTGTGCGGAAAAGCGATCAGCAAAGAAACGGTTTCGACGATAGGCGAGCAGCGGCGAGTGAACTACGCGCTGCAGCCGATGAGCAAGCAGGCGTTTATCGATTTGGTGACGGCGGATCAGCCGGAAGCGCCGCCATATTTTGTGTATGACGCGGTGTTGAACAGCAAGGAGCGAACGACGCTGGACGCGGCGCTGGAACGCGAGCTGAAGCCGCTCGAGTTGGAGCGCGTTTTGGATTTGCAGAAAGACGGGGCGCAGATTTTGGATACGCGCGAGCCGGAGGAATTTGCGAGCGCACATTTGGCGGGGAGCATCAACATTGGATTGAGCGGGCAGTATGCGACTTGGGCGGGAACGATTTTGACGCGTGAAAAACCAATTGTGATTGTGGCGAATCCGGGGAGAGAAGCGGAGTCGGCGATGCGGTTGGGACGGATTGGGTTCGATAACGTGGCGGGATATTTGAAAGATGGGATGCAGAGTCTGGCTTCGCGGCCGGAGTTGACGAAGCGTGGGGAGCGGTACAGCGCGCCGCTGGCGGCGGAGATTCTGGCGTCGGCGAAGGCGCCGCAACTTGTGGATGTGCGGACGCAGCGCGAACGCGAACAGAAATTCGTGGCGGGGAGCGTTGCGATTCCGTTGAACCATCTGGAAGAGCGCGCGAGCGAGTTGAAGAAGGATTGGCCGGTGGTTGTATATTGCGGAGGAGGATACCGGTCGTCGATTGCGGCGAGTTTGCTGCAGAAGGCGGGATTTGCGGAGGTGAGCGAAATTGCGGGCGGAATTGCGGCATGGGAGCTGGCGAAATTGCCGGTCTCGAGATAGCGAGTTTTCAAGATGCGGATGGGCCGAAGGGTCGCTAAAGCGTGTTAGGGCTCGACAATTTTGTGAATCTGATTGACGGGCAGATCTTTGAGTATCTGGCGAGTGCCACTGGGCCAGCGGATTTCGAGTTGCTTCACGATTTTAGATTTGCCCAGACCGAAATGCGCGCGCGGATCCCGCGAAGCTCCGTAACCAGCGCTGGTAGAGACGATGTCGAACTGGCTTTTGCCGTCTTCGGTCGTGATTTTCAATTGGGCTCCAATCGCCATGCGATTGCTTTTGGTGCCAGTGAGTTGAAACATGACCCAATTGTTGTCGTTCGAAGTGACGTTGCGAAGAATTCGCGCTTTGCCGTTCAAGACGGTTACGACGATGTCCTGATGCCCGTCGTTGAACAGGTCTCCGATGACGGCGCCGCGATAAGGTTCGGAAACTTGCATTGCGGGGCCAGCCTGCGCGGTTACATCCACAAATTTCATATTGCCGAGATTGCGGAAAATCGAGTTCGGCTCGGCGTAAGTGCGGTTGGAAAATTCTCCGATGTTGTCGAGAACGTTGCCGCGAGCGACAAAAAGATCCTTCCATCCATCGTTGTCAAAATCAGCGACGCCATTCGACCAGCCGGACATTTCGAGCGTGGGCCGAGCAAGGCCGCTGCGGCCTGTCACGTCGAGAAAAATACCATCGCCACGATTGCGGAATAGAGGGAATGTTTCGAGTTCCGTCGCGGTGTGCCAGATGTCGGGGAAGCCATCGTTGTCCAAATCGCGAAATTCGGCGCCCATTCCCGAGACGGCTTTTCCGTTTTCCGTGTAAGCAACGCCGGCATCCATCGCCACTTCTTCGAAAGCTTTGCCCTTGAGATTGTGAAAAAGCGAGTTCGGCATGTTGTCGTTGGCGACAAAAATGTCGAGGAAGCCGTCGCCATCATAGTCGTTGAAGCCAACGCCCATTGCTTTGCCGAGTTTCTTGGAGATGCCGGTCGCGTCGGAAACGTCAGTGAAGGTTCCATCGCCGTTGTTGCGGTACAGGCTGGACGGAAGCGGCGCGTAAAACTTCGGATGGCAGTAGGCGCGCAAACGGCCGCCGCTCAAACACACGGGATCTTTGTTCACTTCCCAAACGCAGTAGTTGGAGACGAAAAGATCGAGCTTGCCGTCGTTGTTGTAGTCGAGCCAGCCGGCCGCGGCGCTCCACATCTTTTTGCCTTTGTACATTGGTGAGCCGACGCCGGCCTTGTCGGTCACGTCCGTGAAAGTACCGTCGCCGTTGTTGTGGTAGAGATGATTTCTGGTGACGCTGGCGATGAAAATATCGGGCCAGCCATCGTTGTCGAAGTCACCGACCGCGACTCCCATGTCGTAGCCGTCGCCGGCGAGTCCGGCTTTTTCCGTGACGTCGGTGAATGTTCCGTCGTGATTGTTGTGATAGAGGCGGTTGTAATATTTTGGAGAATCTTTTTTGAGGGAGGGAATCGCGGCGCCATTGAGAAAGAAGATGTCCAAGTAGCCGTCGTTGTCGTAATCCAACAGAGCGACACCAGAAATCATTGTTTCAGGCTGGTTTTTGTTGGGAGTCGGGCTGCTGTTTTCGAGAAAATTCACACCGGATTTTTCGGTGACGTCTTCAAAACGGATAGTGCTGCCGGGGTCCGCTTGGGCTGCAACTTTATTTGCGGCCGCGAGGAAAACCAGTGCCGCCACAGCAAGGATGCGCCGATGCATGATGGAGGGTGAGTTTAGCATGGCGAGCAAGCTCCTATGGAAGCGTAACGATATCGGTCATTTGTCCGCGGCGTCGACCAACGCTTTGAGGCGCTCGAATTCAGCTTGCTCATGGGCCGCTTCCGTCTTTCGTCCGGCCTTCCACAAAGCACGAGAAAATGCGAAGCGGGCATCCGGACTTCCTGGCGCCAACTTTACCGCGATCCGCAACTCCTGGACTGCGCGATCGTTTTTCCCCGTTTCCAGCAACAGCCTGCCGCATGCGACATGGGCGACGAAGTTATGCGGCGCCAACTCGACAGACTTGTTCGCAAATTGCAAACCCTGCTCATATTCACCGGTGCGAAGAAATTCAAGCGCGAGCTGGATCTGCGGTGCGGGGTCGGACGGAGAAACTTCAATTTCACGGCGGAACGCGTCCACGGCGAGCGACGGATGTTCCTTCAAGAGAAACACACCGTACAGATAGTTCACGCCGGGCACAGAGGGGTAGGCATCGACGATCTGTTTCAATTCGCTTTCGGCGGCAACGCGATCCTGCAAGGCAATCAATGCTTGGGCGTGTCCGGCGAGGCGCACGAGCGGAAGTTGCTCTGGCGCCAGGTCGAGAGGGAGTTTCGGAATGCGCAGGGCAGCGACGCCGAAGGCGTCCAGCAGGCTAAGATCGGCGAATACAACGTCTTTTGGAGCTTGCGGATTTGCGGCGGCGATCTGGTTTGCGGCCAATGTCAAACGTTTGAGAGCGAGTTCGGGTTGGCCTGATTGAGCGTTGAGGATGCCGTCGTGCAAAAGCACTTCACGGACGAAGGCGGGGTCTGCCCCGACGCCGCGCTTGATGCCAGATTCAAGCGCAGCCAGTGCTTGCGGATAGTGAGCGAGTTGGAATTCCGTGAGGCCGAGCATTGCGAAACCCGGCCCGGGTTGTTTATGTTCCGCGGAGACGAAGTGCGCAAAGGCGTCGCGCGCTTCAGGGAAGCGCTGCGCATCGAAAAAGAGGGTTCCGAGATGCCACCAGCCTTCCGGCCAATTGGGACGAAGCTTTGTGGCGCGGCTGAAAAGAAGAATTGCTTCGGAGGTTTGGTCGGCTTCGAGAGCAGCCTGTGCGCGGGCCGCCAACTTTTCGAAGGACTCGCGAGGCGCATTACCTTGCGGTTGTTTCTTAACGTTAGTTTGAAACGGGGGGGAGACTATGGAGCGTGGCTTGGCCTCGCATAGTGCCGCCGCGAAGAACGCAACGATGAGGATAAGGAAACTGTGGATTATGGTGTGAGTCGCGAACTTCATTTTGCTAAAGAAACGGCCTCCGTTTCGAAGCGTCGGGCGCGGAACCTCTCTACCATCCAACATTCGGGGCAGTACTTCAAGGTCGCTAAAAGATACCGGACGGGAAGAAATTACACGATTGAGCCAGCGAGGAATACAGGTGAAGAATTACTGCCGACGAACAATAAGCAGGAATCGCTGGAAAAAATCGTTCTTGCTGTATTACATTACGTCGTTAATTAGGAAAAGTAATTCGGTCGGAGGTTTGCCCATGAAACGATTGCCAATTTCCGTTGCGATATTTTTGCTGAGCGCGGCCAGCGCGGCGGCGCAAAATCAGCCGCAACAAAGCCAACAGAGTCAGCAGGGACAACAGAGCGCGGATCAGTCGCCTACGGCGATTCGATCGAACGCGCAGGAAGTGCTGCTCGATCTGGTTTTCCGCGACAAAAAGGGAAAAACGATTCGCGACATTCGGCCGGAGGAAATTCACGTGCAGGAGGACGGCGTCGAACAGAACCTGACGTCGTTCCGGTTAATCGAAGGAAGCAACCCTGAGATTGCGGCGCCGGGTACAGCGACTGCGCCCGGCGGTGTCGATCCGATGCGCGAAATACGGCTGGTGACGCTCGTGTTCGAAGGACTGGACTCCGAAGGAAAGCGGTTTTTTCGGCAGGCGCTGAAAGATATTCTGGATATGGCGCCGGAGCAAAATCTGTATTTTTCGATTTTGACGGTCGACCAGAAATTGCACGTGATTCAACCTTTTACCGCCGACCATGCGGCATTGCTGAAGAGTCTAGACCGGTCGATGATGTGGTCTTTTACCCAATATGAGAATCAGTCGGCCGAGGTAAAACAGGAGCTAAGACAGCAGCTCTCCGGAGGAGAGCCGGGGATGCAAGCCGCGCCGACGGGCGGCGTGAGTCCGGCGCAAACGCAGAGTCTCGTCAATTACCGGATGGCGAAGATGCAGTTCGACATGATCGAAGCGGCCGAAGCCACTGACCGCGCCTACAATGCGCGAGCCACGATTGATGCATTGATGACGCTGGTGCGTGCGCAATCGCAACTGCCGGGGCGCAAAGTCGTTCTGTATTTCAATCCGTGGCTTTTCATACCCGAGGCCGTCAAAGAGCAATACACGAATCTGATAGGTACGGCGAATCGTTCGAACGTCAGTTTTTATACGGTCGATCCGAAAGGACTTGTTACCTGGAGCCAGGAAGGGTCGGGCCGCGATTCGTTGAACGGCGCTACGGGCGAAATTCGAGCGTCGCAGATGCGGGGAGGCGTGGGCGAAGTGTCCACGCGGGAAGTGCGTGCGTCGGAAACGGCCGAAGGAGCACTTCGTTCGAACCCGCTTTTGTGGCTGCGCGATCTGGCGCAACAAACCGGCGGAACGACGATAGCGGAAACAAACGATTGGAAGGCGCCGCTGAGAACAGTGATGGCGGAGGTGCGGACGTATTACGAAGCTTCTTACGTTCCGCACATTGCCGTTTACGATGGGAAGTTCCGCAAGATTTCGATCCGGGTGGATCGCCCGGATATAGTCGCTCACACGAGCAGCGGTTATTTTGCCTTGCCGCAGCTGAAAGGCGGACAGCAGTTGAACGCGTATGAATTGCCACTCCTAAATTCGTTGAACGCCACCGCGGTTCCCACGGACATTGCCTTCCAAATTGCAGCCGAACGATTCAACGATCATGGGACAAAAGTAGAGTACATGGTGACGCTGGAAGCGCCCCTGAAAGAGATGACGTTTACGGCGCAGCCGGATCAAAAGACGAGCACGGTGGATGCCGCACTGCTGGCCGTGGTGAAGAATTCCAAGGGCGAAATCGTTGAGAAGTTCAGCAAGGATTTTGCGGTACAAGTGGCGGTTGACAAGGTCGACGCCTACAAAGAGGGAAACCTGGTACAGACATTTCGAACGGAACTGGCTCCGGGGACGTATAGCCTGGAAGCTGCGTTGATGGACCGAAATGGCAAGAAGCTAGGCGTGATGAAGAGCGCTGTCACCGTGCCTGAACCATCCAATAACCTGTCCATGAGCGACGTGGTCGTAGTGCGGCGAACCGACTCGCTCAAAGACAATCAGATTCTAGATGCGTTTTATTTTCAGGGCGGCAAGGTCGTGCCGACGCTGGGCCATACACTGAAGGGCGGGCCGGGAAATATTTTGCCTTTTTACTTTGCGGTTTATCCGGACCGCGCCGCGAAGGACTCTCCGAAGTTGACGATGGCGTTTTACAAGGACGGCCAGTATCTTGGAGCCGCCGAGGCGCCGCTGCCGGAGCCGCAACGCGACGGAAGAATTCCCTATATCGCGAATCTGCCTGCGGACAAATTCACTCCCGGGGCTTACGAAATTCGCATGGGCGTAACGCAGGGCGGTTCGAAAGTTGAGCGGACCGTGGCTTTTCAAGTGAACTGAGACGCAGGTTCGAATCGCCTGAGCCTAGCGTGAAAGAATTCTCTTCGGAATAGTGCGGCAAGACGAGCAATGCGATGTGCGTCGCCCGGGCGCGCGCATTTACGGGAGGAAGTCTGTCCTTGAAGATTTCGCGCCGTAAGTTCACGCAGTTGGGATTGGGCGCCGGGTTCTCGTTCGGCGAAAACTGGATTCTGCCGCAAGGTCTTTCGAGCCACAAAGCAAAACCACTGCCGAGGTCGGCGCCTTCCGGCCGGCCGTTCAACGCGCATTTTGTCGATGTTGCGCATGAGGCAGGACTGCGCGCGCCGGTTATTTATGGCGGGACGGAAGAAAAGAAATATCTGGTAGAAGCAACCGGCTGCGGCTGCGCGTTCATTGACTATGACAACGACGGCTGGATGGACATTTTCATTTTGTCGGGGACGCGTCTGGAGGGCGCGCCAGAAGGCACGACGAATCGTCTTTACAAAAACAATCGAGATGGGACGTTTACCGACGTCACGGAAAAGGCGGGATTACATTCGGTTGGCTGGGCGTGCGGGGTTTGCGTCGGAGATTACAACAACGACGGCTTTGACGATATTTTCTGCGCCGGCTTCGCGCAAAACATTCTTTACCGGAACAATGGCGACGGAACATTCACGGATGTGACGAAGGCGGCTGGTCTGTGGAGCCCGGAGCAGCGTTGGGGCGCGGGCTGCAGTTTCGTGGATTACGATCGCGATGGGCGGCTCGACCTTTTCGTTTCCAACTACGTGCAATTTTCCTTTGAGCAGGCGCCAGTGCCCGGTCAAAACAACAGCTGCATTTGGCTGGGAATTCCGGTGGCGTGTGGGCCGCGAGGTTTGCCGACGGGCAGGCACTGGCTCTATCGAAACAACGGAGACGGGACGTTTACCGACGTCAGCGAACGCGCGGGCATCGCCGCGGCGAAGGGAAGCTATGGCATGACCGTGGTCGCGGCGGATTTCGACGAAGATGGATGGCCGGACATCTACGTGGCGTGCGATGCGACGCCGAGCCTGCTTTTCATGAACAATCACGACGGAACTTTTCGCGAAGAGGGCATTTTGCGCGGCGTCGCACTGAGCGACGACGGCAAAGAACAGGCAGGCATGGGCGTAGGCGTGGGCGATTACGCTTTGGAGGGACACCTCGATCTCTTCAAGACTCACTTTGCGGACGATCGGAACATTCTCTATCGCAACAACGGAAAGGCGTATTTTCAGGACGCAACTGCGTCGTCGCGATTGGGAGTTGAGACGCGGTACGTGTGTTGGGGCGCGGGAATTGTGGATCTGGACAACGACGGTTGGCCGGATCTGTTCATGACGACCGGGCACGTTGATCCGAAGATTGAGAAAAGGCTTCCCGAATATCCAAGCAAGACTCCGCGCGCGGTTTTTCGCAATTTGGGGCAAGGCGTGTTTGAAGAACTTATGGAAGAGGCAGGGCCGGGCGTGACGGCGGTTCATTGCAGCCGAGGTTGTGCCTTCGGAGATTTCGATAATGACGGCGATGTGGACATGGTGATTGTGAATCTGAATGAGCCGCCATCGCTGCTGCGGAACGACCTCGCAGGAAAAGCCAACTGGATTAAAGTTAAACTGGAAGGTGTCGAATCCAATCGCAGCGCGATTGGGGCGCGAGTCGTGGCGCATTACGATGGGAAATCGCAGGCGCAAGCCGTGCTGAGCCAATCGAGTTTTTTTTCGTGCAACGATCCGCGACTGCACTTTGGGCTGGGCACAGCCGCTGCGGTGGATCTTGAAATATTCTGGCCCAACGGCCAGCATCAAAGCATCAAGAGCGTGGCAGCCAACCGGCTGGTGACAATTCGGGAAGGTGTCGGCGTGGTGCGCAATCGGGGTTGGTTGAGAGCGTGAACGATGCGGTGGCGAATTTTAGTTTGTGCGCTTTGGGCAGGTGTAGCGTTGGCGCAGGATGATCCTGGCCAGCGCGAATTGAGCCATGCCATCGAGTTGCACCAGTCGGGCCACTACACAGAAGCGATTGCCGGCTATGAGGAGTTCTTGAAAGCGCACCCGGAGGCGGTGGCGGTTCGTTCGAACCTCGGGGCTGCGCTCGCGCACGAAGGGCGATACACGGAAGCGCTTCAGCAATACTCACAAGCCCTCAATGCTCAGCCGACGAATTATGGGATTCGATTCAACTTTGCGCTGGCTTACTACAAGATGGGAGAGATCCCGCAGGCGGTCAAACAATTTGAAGAAGTCTATGCGATTCAACCTCCGAGCGATCCCAATCGGCGCCGGCTCCAACTGTTGCTCGGGGAATGTTATCTCCGGCAGGGAGAAGACGAACGCGTGATTGCTTTGCTAAATCCAGTGGCGGATACGGATCCGGGCGATTTCGCGCTCGCGTATCTTCTTGGCACGGCGTTGCTGCACCAGGGGCAAGATGAACGGGGCGCCCAGATGATTCAAAGAATTCTGCAGAATGGCGACAGCGCCGAAGGACACATGCTGATGGCCTTCACGCAGATGAAAGCGGGCAACAAAAAAGAAGCAACGCAGGAAGTGAACCGCGCCGTGGCGCTGAACGCCAATTTGCCGGAAGCGTACAGCCTGCGCGGAAGATTGGCTTTTCAAAGTTCAGATTTGGATGGCGCCGAAACGGCGTTTCGGAAAGCGCTGGATTTGGATCCGACCGCCTTTGACGCGCTGCTGTGGCTGGGAACGTTGTTTCGGCAAGAAGGCAAACTGAACGAGGCGCGGGCTTATCTGGAGCGAGCCACGCTGATGCAGCCGAAAGATGTGCGCGTCGGCTACCAGGTTGCGCTGCTGGTCTCGGCGGAGGGAGATGACAAGCGGGCGGCGGTGCTGCTGGAAGACGTAATCAAGCGCATGCCGGAGTATGCCGAGGCGCATCGCAGTCTTTCGACAATTTATTTTCGTCTGGGCCGCGGCGCGGAAGGCCGGCAACAGAAGAAGATCGCGGAAGACATGGACGCCGCGATTCAGGCGAAGGACCAGGAACGGGGACGGAGTTTGCAGAAGTGATTCGACGGCTGACGGTAATTTTGCTGCTAGTGACTTCGGCGCGGGGGCAGTCCGCGCCTGCATCGCCTCAAACATTTGGCGAACTTTCTGCGAAGGCAAGCCAGGCGTATGAGGCCAATCGTCCCGAAGAGGCCGCCGAACTTTTTTCGCGCGCCGTCAAATTGCGTCCGGATTGGGCGCAAGGTTGGTGGGCGATAGGGATGATCGAATACCAGCGCGATCGATATCCGGAATGCCGCGACGCGTTGGCTCGGATGGTGAAGCTGGATACTT
>Ga0070734_10005921_pt1 | contig 10534 bp, 11 predicted proteins | sample Coa_R1_8_FD_66444 | JGI IMG/M metagenome (GOLD analysis project Ga0070734, IMG submission 66444) | Surface soil microbial communities from Centralia Pennsylvania, which are recovering from an underground coalmine fire - Coalmine... | ecosystem: Environmental > Terrestrial > Soil > Unclassified ... | reverse complement strand
GAGGACCTCGAGAACGTCGAAGTGGTCTTCAAGGACGGGCAGGGATACGACCCTGGCCGCCTGATCGAGGCGGTGCGCGGCCAGGTTGGAATACGCTGATGACGCCCTACGGATTCGAGCCGAACGAGTAGAGCACCGTTGCGGTACCCGCCGGCGTCAGCTTGAAGAACGAGCCGAGACCAAATTGACCACCGTTGCTCGTAGTGCCGTAGAAATTGCCGTCGCTTCCCTGGATCAGACTGGACGGCTGAGGCGCCTCAGGTCCCGCTGCCGCGCTTGGACCGAAGGAGTACAGCACGGACTCGGTGCCGCCCGTCGTGCTCTTGAACACCACTCCACAGCCATCGGCGCAATTGGTGTTTCCACCCGCGCCGGTCGTTCCATAGAGGTTGCCATCCGTGCCCTGGATGACCGGGGTCATGGGCTGCGCCCCGTCAGACGCGCCTCCGGCGAAGGCGTGGAGCACGGTTTCGGCGCCGGCCGGTGTCACCTGGAACAGGATACCCGCCGAGCTCGAACCGCCCAGCGGCGTCGTCCCGTAGAAGTTTCCGTCGCTTCCCTGAACGAGCGGGGTCTGTGGAGCTGCGCCATCGCTGCCGCCCGTGAAGGCGTGCAGCACGGTCTCAGTGCCTGAGGGGGTGACCTTGAACACGGTGCCGCCGTTGGCAGTGCCGCCGTAAGCGGTGACGCCGTAGAAGTTGCCGTCGGTTCCCTGGATGAGGCTCGCTGCGACCGCCCCGTCGCTTGCGCCGCCAGTGAAAGAGTAAAGCACCGTCTCGTCGCCCGCCAGCGTCAGGCGAAACACCACGCCACATCCGCTGCGCCCGCAAAGACCGCTCGACACGCCGCCAAATGCAGCGCTGCCGTAGAAGTTTCCATCCGTTCCCTGAATCAGCCCGTTCGGGCTGCCACCGTCAGTCATGCCGGTGAAAAAGTAGAGCACCGACTCGGCGCCATCGGGGGTGATCTTGAAGGCGGTGCCGCATCCGAATTGACACTCGCCGCTGCCACCTCCGCTCGTCGCACCGTAGAAGTTACCGTCACTGCCCTCAATGACGCCTTCCGGATTGGATCCGTCGGCTGCACCGCCGACGAAGGAGTAAAGCACCGTCTCGACGCCGGCGGGTGTGATTCTGAAGAACGTTCCCTGACCGTAACGCCCGCCGTTGGAGGTCGTGCCGTAGAAGTTGCCGTCTTTACCCTGGATGAGGCCGGTAGGGCCCGACCCATCGCCGACGGGCGTCGGGGGAGAGGGGGGCGGGATCGGATAGTACTGATAGCCGTGATCGTACCCGCAGGCCGCGAGACCCGTGATCAGCGATGCGAGCAGACCCGAATGCGCGGCTGCTGCAAGGCAGGCTCGATAGCGCTTCACTGCACCCTCCCGCCGTTTTGCGGCCACAGCAAAACCCCGGGCTCCATGACTCCTGGGAGAATAGCCAAACGCAGACGGGGCGGCGACGTTGACACATCCACCGCCCCGCGCACGTTCCCGCTCACCTGCGGCTGGTACGCGGCCCTGAGGCCGGCCGCGCCTGCGCGTGCTCTATCGCTGGGCTGTCTCTCCCTCGTGCCGCTCTTTCTCCGCGGGCTTGTTCTTCTGCGCCGGCTGCCTGGGATGCGACTTGGCGACGTTGGGGCTCGACGCCGGCGGCTTACCGTTGGCGCTCCCGGGCTGTGGATGCGCGCCTGCGGCATACGGCGTGGGACGCGGGGCATTGTTGCCTGCGCCACCCGGCGTTGCGCGGCCGCCGTAGCCCCGGTTGGCAACGGCGGATCTGTCCTGCGACGGCACAGCTCCATGCGCACCAACCACGCCCGGCGCATTGAACGCGCCCGGGTGCGGCGTTGCGGCGATAGCCGGACGGCCGCCATTGTTCCTGGCGAGCAATGCAGGATTGGCCGCTGCCTGCTGCATGTGCTGGTGCTGCGCGGGCGTCGGCGCCACGTGCTGCTCCTGTGCGGCCATGCGCTCCTGTGCCGTCGGCGTTGCAGCGGTTCCGCCCGTACCGCCGTTGTAGCTCACGCGGTTGACGGTGACGTTATTGACCACCGTCTCGTTGTAGGTGTTGCGCACGACCGTAACGTTGACGTTCGTGACGGATTGGTTGTAGGCAAAAGCACCGCCGACCCAGCGGCCGCCGGCGAAGCCGACACCGGTATAACCGAAGCCGTACGACACGCCACCGTAGAAGCCGACATGCGGGCCCCAGTAGCCGGCGTGAAAGCTGTACACGCCGCCGACGAATCCCCAGTATCCCGGAGTCCAGAGCAATCCAACACTTGGCGGGGCAACCCAGGTGCCGGGCACCCAGTAGTAGCCGCCCACGCCCCACGCCCAATAGCCGGGCGTCCACAGATAGCCTTCGACGGGACAGGCAGGCTGCTCGTACTGCGGCAGCGGCGGCGGAGGCTCCGACGCCTGGACGTCCGCTTCGACAACCGCTGCGGGGGGTGGCGGCGGAGGCGCGACATAGACGCGCGGCGGCGGCGGTGCGGGCACGGCGACCGCTGCGCGCACGACGCAACCACTGAGCTGCGTTGCTGCGGTACAAATGACGACGAGGCCGCCGAGCGGCGCAAGGGCTGTCTGCAGGTATCGGAAAGATTTCAACATAACACCGCCCTGAGTTGAGTGAGTGAGAGAGCCTACGCACTCGCGCAGACCTTATGGAACACTCAACGTCACAGTTTCAAAGCGGCTGACTCACCTGACGGGAATGTAACGTCCGCATCTTGCGCGAGTGTCGCAAGGTGGCGTCACGTGCAGCCTGCCGGCAGCCCGCCGACACTCTCGGGCGCAGCGAGGCGCCGAGACAGTTCTCAGGATGGCGGGTCGTTGCGCTGCGAGTCTGCGGCGACGTAGCGCCGCTCGCCTGTCTGCGGATTGAAAAGCACATCGACGGGTTGGCCGGTTGCCGGGTCGAGAAATCGCTCGCTCGTCTTCTGCCACTCGCCGTTGCGCTGCTCGCTGATACGCCGGTAGCGCCAGCGCTCGAACACGGTTCCGAGCAGCACGACGAGACTGGCATCGAGCAGCTGCCAGCCGGGGGTGCCTGCACCATTGGCGATGAGGACGATACCAACGAACGCCAGGCTCGCCGTTACGACTATGAGGACCGTGCGCAGCATTTCAGGCCGCGGGCTCGAGCACCACGGCAGTTCCGTAGGCAACGATCTCACTCATCGTCTGGCCGATCTCGGCCGAATCGAAGCGCATCATGACGACGGCGTTGGCATGCATGAGGCTCGCGTTACGGACCATCCGGTCCACGGCGTGGCGCCGCGCCTCCTCGAGGAGCTGGGTGTACTCGGTGATCTCGCCGCCGACGATGGAGCGCAGGCCCGCCATGATGTTACCGCCGAGTCCGCGGCTCCTCACGACGACGCCGAACACCTGGCCCTTCACCTCGCGAACCCGCTGCCCGGGCACATTCTCGGTCGTCACGACAAGCATTGCGACTCCTCGATCGTCCAGTGGCGCGGGCGAGTCGCCGCGGCAGCCGAATTATACTTGGCTGGCAGCGGCAAACCTAACAGGGGGAATTTATGCTCAGTTACGTGCCACGGTTTCGTAGAATCCTGGTTGTTGCATCGATGTCGCTCTGCACCGCGTCCGCGACCGCGGCGGACAACAAATCGATCGAGCAGGCGGCGCACGGCGCCTACGTCACCGCAATAAACAGCAACGACGTCGACACTTTACTCGCCGATCTGACTGACGACATCGTCTATCAATCCCCTGGTGAGCCGGAGATCGTCGGCAAGGCGGCGGTGCGCAAGTGGCTGGCTGACTATTTCGGGGCGACCCGCACTCATTGGGAGAAAACGTCGATCGGCTTCGTGGTCAGTGGCGCGTGGGCATTCGAGCGCTACACGTACACGTCGACCGACACCGACAGGAAAACCGGTGCGGTGACTCGCGACACCGGCAAGGGAATCAATATCTTCCGACGCGGTAGCGACGGTCGCTGGCGCGTCGCGATCGACGGCTGGAGCTCGGATCGCCCGTCCGGGCGATGAGAGACGTCAGCCAGGCGCCTGGAAATGCCTTGCGCCTCACCACGAATTGGCGCGGGCGAGCGGGCGCGGTAGGCTCTCGAAAGTGCTTATACGGAGCGACGGCAGTGGCAATCAAACGTCCATCGAAGAGCCTGGGAACACCGGTACGCAAGCAAGTGACGTCGCCGGGTTTGCGCCACGTCGACGTCAGGGTGCCGTCTCACATGGTCCCGGGCGAGCTCTACCCCGGCTGGCTGTGTAAGAACAAGGCGTGCGGATTGGTCATTGCCATTGCGGCCCCACCAGCAGTCGCCAAGCCGGGCTCGGCTGACTCCCGCGACCAGCTTGCTGCAATCAAGTGCCCGCATTGCGGGGACGAGGATCTCTACCGCTGGAGCGCCCGAAGCGAGCATGTGTACGCGGCGAAAGGCAGTTGAGAGTTCGCGTCTCGACAGCCTGCGGCGGGAGCGCCTCACTCCCACTCGATCGTGGCCGGCGGCTTGCCGGTGATGTCGTAGACGACGCGCGAAATGCCGCTGACCTCGTTGACGATCCGTCGCGAGACGTGCTCGAGGAACTCGTACGGCAAGCGTGCCCACTGCGCCGTCATGAAGTCGACCGTCTCAACCGCGCGCAGCGCCACGACGTAGTCGTAGCGGCGGCCATCGCCCATCACCCCGACCGAGCGCACCGGCAGAAAGACCGCGAACGCCTGGCTCACGCGCTCATAAAGATCGTGCCGCCGCAGCTCCTCGATATAGATGGCGTCGGCACTTCGCAGCACCTCCGCGAACTCCTCGCGCACTTCACCGAGGATGCGCACGCCGAGCCCCGGTCCGGGAAAGGGGTGCCGGAACACGAGCTCACGCGGCAATCCGAGCTCCAGCCCGATCCGCCGCACCTCGTCCTTGAACAGCTCGCGCAGCGGCTCGACCAGCTCGAGATTCATCCGCTCGGGCAGGCCGCCGACGTTGTGATGCGATTTGATGACGTGCGCCTTGCCGGTGCGCGCGCCCGCCGACTCGATCACGTCGGGGTAGATGGTTCCCTGAGCGAGGAAGCCTACTGCGCTCAGCTTGTGCGCTTCCTCGTCGAAGACGTCGATGAAAGTGCGGCCTATGATCTTGCGCTTGGACTCCGGCTCAGCGACCCCTGCGAGAGCGGTGAGAAAGCGCGTCGCGGCGTCGACGCGGATGACACGGACTCCGAGGTGCTGAGCGAAGGTACGCATGACCTCGTCGGCTTCCCCGAGCCGGAGCAGGCCATGATCGACGAACACGCAGGTGAGCTGCGTGCCGATCGCCCGGTGCAGGAGCGCTGCGACCACCGACGAGTCGACGCCGCCCGAGAGACCCAGCAGCACTTTGCCGTTGCCAACCTGCTCGCGGACCCGGGCGATTGCATCCTCGATGATGTTGCCGGTGCTCCACAGCGCATCCGTGGCGCAGATCTCGCGCACGAAGCGCTCGAGGAGCCGTGCTCCCTGCGGCGTGTGCGTGACCTCGGGATGGAACTGCACGCCGTAGAAGCGGCGCCGCTCATCGCTCATCGCAGCGAAGGGGATGCTGCCGGTGTTGGCGGTGCAGACGAAGCCTGGCGGCAGCGCCTCGACCCGATCGCCGTGGCTCATCCACACATCGAGCACTGCGCCGCCGGCGGCGTTGCGACGGTCGGCGAGGGTGTCGAGCAGTCGCGATGCGCCCGTCACCGTCACCTCTGCATAGCCGAACTCGCGCTCGCTCGAGGGCGTAACGCGTCCGCCGAGCTGCTGCGCCATGGTCTGCATCCCGTAGCAGATGCCAAGCACGGGTACGCCGAGCTCGAAAACCGCCTGTGGTGCGCGCGGCGTGCCCGCGGCGGTCACCGATTCGGGGCCGCCGGAGAGAATTACGCCGCGCGGCGCGAAGGCGCGCACCTCGGCGTCGCTCACATCGTACGGATGGATCTCGCAGTAGACGCCGAGCTCGCGTATCCGCCGCGCGATCAGCTGTGTGTACTGCGCGCCGAAGTCGAGTATGAGAATGCGCTGCGCGTGGATGTCCGGCCGCATGGCGGCTGCGGTGCGGGCGGCGCCAACTGACTCTCGAACGCTCGCCATGGCCTCACGACACCCGGTAGTTGGGTGCTTCCTTGGTGATACTGACGTCGTGCACGTGACTTTCACGCACGCCGGCGCTGGTGACACGCACGAACACCGGCCGGGTGCGCAGCTCGGTGATGTTGCGACTGCCGGTGTAGCCCATCGCCGCGCGCAATCCGCCGGCGAGTTGCTGCAGGATCGTGACCACACTGCCCTTGTAGGGCACGCGACCCTCGACGCCCTCCGGGACGAGCTTCTCGAGCTCAGTGGCCGCGTCCTGGAAGTAGCGGTCGGCCGAGCTGTGGCGCTCGGCCATCGCGCCGAGCGAGCCCATGCCGCGATAGGACTTGTAGGAAGCGCCCTGGTAGAGCTCGACCTCGCCGGGAGATTCTTCGGTGCCGGCGAAGAGGCCACCGATCATGACCGCATGGGCGCCCGCCGCGATCGCCTTGGCGACGTCGCCCGAGAAGCGGATGCCGCCATCGGAGATCACCGGAACGTCCTTGGCACGCAGCGACTCGGCGACGTTCGCGACCGCCGAGATCTGCGGGACGCCGACTCCTGCGACGATCCGTGTGGTGCAGATCGAGCCCGGGCCGATGCCGACCTTTACTGCATCCGCGCCGGCCTCGACCAGCGCACGGGCGGCTTCGGGCGTGGCGATGTTGCCCGCGATCACCTGGCTGTCGCCCCACTTCGCCTTGATGCGCCGGACCGTCTCGATCACTCCTTTCGAGTGACCGTGAGCGGTGTCCACCACCAGCAGGTCGACGCCTGCCTCGCGCAGCGCCGCCACCCGCTCGAGAGTGTCCGGGGTGGTGCCGACGGCAGCGCCGACACGCAGGCGGCCGCGCTCATCCTTGCAGGCGCGCGGAAACTCGGTAGCCTTCTGGAAGTCCTTCACGGTGATCATGCCGACCAGCTCGTGAGCGCCGTTCACGACCAGCAGCTTCTCGATGCGGTGCTGGTGCAGCAGCGCGAGGACCTCTTCCTTTGGCGCATCTTCGCGCACCGTGACGAGCCGGTCCTGCGGCGTCATCACCGAGGAGACCGGGGCGTCGAGCTTGTGCTCGAAGCGCAGATCCCGGTGCGTGACGATGCCGACGGCCTTCCTGCCGACTACTACCGGCACACCGGAGATCCCTCGCGAGCGGGTGAGGTCGAGCACCTCGCGGATCGACATTTCGGGGGAGACGGTGATCGGGTCCTTGATGACCCCGCTCTCGAATTTCTTGACACGGCCCACCTCGAGCGCCTGGGCGTCTATGCTCATGCTCTTGTGAATGATGCCGATGCCGCCTTCCTGGGCGATCGTGATCGCCAGACGGGCCTCGGTGACCGTGTCCATGGCCGCGGACATCAACGGCACATTCAGCCCGATGCGCCGCGTTATGCGGGTGGACAGGTCGGCCTCGCGTGGCAGAATTTCCGAATAGGCCGGAACGAGGAGGACGTCGTCGAAGGTGAGAGCTTCTTCGAGGATGCGCATGCGTAATTATATGCAGCCAGCCCACAGCGGTAAACCGCGGTGGCTACGGTGATTCATGCCTTCAGGCTGTGAGATCGGCGTCGCTGCCCCACCCGTCAGGAACGTTTACAGCGTCTCGCGCCTGAACCGCGAGGTGCGGCTGCTGCTCGAGCGCGATATGGGGGTGCTCTGGGTCCAGGGGGAGCTCTCGAATCTCTCGCAGCCGACCTCCGGCCACTGGTACTTCTCGCTCAAGGATCGCGACGCTCAGGTGCGCTGCGCCATGTTCCGCGCCAAGAACCTTCTGGTCGGCTTTACCCCGCGCGCCGGGGCGCAGCTGCTGGTGCGTGGACGGCTGAGCGTCTACGAGCCGCGTGGTGAATACCAGTTGATCGTTGAGCATCTCGAGGAAGCCGGACTCGGTGCGCTGCAGCGCGAGTTCGAGCGGCTCAAGATCCGGCTCTCGGCCGAAGGGCTGTTCGCTCCCAAGCGCAAGCGCGCACTCCCGCGCTTCCCGCGACGGATCGGGCTGATCACCTCGCCTTCGGGCGCGGCGCTGCGCGACATCCTGCATGTGCTGGCGCGCCGCTACCGCTGCTCGGCTGTGCTCATTTATCCAACCTCCGTACAGGGCGCCGCCGCGGTGCCCGAGCTGGTCGCGGCCCTGCGCAGCGCTTCCGCACGCGCCGAGTGCGATGTACTGATCCTCGCCCGCGGCGGTGGGTCGCTCGAGGACCTGTGGGCGTTCAACGATGAGCGCGTGGCGCGCGCGATTCATGCCTGCACGCTGCCGGTGGTCTCCGCCGTCGGCCACGAGATCGATTTCACCATCGCCGACTTCGTCGCGGACGTGCGCGCGCCGACACCCTCAGCGGCCGCAGAGCTGGTGGCTCCCGACGGCGCGGCCTGCCTGGCGATGCTCGCTCGCACCGCACAGCGTCTCACCGGCGGCATCAGGCGTGAGCTGCGTGATGCTGCAACACGCCTCGCGGCCCTTACTCGGCGGCTCGGCCTGGCGCACCCGGGCGCGCGGCTCAACCAGCAGATGCAGCGGCTCGATGACCTGACGTTGCGGCTCGGGGCCGCAGCGCGCTTGGCTCTCGGCACGAGCCGGGTGCGGATCGAGAGGCTCGATGCACACCTGCAGCGTGCGGGGAGCACGCACCTGGCAGGCGCCGGGCACCGGTTGGCGCTTTGTTCGCGGGCGCTGGATGCGGTGAGCCCGCTCGCCACGCTGAGCCGCGGCTTCGCCATCGTGACGCGCGCCGATGGCACAGTGCTCACCGATGCGGCGCTCGCCGCCGACGGAGAGGATATCGAGGCGCGGCTGGCTCACGGAACACTGCTGGCGCGCGTCACGGGCAAGAAATGACACGCTCTCAACCGATGACTCGCGAAAGTCTCTCGAGAGCTCTTCTCGTCGGCGTACTGGCTTGCTGCTGCATGCGCGCGCTCGCAGCCGCGGCACCCGGGGAGGTGCTTCCCGATGAGGAACGCGTGCCCGGCGGGATCGCCCTGATCAGTCTCGGCGCGCAAGCGCGCGCACCGCGGGCGACTTTCGACGGGCAGCGAGTGCTCGTGGTGCGCCGGGATGAGGGATGGCTCGCCGTGGTCGGCATCCCGCTCTCTCAGGAGCCGGGTCGCGCGCAGCTGCACGTGGAAGAGGGTGCGCAGGGAGAGAGAGCCATCGACTTCGAGATCACCGACAAGCAGTACACCGTGCAGCGTCTCACCGTGGCTCCAGGGCAGGTGAACCTGTCGCCGAAGGATCAGGCGCGCTTCAGGCGCGAGCAGCCCCGCCTGCACGAGGACTACGGCACCTACTCCGAAGAGCTGCCGGCGACACTGCGGCTGCTGCAGCCGGTTCCCGGAATCCGCTCGAGCTCCTACGGGTCGCGGCGCGTCTTCAACAACGAGGCGCGCAATCCCCACAGCGGCATGGATATCGCAGCGGCCACCGGAACGGCGGTGCACGCCGCCGCCGATGGCCGTGTGCTCGACACCGGAAATTTCTTCTTCAACGGCAACACGGTGATCCTCGATCACGGTGCTGGATTCGTCACCATGTACTGCCATCTGAGCGCGATCGGTGTACAACGCGGCGCGCACGTGCGGGCCGGCCAGGTGCTCGGCAAGGTCGGCGCGACCGGGAGAGTGACCGGACCGCACCTGCATTTCGGTGTGGCGCTGAACGCCGTATTCGTTGATCCGGCGTTGTTTCTGCCGCCGGCTCCGACAGAGCATGACGGCCCGGGTTGAGGAGGGGCGCGATGCCGCCTTCATGGTGCTGGCGATCGAGCACGCCCGCGCGGCGGCCGAAAGCGGCGAAGTGCCAGTCGGCGCCGTGCTGGTACGCGATGAGGAGATTCTCGCTACGGGGCGCAATGCTCCCGTCGCAAGTCATGATCCGACTGCACACGCGGAGATCGTCGCGCTGCGCGCAGGCGCTGGCTCGCTCGGCAGCTATCGCCTGATCGACACGACACTCTACGTCACGCTCGAGCCATGCATCATGTGCGCGACCGCCATCGTGCACGCACGGGTGCGCCGGCTGGTGTTCGGTGCCTGGGATCCGCGTGCCGGAGGCGCCGGCAGCATCTTCAATGTTTTCGCACTGCCCGCTCTCAACCACCGCGTTGACGTGTTCGGCGGTGTGTTGATGGAGGAGTGTGCGCAGCTCCTGCAGGAGTTCTTTGCGCAGCGGCGCCGCTGACAGGCGCAGCCCCTCACACGCCCGGTGTAACCCGTGTTTCCGGAGTTGGCGTCTGGGACTGCGGGATCACAGACCGACCCGGCGGGGCGCTCGCCGGAACGCCCGGAGCGTTAGCTGGCAAGGCTGCTGGAACGCCCTGTGCTGCTGGAGGGCCCGGTGCTGCAGGAGCGCCCGGTCCCGGTGCTGCAGGAGTGGTCTGCGTCGTCGCCTCGCCAGGCTGCCACTCGAGAAGCCGCAGGTAGCGCTGGATGCGGTCGACGAACTGCACCGG
>Ga0070734_10005920_pt1 | contig 10534 bp, 8 predicted proteins | sample Coa_R1_8_FD_66444 | JGI IMG/M metagenome (GOLD analysis project Ga0070734, IMG submission 66444) | Surface soil microbial communities from Centralia Pennsylvania, which are recovering from an underground coalmine fire - Coalmine... | ecosystem: Environmental > Terrestrial > Soil > Unclassified ... | reverse complement strand
GGCTTGCCCCACGGGCTGACCGGATGGCGCCCGCCGGAACTCTTGCCCTCACCGCCGCCCAGCGGGTGGTCGACGGGGTTCATGGCCACGCCACGCACCGAAGGACGCTTGCCCTTCCACCGGTTGCGGCCTGCCTTGCCGAGCTTGATGTTGCCCTGCTCGGAGTTGCCGACCTCACCCACAGTGGCGCGGCAGCTCGCATCCACCCGCCGGATCTCGCCCGAGGGCATCCGGAGCTGGGCGTACCCGGCTTCCTTCGCGAGCAGCTGTACGCTTGCCCCGGCCGACCGGGCGATCTTGGCGCCACCGCCGGGCCGGAGCTCGATGGCGTGCACCATGGTGCCGGTGGGGATGTTGCGCAGCGGCAGGCAGTTCCCCGGGCGGATGTCGGCGCTGGGACCGTTCTCCACCCGGTCGCCCTGCCGCAGGCCCTGCGGGCACAGGATGTAGCGCTTCTCGCCGTCGGCGTAGTGCAGCAGCGCGATCCGCGAGGTGCGGTTCGGGTCGTACTCCACGTGCGCCACCTTGGCGGGCACGCCGTCCTTGTCCGCCCGGCGGAAGTCGATCAGCCGGTACGCGCGCTTGTGGCCGCCACCCTGATGCCGCGCCGTGATCCGGCCGTGCACATTCCGCCCGCCCCGGGAATGCAGCGGGCGAACGAGGGCCTTCTCAGGCTCGCCGCGGGTGATCTCGGCGAAGTCCGGGCCGCTCGCGCCCCGCCTGCCCGGGGTGGTCGGCTTGTACTTGCGGATGGCCATGTCTGCTCAAGCTCCTGTCAGTATTCCGCGGCCTAGCTGACCGGCCCGCCGAAGACGTCGATCCGCTCGCCTGAAGCCAGCGTCACGATGGCACGCTTGGTGTCCGGGCGCTGGCCCCAGCCGTACCGGGTACGGCGGCGCTTGCCCGGGCGGTTGATGGTGTTGACCCCGGTCACCTTGACGTGGAAGATCTGCTCGACCGCCTGCCTGATCTGCGTCTTGTTGGCTTCCGGCGCGACCAGGAACGTGTACTTGCCGTCGTCCACGAGCCGGTAGCTCTTCTCGGAGATCACCGGCTTGAGCAGGACGTCCCGCGGATCCGCGATCTTGCTCATTTGTCGTCCTCCTCCTTCTGCTCCTCGCCACTGCCTGAGGAAGCAGCCTTACGGGAGGTTCCGGAACTCCGCTGCTTTACGGCAGGCCGTGCCTCCTCGGAGTCCGCGTCGTCGGCGGGCTCCGTGGCGGCCGCGGCCGGCTTGCGTGCCCGGCTGGTGGTGGCCTTGGCGGGCTTGGCGTCTGGCTCCTCGCCGTCCTCGGCAGCAGCCTTGGCCTTGGCAGCCCTGGCGGGCTTGGCCGCGGACTCCTCGGCGTCCTCGGCGGCGGCCTTGGCCTTGGTGGCCCTGGCCGGCTTGGCCGCGGGCTCGTCACCGTCCTCGGTGGCCTCGGCGGCGGCCTTGGGCTTGGCGGCCCTCGCGGGCTTGGCCGCGGGCTTGTCCACCGTCACCAGCTCGCCGCCCGTGCGGGCCACGAACTCGGCCAGCGCGGACTGGGTGAACACCACATGGTCGCAGGCAAGCACGTCATACGTGTTGAGCTGGCCGGGGTCGAGCACCTTTACCCGCGGGATGTTGCGCAGGCTCTTCTGGGTGACCGCGTCGTCGGCGTTCACCACCACGAGCACCGGCCGGCTCAGCCGTGCCCCGGTCGCGCCCACCGCGGCGAACAACACCGTCAGTGCTTCCTTGGTGCTCGGCTCGCCGCTCTCGACGAACGCGCTGACCACCGCGAGACGGCCGTGGCTGGTCCGGTCGGACAGCGCGCCGCGCAACGCGGCGGCCTTCATCTTCTTGGGCGTGCGCTGGACGTAGGAGCGCGGCACGGGGCCATGCACGATGCCGCCGCCGGCGTACTGCGGCGCGCGCAGCGAGCCCTGCCTGGCCCGGCCGGTGCCCTTCTGCCGGTACGGCTTCTTGCCGCCGCCGCGAACGTCGCCGCGCGTCTTGGTGGCGTGCGTGCCCTGCCGCGCCGCTGCCTCCTGCGCCACCACGACCTGGTGCATGAGCGGGATGTTCACCTTGGCGGCGAAGATCTCACCGGGCAGCTCGACATCCGCCCCGCCCTTGCCGGACGGCGTTATCACACTGACCGTGGTCACTTGGTCTCCTTAACTGCAAGCTGCTTGGCCGCGCTGCGGACCAGGACCAAGCCGCCCTTGGGACCGGGGACCGCGCCCTTGATCAGCAGCAGCCCGCGCTCGGCGTCCACCGCGTGCACGGTGAGCCGGGGCACGGTGGTCCGGGCGTTGCCCATCCGGCCCGCCATCTTCAGGCCCTTGAACACCCGCCCGGGCGTGGCGCACCCGCCGATGGATCCGGGCGACCGGTGCTTGCGCTGGGTGCCGTGGGAGGAACCCAGGCCCTTGAAGCCATGCCGCTTCATGACGCCGGCGGTGCCCTTGCCCTTGCTGCGCCCGGTCACGTCGACCAGGTCACCGGCGCCGAACGTCTCGGCCGTGAGCTCCTGGCCGAGCGTGTACTGGTCGGCGTCGTCGGTGCGCAACTCGACCAGGTAGCGGCGCGGGGTGACACCGGCCTTGGCGAAGTGGCCCGCCACCGGCTTGGTGACCCGCCGCGGGTCGATCTCGCCATAGCCGAGCTGGACGGCCGCGTACCCATCCTCGGGCGCGGTGCGCACGGCGGTCACAACACAGGGGCCGGCCGCCACCACGGTGACGGGTACGACCTTCCCCTGGTCGTTGAAGACCTGGGTCATACCGAGCTTGGTGCCCAGGACTCCCTTGAGTTGCTTGCCCATGTCCGTGTGTCCCTCAGAGCTTGATCTCGATGTCGACGCCGGCCGGCAGGTCGAGCCGCATCAGCGAGTCGACCGTCTTCGGCGTGGGATCGATGATGTCGATCAGGCGCTTGTGCGTACGCATCTCGAAGTGCTCGCGCGAGTCCTTGTACTTGTGCGGCGACCGAATCACGCAGTACACGTTCTTTTCGGTAGGCAGCGGGACTGGCCCGGCAACCCGTGCACCAGTACGCGTGACCGTGTCCACGATCTTCCGCGCAGAGCTATCGATGACCTCGTGGTCATACGCCTTGAGCCTGATGCGGATTTTCTGTCCCGCCATTTTGGCTTCCTGTGTCCTTCGCTTCGACTGCCGCTGTATGCCTCGTGTGCCTGGTGCCTCGGGGTCCCCGCCGCCGCGCTGAGCGACGGCGGGATTCCCCTCGGCTCTGAGCCCTTACTTGACGATCTTGATCACTCGCCCGGAACCCACGGTCCGGCCACCCTCACGGATGGCGAACAGCAGGCCCTCCTCCATGGCGATGGGCTGGATCAGGTCGACCTTCATCTCGGTGTTGTCACCGGGCATGACCATCTCGGTGCCCTCGGGCAGACGGACGACGCCGGTCACGTCGGTGGTGCGGAAGTAGAACTGCGGCCGGTAGTTGTTGAAGAACGGCGTGTGCCGCCCGCCCTCGTCCTTGGACAGGATGTAGACCTGGCCCTCGAACTCGGTGTGCGGGGTGTTGGTGCCCGGCTTGATCACGACCTGGCCGCGCTCCACCTCCTCGCGCTTGATACCGCGCAGCAGCAGGCCCACGTTGTCGCCGGCCTGGCCGTCGTCGAGGATCTTGCGGAACATCTCCACGCCGGTGACGGTCGTGTTCTGCGCCTTGTCCTTGATCCCGATGATCTCCACCGTCTCGCCGGTGTGGATCTGGCCGCGCTCGATTCGGCCGGTCACCACGGTGCCGCGGCCGGTGATCGAGAACACGTCTTCGACCGGCATCAGGAACGGCTTGTCAATCTCACGAGTCGGCTCGGGGATGGACTCGTCACAGGCCGCGAGCAGCTCGAGCACCTTCTCGCCCCAGGCCGCGTCGCCCTCAAGCGCCTTCAGCGCGGACACCCGGATCACCGGGACGTCGTCGCCGGGGAACTCGTACGTGGTCAGCAGCTCGCGGACCTCGAGCTCAACGAGCTCAAGGATCTCCTCGTCGTCCACCATGTCGGCCTTGTTGAGGGCCACCACGATGTACGGCACGCCGACCTGGCGGGCGAGCAGCACGTGCTCACGGGTCTGCGGCATCGGGCCGTCGGTGGCGGCGACCACGAGGATCGCGCCGTCCATCTGCGCCGCGCCGGTGATCATGTTCTTGATGTAGTCGGCGTGACCAGGGCAGTCCACGTGAGCGTAGTGACGCTTGTCGGTCTGGTACTCGACGTGCGAGATCGAGATGGTGATCCCGCGCTCCTTCTCTTCCTTCGCGTTGTCGATCTGGTCGAAGGGCGTGAAGGGGTTCACGTCGGGGTACTTGTCATGCAGCACCTTGGTGATCGCCGCGGTCAGAGTGGTCTTGCCGTGGTCGATGTGCCCGATGGTGCCGATGTTCACGTGCGGCTTGGTCCGCTCGAACTTGGCCTTGGCCACTGAAATCTCCTCGTTGTTCTCCCCCCGTCGAGGGGGGCCAGGCCCCCTGCCGGGGGCCTTGCTCCTGACGTTGTGTAGTAGTTACTCGCCTCGAGCCTTCGCGATGATCTCCTTGGCGATATTCGGCGGCACCTCGACGTAAGAGTCGAACTGCATGGTGTAGTCCGCCCGGCCTTGCGTCCTGCTGCGCAGGTCGCCGACGTAGCCGAACATCTCCGACAGCGGCACGTTCGCCCGGACGACCCGGACACCGGACTGCTCCTCCATCGCCTGGATCTGGCCACGGCGGCTGTTCAGGTCGCCGATGACCTCGCCCATGTACTCGTCGGGAGTCCGGACCTCGACCGACATCACCGGCTCGAGGAGCACGGGGTCAGCGCGCGCCGCCGCCTTCTTGAAGGCCATCGAGCCGGCGATCTTGAAGGCGAGCTCGGAAGAGTCCACCTCGTGGTAGGCGCCGTCGGTGAGGGTCACCTTCACATCCACGATCGGGTACCCCGCCAGCACGCCGAACTCCGCCGCCTCCTGGCAGCCGGCGTCCACCGACGGGATGTACTCGCGCGGGATCCGGCCACCGTGGATCTTGTTCTCGAACTCGTAGCCACCGCCGTCGCCGCCAGTCGGCCCCAGGTTGATCAGCACCTTGGCGTACTGGCCGGCCCCGCCGGTCTGCTTGCGGTGGGTGTACTCGACCTTCTCCGCCAGGCGCCGGACCGTCTCCCGGTAGGCGACCTGCGGGCGGCCGATGTTGGCCTCAACCCGGAACTCGCGCTTCATCCGCTCGACGAGCACCTCAAGGTGCAGCTCGCCCATCCCGGAGATGATGGTCTGGCCGGTCTCCTCGTCGGTGCGGACCTGGAAGGTCGGGTCCTCCTCGGCGAGCCGCTGGATAGCGGTGCCCAGCTTGTCCTGGTCCGCCTTGGTCTTCGGCTCGATCGCGACGTTGATGACCGGGGCGGGGAACGTCATCGACTCCAGGATGACCGGGTCGGACTGGGCGCAGAGGGTGTCACCGGTGGAGGTGTTCTTCAGCCCCATCACGGCCACGATCTGCCCGGCAACCGCGGACGGCCGTTCCTCACGCTTGTTCGCGTGCATCTGGTAGATCTTGCCGATCCGCTCCTTGCGGTCCTTGGTGGAGTTCTGCACCGCGGTGCCGGCCTCCAGGGTGCCCGAGTAGATGCGGATGTAGGTCAGCTTGCCCAGGTGCTGGTCGGACATGATCTTGAAGGCGAGCGCCGCGAACGGCTCGGCCGGGTCGGGGTGCCGCTCGATCGCCACGGACTCGTCGCCGACCTTGTGGCCCGCGACCGCGGGGATGTCCACCGGGCTCGGCAGGTAGTCCACGATCGCGTCAAGCATGGGCTGGACGCCCTTGTTCTTGAACGCGCTGCCGCACAGCACCGGGGTGACCCCGCTGGCGATGGTGGCCCGCCGGATCGCGGCGACGAGCTGCTCCTCGTTGGGCTCGGTGCCCTCGAGGTACAGCTCCATCATTTCCTCGTCGTTCTCGGAGATCGTTTCGATCATCCGGTCCCGCCACTCGCGCGCCGCCTCGAGGTGGTCGTGCGGGATGGCGACGACGTCGTACTGGTCGCCCTTGCCCTCGGTCTGCCACAGCAGGCCGCGCATCCGGATCAGGTCGATGACGCCGCGGAAGTCGGATTCGACGCCCCACGGCAACTGGATGACCAGCGGGGTGGCGGCGAGCCGGTCGGCGATCATGTCCACGCAGCGGTGGAACTCCGCGCCCACCCGGTCCATCTTGTTGACAAAGCAGATCCGCGGCACGCCGTACCTGTCGGCCTGGCGCCAGACGGTCTCGGACTGCGGCTCCACGCCCGCCACGCCGTCGAACACGGCCACGGCGCCGTCCAGCACCCGCAGCGACCGCTCCACCTCCACGGTGAAGTCCACGTGCCCGGGCGTGTCGATGATGTTGATCGTGTGATCGCGCCAGTTCGTGGTGGTCGCGGCCGAGGTGATGGTGATGCCGCGCTCCTGCTCCTGGTCCATCCAGTCCATGGTGGCCGCACCCTCATGGACTTCACCGATCTTGTAGTTGATGCCGGTGTAGAACAGAATTCGCTCGGTGGTGGTCGTCTTGCCCGCGTCGATATGCGCCATGATCCCGATGTTCCGGACCTTGGCGAGTTCCACGGCGGTCTGAGTGGCCACTTCTTTCGTTTCCTCGTTGTCTCGTCGTTTCCGCCGCTCGTCGTAGCGCAGCGGTGGCGCCGCCTGTCTGCGGCGCCGGCCTTCTTACCAGCGGTAGTGGGCGAAGGCCTTGTTGGATTCAGCCATCTTGTGGGTGTCCTCGCGGCGCTTCACGCTCGCCCCGAGGCCGTTGCTCGCATCGAGCAGTTCGTTCATCAGCCGCTCGGTCATCGTCTTCTCACGGCGCTGCCGGGAGTAGGCCACGATCCAGCGCAGCGCCAGCGTGGTGCTGCGGGACGCGCGGACCTCGACCGGCACCTGGTAGGTGGCGCCACCGACGCGGCGGCTGCGGACCTCCAGGGTCGGCTTCACGTTGTCGAGCGCACGCTTGAGGGTGACCACCGGGTCGTTGCCGGTCTTCTCCTTGGCGCCCTCCAGCGCCCCGTACACGATCCGCTCGGCCAGGGAGCGCTTGCCGCTCCGCAGCACCTTGTTGACCAGTGCGGTCACCAGCGGGGAGCCGTAGACGGGGTCGGTGACGAGCTGCCGTCTGGTCGCGGGGCCCTTGCGCGGCATGTCAGCTCTTCTCCTTCTTCGCGCCGTAACGGCTGCGTGCCTGCTTGCGGTTGCGCACGCCCTGGGTGTCGAGCGAACCGCGGATGACCTTGTAGCGGACACCCGGCAGGTCGCGCACCCGGCCGCCGCGTACCAGCACGATCGAGTGCTCCTGCAGGTTGTGCCCGACGCCAGGGATGTAGGCGGTGACCTCGATCTGGCTGGTGAGCCTGACCCTCGCCACCTTCCGCAGAGCCGAGTTCGGCTTCTTGGGCGTGGTCGTGTAGACGCGCGTGCAAACGCCCCGGCGCTGTGGGCTTCCCTTCAGGGCCGGGGTAGAGGTCTTGGCTACCTTGTCCTGGCGGCCCTTGCGGACCAGCTGCTGGATAGTGGGCACCGCGTCTCCGTCTTCCTTAGTCCTCGCACCGGTGTGGCGCGACGTTCCTGATCGGGCCCGCGCCCTGCGGCGCGGCGTTCTGCGGTCGTGCTGTGTGCACGGCCTTGCTATTTCGAGGGCATCGTGGATGCCCTTGACCTGCTGGTTTCTGTGCCTCTCCGACCCCCGTGGTCGGGCGTGTCGCGCTCGCCACGGCACACCGGCCCCAGCCAAGGCCGGTTGTCAGAAAGGGGTAGGCCTCCGCGCGTAACCGCTTGCTGTCCCTGGCCTCGCAGCCGGGGAACGCCGCTTAACTAACGCGCGCGTGCCCGAGTACCGGGCACGAGGAGTAAGAATACCCAAGGGCCAGGCAACAGGCAAAGCGAACTGTCGAATCGGACGTTATGAGGAACACGCTGGGGGCGTTGGCTATTCCGGCCTTTTCAGTGGGGCGGGCGCCTGCGTGGCTCCGGCGGGCTGGCGCACGTGACCGCCAGTCGGCCGCCATTGGCCCGAGGCGCGCTGGGAGATCGGCCGACGTGGGCCACGCTACGCCCGCCTCCGCCTCACGCACGCCCGCCTGCGTTGTCCCTATCGGTGTACGTTGGCGCGGCTGGTCACTGCTCGCCGGGCAGGCAGTGGCCTGTCACCGCCCCTACGGAGGGGAGAGCGAGAGGTGGTGCGGGGAACTGTGCCAGGGGAAGGGCGGAAATGCGCGAGAGGACCGGCCTGTGGGGCCGGTCCTCTCGTTACCGCGGGAGACGGTTACTGGTTGGCTGGTTAGCGGTTGTAGGGGAAGTCGTAGTCCTCGAGGCGGATGGCCTCGCCGCCCGCGGGCTGCCCGAACGCGTAGTCCGGCACCTCCTCGTAGGCGGCCGCGGCCGGGTAGACCGATGAGCGCGCATCCTCGGTCGGCTCCACCCGGACGCTGCGGTACCGGAGCATTCCGGTGCCGGCCGGGATCAGCTTGCCGATGATGACGTTCTCCTTCAGGCCCAGCAGCGGGTCGGACTTAGCGTGGATGGCCGCGTCGGTGAGCACCCTGGTGGTCTCCTGGAACGAGGCCGCGGACAGCCACGACTCGGTGGCCAGGGAGGCCTTGGTGATGCCCATGAGCACCGGCCGGCCGGACGCGGGGGTGCCGCGCTCCTCGACCACGGCCCGGTTCATCTCCTCGAACCGGGGCCGCTCCACCAGTTCACCCGGGAGCAGTTCGGTGTCACCCGACTCCAGCACGTTCACCCGCTTGAGCATCTGGCGGATGATGATCTCGATGTGCTTGTCGTGGATGGACACACCCTGCGACCGGTACACCTCCTGGACCTCGTGCACCAGGTGCATCTGCACCTCGCGGGAGCCCAGGATGCGGAGCACCTCGTGCGGGTTGACCGCGCCCTGGATGAGCTGCTGGCCCACCGTGACGTGGTCACCGTCGGAGACCAGCAGGCGCGACCGCATCGGCACCGGGATGGCGAGCTCTTCGGCCCCGTCGTCCGGGACGACGATGATCTTGCGCGCCTTCTCGGTCTCCTCGATCTTGACGGTTCCCTCGACCTCGCTGATCGGCGCCATGCCCTTGGGGATGCGCGCCTCGAACAGCTCCTGGATGCGGGGCAGGCCGTGGGTGATGTCCTGGCCCGCCACACCACCGGTGTGGAACGTCCGCATGGTCAGCTGGGTGCCGGGCTCACCGATCGACTGTGCGGCGACGATGCCCACGGCCTCGCCGACGTCGACCCGCTTGCCGGTGGCCAGCGAGCGCCCGTAGCACTTGGCACAGACGCCGACCTTGGACTCACAGACGAGCACGCTGTTCGTGCGCAGGGACTCCACCCCGGCCGCGACGAACTCGTCGATCATCGCCTCGGTCGTGTCGGAGCCGGTGGCCGCCAGCACGGTGCCGTCGACCTCGACGTCCTCGGCGAGGGTCCGGCCGGTGCCGGTGTTCTCGATGTTGGCCAGCTTGCGCAGGGTGCCGTCGGCGCCGCGCTCGGCGATCTTCATCACGAGCGCCCGGTCGGTGCCGCAGTCCTCCTCGCGGACGATGACGTCCTGTGCCACGTCCACCAGGCGCCGGGTGAGGTACCCGGAGTCGGCGGTGCGCAGCGCGGTGTCGGCCAGGCCCTTGCGGGCACCGTGGGTGGAGATGAAGTACTCCAGCACGGACAGCCCCTCGCGGAAGCTGGCCTTGATCGGCCGCGGGATCGTCTCACCCTTGGGGTTGGAGACCAGGCCACGCATGCCGGCGATCTGCCGCACCTGCATGGGGTTGCCTCGGGCGCCGGAGTTGACCATCATCCAGACCGAGTTGGTCTCGGGGAAGGCCGCCTCCATGTCCTTGGCAACGTCTGCGGTCGCGTGCGTCCAGATCTCGATCAGCTCCTGGCGCCGCTCCTCGTCGGTGATCAGGCCGCGCTCGTACTCGCGCTGCACCTTGTCGGCCCGCTTCTCGTAGGACTCCAGGATCTGCGCCTTGTTCGGCGGCGCGACCACGTCCTCGATCGCGATCGTCACGCCCGCCCTGGTGGCCCAGCGGAAGCCCGCGTCCTTGAGCGCGTCGAGCGCCGCCGCCACGTCCACCTTGGGGTAGGTCTCCGCCAGCTCGTTGACGATCGCCGAGAGCTGCTTCTTGCCCACCTCGTAGTTCACGTAGGGGAAGTCGGCGGGCAGGGCCTCGTTGAGGATGGTCCGCCCCAGCGTGGTCTCGATGCGGAACGGGCCGCCCTCGGTCCATCCCTCGGGCGTCTCGAAGCCGCGCGGCGGGCGCACGCCACGGAGCCGGATCTTGATCTTGGCCTGGAGGTCAAGCTCGCCGCGGTCGTAGGCCATGATGGCCTCCGACGGCGAGGCGAACACCCGGCCCTCCCCGGTGCCGCCGTCCTCGGCCCTGGTCAGGCAGTAGATCCCGATCACCATGTCCTGGGTGGGCATGGTCACCGGCTTGCCGTCGGCGGGCTTGAGGATGTTGTTGGTGGACAGCATCAGGATCCGGGCCTCGGCCTGCGCCTCGGCGGACAGCGGCAG
>Ga0070734_10005919_pt1 | contig 10535 bp, 11 predicted proteins | sample Coa_R1_8_FD_66444 | JGI IMG/M metagenome (GOLD analysis project Ga0070734, IMG submission 66444) | Surface soil microbial communities from Centralia Pennsylvania, which are recovering from an underground coalmine fire - Coalmine... | ecosystem: Environmental > Terrestrial > Soil > Unclassified ... | reverse complement strand
TGACATAGGTGGCCGAATAGTTGCCCAGGTTGAGGGCGTCGGACCCGTCCTTTTCCTTGGCGGTGGGGAAGCGGATGTCCCTCACGCTGGTACCCGTGATTTTCATTTGAACAACCTTTCGCCACAGAGTTGCACAGAGTCAACCGAGTAAGGCCAAATCATTTTTGCCACAGATGCACACAGATACATGGGATGACACATCAAATCCCAAAAATAATCGATTTTTTCTTTCGACTCATCCAATGAATCCCCTGCATCTGCGGCTAAATGGCCTTGTCGTTCATCGTTCCTGTATCGCCTTCTGCTTGGAGCTTCCCAGCTTGTCGATGCCCAGCTCGATGACATCCCCCGCCTTGAGATAGACCGGCGGTTTCATGACAAATCCCACTCCCCCGGGCGTTCCCGTACTGATCACGTCCCCCGGCAGGAGGGTCATGAACTGGCTGATATAACTCACCAGGAAGGGAACCTTGAAGATCATGTTGTTGGTGTTGCTCTTTTGCATGAATTTGCCGTTGACCGTCAGCCACATGGGCAGGTCCTGGTAGTCGGGCAGTTCGTCCGTTGTAGCCAGGAAGGGCCCCAGGGGGGCGAAACTGTCGCAGCTTTTGCCCTTCACCCATTGGCCGCCCCGCTCCATCTGGAATTCCCGCTCCGAATAGTCGTTGTGCAGGCAGAACCCAGCCACAGTATCCATGGCCTTGGCCTCTTCAACATATTTGGCCTTCTTCCCCATCACTACCGCCAGTTCGACCTCCCAGTCGGTCTTTTGGGATCCCCGGGGGATGAGCAGGTCGTCGTTGGGCCCGCAAAGGGCGGTCGTGGATTTGAAGAAGAGGATGGGCTCCTTCGGGATCTTGGCGCCGGTCTCCTGGGCGTGGTCGATGTAGTTCAATCCGATACAGACGATCTTCGAGGGCCGGGCAACGCAGGGGCCCAACCGCTCCAAGTCCGCAACCTTGGGGGCCTTCGCCCCTTCCTTTCCGACCCAGGCTGCCAGCCTTTTCAAACCGTCCCCGGCGAAGAAGGCCTCATCGTAATCGTCTCCGAAAGCCGAAGCGTCGATCCTGCCGCCGTTGGGGAGGATCACCCCCGGTTTTTCTTGTCCCGCTTGACCGAACCGGAATAGTTTCATTTCAAGACTCCGTAAAAGATTGAACCACAGAGTTCACAAAGTACACGGAGTAAGACATTGGCTTTGTCAAAAAACTCTGTGTCCTCTGTGTACCCCGTGGTTAGCTTCTTCACTTACGCCATCAAAACCCCGCCGTCCAAGGGCAGGGCCTGGCCGGTGATGAAGGAGGATTCTTCCGAGGCCAGGTAGAGGGCCATGAAGGCCACCTCCTCCGGCTGGCCCATGCGGCCCAGGGGCTGGTACTCGGAGAGCTTCTTAAACATCTCCGCTTCCTTGCCCGGGTAGCTCTTTTTCAGGAAGCCGTCCACGAAAGGCGTGTGCACCCGCGCCGGGCAGATGCAGTTGCAGCGGATGTTCTTCTTCACGTAATCCACCGCCACCGAGCGGGTCATGGAAAGCACCGCGCCCTTGGTCATGGAATAGGCGAAGCGGTCTTCCAGGCCGATCAGGGAGGCGATGGAGGCCATGTTGATGATGTTCCCGCCGCCCTGGGCCTGGAAAAGGGGGATGGCGGCCTGGGTGCAGAGGTAGACGCCCTTCACGTTGACGCGGTAAAGCCGGTCCAAGTCCTCCGGGGTCGTGTTCAGCACGTTGCCCACATGGGCGATCCCCGCGTTGTTGACCAGGATGTCCAGGCGCCCGAACTTGGCGACGGCCGCCGCGAAGGCCTCCTTCACCTGGCCCGGGTCCGAGACGTCGCAGGCGAACCCCTCCACCGAGGGCTCAACCCGAGGTGGTGATTTGGGTGTGCCGGGCCCCATAGAAGGCCCGGCCCCTGAGACGGTCCCACCCTCATTGCGAATGTGCCCCAGGATGCCCTGGAGGGCCTCCGCGTTCAGGTCCAGCGCGGCCACCTTGGCGCCCTGTTTGGCGAAAAGGGCGGCGATGGCGTAGCCGATCCCCGACCCGGCGCCCGTCACAATAACGGTTTTGTTGTCTAACCGAAGCATGGTTCCCTCCTGGGATCAGCCTGAAATAAGGATCATATTGGCGTATTGCACCGTGTCCCCGGTGCGGATGAGCCCGATGGCCCCCGGCACCCTCTTTTTGAACTTCACGTGGGGCTCATATTTCAACGGGATGCCCGAAAGCCCCTTGGCGAAGGCCGCGCGGGTGGCCGGGTTGTTGTGCTTCTTGAATTCGGCGGCCATGAAGGCCTGGTCGATGGACAGGTTGGGCCGGATGGCCTTCAAGACCTGCAGGACGGTGGGAAGGTCATCCACAAGGGAAAGGTCCACCGTCTCCAGCTTCGGCCAGGAGGGAAAACCCCGGTCGGCGATGACCAGGGCGTTGGTGTGCCGGAACTTGGCCAGAAGGGAATTCAATTGCGGATTGAGGATGCCTTTTTTCAACATGACGAAGCCTCCAAGTTATTTCCGGCTGTCCGTATTAACCATCCAGGGGATCCCGAAGCGGTCCACCAGCATCCCGAAACCGGGCGACCAAAAGGTCTTGGCGAAGGGCATCTGGATCTTCCCGCCCTTGGACAGGGCCCGGAAGACCTTCTTGGACTTGGCCGGATCCTTCGCGCCGACCACCACCTGGAACCCCTGGGGTTTTTCATAATATCCCGGGGCCGCATCGTCGGCCGACAGCATCTGGCCGTCGAATGCGAAGCTGGCGTGGAGGACCTTCTTCGCCCAGTTGGCGGGCACGCTCTTGGCGGCGGGCGAATCCCCCCACTTCATCATGAAGGTGATCTTCCCTCCGAGGCATTTGCGGTAGAACTTAAAAGCCTCTTCACAGCTTCCGTTGAAATGCAGATGAGTATTCGTTTTCAGCATAACGCCCTCCTTTTTAAGAAACCCTCTGCCGGAACCGGTCCAGCCCCACCGCCGCGATGATGATGGCCCCGATCACGATGTTTTGCACGTAATTGGGGATGCCCACCAGGTTGCAGCCGTTGCGCAAAACCGCCATCAGCACCGCCCCCACCAGCGAGCCGGTCACGCTGCCCTCCCCGCCGTTCAAGGAGCCGCCGCCGATCACCACCGCCGCGATGATGTCCAGTTCCATCCCCGAGGCCGCCGTGGGGTCGCCCAGGGTGAGGTTGGAGAACTGCATGACGCTGGCCACCCCGGTAAAGGCGCCGCCCAGGGCGTAAAGCAGGATGCGGTTGCGCCCGACCGGGATGCCGCAAAGCCGTGCCGTGGATTCGTTGGAACCAATGGCGTAGGCGTGGCGCCCGAAGACGGTGTATTTCAGGGCCAGGGAAAGCAACACCGCCAGGAGCAGCATCACCCAAAGGCCCGGCGCCACCGAAGTCCAGGCGCCGCTTTGGGGCTCCACCACCATCAGGCCGTTAAGCCAGCTGTCCGACGGGTTCACGGTGGTCTGCTGGGCCAGGCCCTTGGCCAGCCCGCGCACGATCTGCATGGTGCCCAGGGTCACGATGAAGGGGACGATCCTTAAAGCCACGGTCAACAGGCCGTTGACGGCGCCCACCAGGGCGCAAACCAGGACCGCCGCCAGGACGGCCGCCCAGACCAACCCGGCCGCAAGCGGCCCGTCCCCTCCGGTTTTGAGCACCAGGGCCGACACCACCGTGCCCAGGGCCACCATCGAGCCCACCGAAAGGTCGATGCCCCCGGAGATCATGACCACCGTCATCCCCAGCGCACCGATGCCGAAGATGACCGCCTGGGTCAGGAAGGTCTTGGTGTTATAGAGGCTGTGGAAGGCTGCGGGTGCGGCCACCAGGAACACCAGATAAACGAAGGCCAGCCCCAGGAAGGGTCCCGTTGAGGAGAGCAGTTTTTTAAAAGTACCGTTCATGCCGTTCCCAACCCATAAGATTTTTTCACTCCCCCTCACCCCGCCCTCTCCCTCATGGAGAGGAGGAGAAGCGACTGGAACCCCACCGGTTTCCCTCTCCCTGATAGGGAGAGGGTTCGGGTGAGGGGGTTTAAATATGATTTACAACTTTAATGCCCCGACGTGGCCGTCTTCATGATTTCTTGCTCGTTCCACTGGCCGATGGGTTTGACCGGGCTCAACCACCCCCGGTGGAAGACCGCCAGGCTGTCGCAAACACCCAAAAGCTCCGGCAGGTAGGAGGAGACGAAGAGCACACCCTTGCCCCGGGCCGCCAGCCCCTGGATGAGCCGGTAGATTTCCACCTTGCTGCCCACGTCCACGCCCCGGGTGGGTTCGTCCAAAAGAAGGACGTCCCCTTCCCTTTCCATCAGCCGGGCCAGGGCCACCTTCTGCTGGTTGCCGCCCGAGAGGTTCACCGTCTCCTGCCAAGGCCCCTGGCAACGGATGCCCAGTTCCTTGATCCAATGGCCCACCCGCTCCTCTTCGCCTTGGAGGTCCAGGGGACCCCAGCCGCCCAGCCGGGCAAAACGCTTGAGGGAAGAGAGGGTCAGGTTGGCCCCGATGGCCATTCCCACGGCCAGTCCTTCTTCCTTGCGGTTCTCGCTTAAAAGGTCCAAACCCAGGTCCAGGGCCCGGGCGGGGGTTATCCCGGAGAGTTGCCGGGATTGGCCCTTCACGGCCATCCTTCCGGCCTGGGTCGGCCGAAGCCCGAAAAGGGAGCGCAGGGTTTCGGATCGGCCCGAACCCACCAGCCCGGCTAGCCCTAAGATCTGCCCCCGGTGGATCTCCAGGGAAACGCCCTTGGGTATGGGCCGGCCTTCGGCGCCCTCGACCTTCAGGAGAACCTCGCCCCTTTCGCGGGATGACTTGGGGAACATCTCGTGCAGGGGCCTTCCCACCATCATTTGGATGAGTTGGGGGATGGTCGTCTCCCGCATCCGTCCCTCGCCGGCCGTTTCCCCGTCCCGGAGCACCGTGTAGCTGTCGGCGATCTGGGCCACTTCCTCCAGGAAATGGCTGATGTAAATGAAGGAAATGCCCTTCGCCTTGAGGCGCCGGATGGCCGCAAAAAGGGCCTGAGTATCGGCGGAGGTCAAGGAACTCGTGGGCTCGTCCATGATGATCACCGAGGCCCCGCTGACCAGGGCCCGGGCGATCTCGACGACCTGCTGGTGCCCGGTCCCCAGGTGGGAAATCTTCGTGGCCAGGGGCAGGGCCGGGTGGCCCAGCAGTTCAAGGGCTTCGCGGATTTTTTCCCTTTGATGCCGGACCATGCCCCAGGAGGATTCTTCCGCGCCCAGGGTGATATTTTCTTCCACCGACAGGTGGGGGGCCAGGGTGAGTTCCTGGTAGATCATGGCGATGCCCCGGGAACGGGCGTCCGAGGGGGACTGGAGGCGGCAGACTTGCCCATGGACCCGGACCTCGCCTTCGTCCATCCGGTAGGCGCCACTCAGGATCTTCATGAGGGTGCTTTTTCCCGCGCCGTTCTCGCCGATGAGCGCCCGCACTTCACCCCGGCCCAGCGAAAACCCCACCCGGTGAAGGGCTCGGGTCGCGCCGAAGCTTTTGCTGATGCCGGTTAACGCCAGGACGGTTTCGTTGGTCATCGTGGTCTTTTGAGGGGTTTGGTGTTGCTCTCTGCCGACAACGGCCTTCTTATTTCAGCCACTTGTCCACGTCGGGATAGATGACTTCCTTGACCTTGGGGTCGTTCATGTTTTCCTTGGTAACCATCAGCAGCCGGGTGGCGATGCGCGGGTCCACCTTCTTGCCGTTCAGGTGGTCCACCGCGGCCTTCACGCCCTCATAGCCCATGTTGAAGGGGTCCTGGGACACCAGCCCGTTGATGGCGCCGGTCTTCAACCCCTCCAGCAGGTCCTTGTCGGTGTCGAAGCCCACGAACTTGACCTGGCCCGCCTTGCCGGAAACCTGCAGCGCCCGGAGCATGCCGAAGACGGTTGATTCGTTGGGGCAGAAGATGCCGTCCACGTCGGGAAACTTGTTGAGGATGTTCTGGGAGGCCTGCAGGGCCTCTTCCTTGGTGGCCCCGGCGTACTGGTTGGAGGAGACGATCTGGATGTCGGGGAATTTCTTGGCCATTTCGTCCAGGAAGCCTTCCTCGCGGTCGGCGGTGCTGGCCGAGCCTTCCAGGTAACGCAGCATGAGGGCCTTGCCCTTGCCGCCCATCACCTTGCCCAATTGGTCCGCCCCCTTGCGCCCGCCTTCCTTGTTGATGGTGGCCACGAAACTCACCTGGACGTCGGACTGGAGGGCCGAATCGATGATGACCACGGGGATGCCGCGCTTGGTGGCTTCCTCCACCGGCACCACCAGGGCCTTGTCATCCAAGGGGGCCAGGACGATGGCGTCCATCTTGCGGCTGATGAAGTTTTGCACCACCTCGATCTGCTGTTTGCGGTCGTCCTCGGTTTCCGGCCCGACCCAGAAGATATCCACCCCCAGGTCCTTGGCCGCCTTGGCCGCCCCCGCGTGCAGGGTCTTCCAATAAATATGGGTCGTTCCCTTGGGGATCACCGCGATCTGGTACCGCTTGCCGTCGTCCGCAGCCGCCCGGCCGGACCATCCGGCCAGGAGAAACATCAGCGTCAATGAAACCGGTTTCAAAAACGAGCGCATAAGACCTCCCGGGCATCAAAGAATCGAAAAGCTGGACTCCCAAAGCTTAACCAGGGGGGTGGAAGGTGACAAGCTAAAATCCCCCCCGCCCGCTAGTCGTTTACAAGGGCCTTTTCGATCTTGTCCAGGTGCTCCCCCCGGTGCAGGGCACGGAGGAGGAACCTTTCCGAACCCGCTTTCAAGAACTCGTCCACCTGCGCCTGGGTCATGCCCGCCACCAGGCCGTCGGCCTTTTCCGCGGCCTCGGCCGCCAGTTTCTGGATATTTTTCGGCGGGATGGCCGCGGAAAGGACGGCCAGGGGCGCGTTGACGACGTCCGCGTCCAAGGGCAGGACGGGACCTTGGCCGCCCTCTTGGATCCACTTTTCCAACAGCCGCGCCGCCCGCAGGTCCCAAAAAGCGATGTGGGCCAGGGCTACGCCGATGGTCCAACCGTTGGGAAGGACCCGGGCATAATCCGATTCCCGGAGCGCGTTCAGGAGGCTGACGAGCCTTTCGCGCTCCCGGGCGTTTTCTTCGATGATGGATTTCAATTCGGCCATTTTTCTTCTCCCTTAGTGCATTTTGAGCGGCGTCCCGTTAAAGTTTCCCCATCATAAACAGAGGAAAGGAAAAAAGCATGGAAGCCCCCCAATATCCCGTAGGCCCCAACCCCAAGCCGGAGGACCAGCCGCCCCGCGAAACCCTGGTCGGCATCATCGAAGCGGCGCCCAAGGCCCTGCGCGACGCCGTGGCGGGCCTCAACGACACCCAGCTCAATACCAAATATAAGAACTGGACCATCCGCCAGATCGCCCACCACCTGGCGGACAGCCACGTGAACAGCTACATCCGCTTCAAATGGGCGCTGACGGAGGACAATCCCGTCATCAAGGCCTATGACGAGAACAAATGGTCCGACTTGGAGGAATCCAAGACCGGCTCCCTGGAAGCCACCCTGGCGATGCTGGGGGGGTTGCACCGCCAATGGGTGCAGTTATTGCGGTCCATGACGGAGGAACAGTACAACAGAGCTTTCGTGCATCCGGTCGGCAACCGCACCATCACGCTCAAAAGCGCACTGGGCACCTATGCCTGGCACTGCCGCCACCACACGGGGCAGATCCTATGGATGCGGGAGAACAAGAGGGTTTAAGCCAGTTCACCCTTGAGGACCGTCCGGGCCTGGCCGCCCAGGTACACCCGGTTCCCTTCGCAACGGAGATGGAGTATTCCGCCACGAGCTGAGGCTTGGTAAGCCGTGAAATGATCCTTCCCAAGCCGTTTGTGCCAGAAGGGCGTCAAGGCGCAATGGGCCGAACCCGTCACCGGGTCCTCGGGAATCCCCGCCAAGGGCGCAAAAAAGCGTGAAACGAAATCATAGGCCGGGTCATCCGATGCGGCGGTGACGATGATCCCGTGAAGCCGCTCATCCAGGTAGGATTCCATTTTCTTAAAATCCGGATTCAGCCCCCGGACAGCGGCGGCGGCGGAAAGCTCGGCCAGGTACTGGGTTCCATTGTGCCCCAGGCTGGTGACCGGCACTCCCAATGATTCCTCCAGCCCCTTGGGCTTCCCGCAGGGCGCCGCGGGTTTGGCCGGAAAATCCAGCTCGATTCGCCCGTTTCTTTGCACAGCCTTCAGCAACCCGCTCTTCGTGTAAAACCGCGCTTCCCTTCCCCCTTCCAAAAATCCTCCGCTCCATAAGGCATGGGCGCTGGCCAGGGTGGCGTGGCCGCAGAGGGCGATCTCAACGATAGGCGTGAACCAGCGCAGGCGGTAACCGTCCCCCTCGGGATGGAGGAATGCCGTCTCAGCCTGGTTGATCTCGCAAGCCAGGGCCTGCATCCAGGCCTCGTCCTTGGGGCCCGGCAGCACGCAAACTCCCGCCGGATTGCCCGAAAAGGGCTTCTCGGTGACGAAGGCGTCGACTTGGAAGTAAGGGTTGGCCATGACGCAAAGAGTATGATCGAAAGGGCCATCCGATGGAAAGCCCGGGGTTTGGCTAGAATTTAAAGGTCAAAAGGTCCGTTTGAATTCCTGCCTTAGGCAGGTTCCAGGAAGTCACTGCCTCATCTTCCCCGCGGACGAGGGCGTTGTAGCGCTGAACGGCGGCGAACTTGGAAGTCATCGATTCTTCCAATTTAAAAACGCCCACATAATCCCCAACCAAGCCGACCAAAGCGACGACAAGCCCGGCTGTTCCCGTTGAATTAAAACTCTGGCTATTGCTGTCATAATTGCCACCGGCCATCGATAAGCCCCCAATTAGGCAGGCGGTTCCGCCCACCAGGAAAACCACCCCGGCCGTGTGGGAACCGGAGGACACATCTAGGAGGCGATTGGCCTCGGGATCTTTCAAGGGCGAGATGAGGTTCTTCAGGCTGTCATCATCCGCGACTTTGACGCCGGCATAGTAGTAGCGCATGCCGTCCAGCGTCGTCCACTTGCTGACGATGGGCTTGCGCTTTTCTGGCTGTGGAGCCGTGGCGGATTGCGGCGTTTGGGCTGAGCCGACGGACTGAAGCAGGAAAGCCAAGATCAAAACAGAAAAGAAGGCCGCGGTTTTCTTTAACATAAAAACTCCTTAATAATATTTAACCTGTGGGACTAACTTAACAGACTTTCACTATAGGAGCCACCGCCAGGGCGCCGCCGATGACCCAACTGTTGTTTAGAAGCTTGAAAACGTTGGAGTAATTCTACTTCCTGGTACTGGTGTGAAATAGCCATCTTTGTTCCTTCCCCGTATAATTACAACATTCGTATTGAACCTTCTTATCGGACGGCCCCTATGATCATCGGTATCGATCTTGGCACCACCAACAGCCTGGTCGCGGTTTTCAAGGACGGCAAGATCCAGGTCCTCCCCAACGCCTTGGGGTCCCTGCTCACCCCCTCGGTGGTGGGAATGGACGAAAAAGGCTCGGTGCTGGTCGGCCAGGCGGCCCGGGACCGGCTTGTCTCGCACCCCGAAATCACCACCTCCAACTTCAAGCGCTTCATGGGCACCGAACACCTGGCCCAACTGGGCAAAAGGGACTTCCGGGCCGAGGAGCTTTCCTCTTTCGTCCTGCGTTCCCTCAAAGCCGACGCCGAGCATTTCCTCGGGGAGGAAGTGACCGAGGCCATCATCACCGTGCCGGCCTATTTCAACGACAACCAGCGCAAGGCCACCAAGGCCGCCGGCAACCTGGCGGGGCTCAAGGTGGAACGGCTGCTCAACGAGCCGACCGCGGCCTCCCTGGCCTACGGCCTGCACGAGGCCAAGGGCGAGCAAAGGTTCATCGTGCTGGACCTGGGCGGCGGCACCTTCGACGTTTCCATCCTCCACCATTTCGAGGGCGTCATGGAGGTCCGCTCCAGCGCCGGGGACAACTTCCTGGGCGGCGAGGATTTCGTCGAAAACCTGGTGACGGCCTTCGAGGCCGAGGTCGGCGGCTTCCCCAAATTCCCGGACGAGACCGAAAAACGGAAATTTATCCAGCGGCTGCGCAATGAGGCCGAGAGGGCCAAGCGGGAACTCTCCAAGGCCGACCAGACGGCCATGGAAGTGGAGGCCGAGGGCAAAAAAATGCGGTGGGAATTCGACACCGAAACCTTCGAGAAGATCTCCAAGCCCCTTTTGGACCGCATGGTGGCACCCATCGAAAGGGCCATCCGCGATTCGCGCATCAGCATCGGGGAGTTGGACCAAATCATCCTGGCCGGCGGGGCCACCCGCATGCCCATCGTCCGCAAGATGGTGGCCCGCCTCTTCGGCCGGCTGCCCTACAGCCATTTGGACCCGGACCAGGTGGTGGCCATGGGCGCGGCGGTGCAGGCGGGCCTGAAGGCCAAGGACGGCGCCCTGGACGACATCGTCATGACCGACGTCTGCCCCTACAGCCTGGGGGTGGAGGTGGTGGGACACGCGGGCAAAAGCGGCCAGCGGCGCACCGGCTACTTCCTGCCCATCCTGGAG
>Ga0070734_10005918_pt1 | contig 10536 bp, 10 predicted proteins | sample Coa_R1_8_FD_66444 | JGI IMG/M metagenome (GOLD analysis project Ga0070734, IMG submission 66444) | Surface soil microbial communities from Centralia Pennsylvania, which are recovering from an underground coalmine fire - Coalmine... | ecosystem: Environmental > Terrestrial > Soil > Unclassified ... | reverse complement strand
GGTGGCCGACCCTTTCGATTTTCAAAGGGTCGGGGTTTTGAAGTTGATCTGCCTGAAGGTTGCGCGTCACTCGCATTTGTGGGGCGGCCATGCGGTGTCGCGCTGGATTTGCCGGGACGCGGGTGCAACCCGAACGGGCCGCGAACCACGAGCCGGGACTCTTCAGCCCTGGTCGATTAGGCGGTGGTGGATGGCGTAGAGCGCCAGTTCGAGGCGGTCGGAAACGCCGAGCTTGTCGAAGATGTTGTGCAGGTGGTTCTTCACCGTTTGTTCGCTGATGAAGAGCTTCTCGCCGATTTCCTTGTTGCGGAAGCCTTGGGCGACCAGCTGCACGATCTCTTTCTCACGGTCGCTCAGCAGCGGTTTTTCGCGGCGCGGGCCGCCGTCGGAGGATTTGGAGAAGGCCTTCATGACCTCCGCGGTCATGTGGTTGTCGAGCCAAATCTCGCCGCTGTGGACCTTGTGAATGCTGCGCACCAGCAACTCGGTAGCTGACTGCTTGAGGACCACGCCGCGCGCGCCCAAGCGCATGGCGCGCACCACGTCCCGATCATCCTCGGCGGCGGTGAGAACGACGACGCGAGTGGGAAGCTGGTCGAAATTGACTTCTTCGAGGACCGCCAAGCCATCCTTGTCCGGCATGCGCAGATCGAGCAGCAGGATGTCCGGCTTCAGCTTACCCAGCATCTTGATGCAATCATTACCGTTGGAGGCTTCGCCAACAATGGCGATTTCATCGTCGCTGTCGAGCAGCTTGCGCAGCCCTTCGCGGAAAATGGCGTGATCGTCCGCCATCAGGACACGTATCTGTTGTTTCGTCGCTTTGGCCATGTCAGCCGAGAGGAACCTCTATAGTCAAACGTGAACCGTGTCCCGGAGTGGATTCAACTGTTAACACACCACCAACGCTGCGTGTGCGCTCCTTTATGGAAATCGGGCCTAGACGGAGGCGGTCCAATTCGTCGCCGGTAAATCGCCCGGCAAAGCTGAAGCCTTCCCCGTTGTCATCCACGACAAGGACCACTTCACCTTCATTCTGCCATAGTTTTACCACGACGTGAGAAGCATGCGCATGTTTTTTCACATTGTGTAACGATTCTCTATAGATCTGAAAAACGTCCCTGCAGATGCGGTCGGGGAGGCGCAACTCGGCCGAATCGATCAATAAATCCAGGGCCAGGCCGGATTCGTTGCGGAAGCGCTCCCCGAAGCCGCGCATCAGATCGACGAGGTCGGCGCTCTGCACGCGGAGAGGGCGCATGTCGGTCACCATGCGGCGCAGCTCGTCGGTTTCGCTGCGCACCGTCTGCTGCAGGGAGGTCAGGCCCTGTACCGTCTGCTCGGGGTCGACCGGGGCCTTGCGCCGCAGCAGATTCAGTTGAATATCCACACTCAGCAGGGTTTGCAGGATTCCGTCGTGAATTTCGCGCGAAATGCGGCTGCGCTCGCCCTCGATGGCATGGGCCCGGATGTGGCGGAGAAGAAACAGGTTTTGCAGCGGCTGGCCCAGGTGCCGCACGATGCGCTCAAGCCATTGCAAATCCTGGGGATGGAACCGGTGCCGGCCGTTGCCCAGCATCAGCCTGCCCGCGGGTTGCCCACCGAGGTCGATGGTTACGCCCATGACGGAGCGCCAGCCCAGCTCCTGCCGCATCGGTCCCGGCAGGCGGGGAAGGTCGCGCAGGCGCCGGCCGTCCTGGCGGTTCCAGCCGAAGCCGTCGCCCGCGCCATCGAGGTGGTTCCAGCAGACGCTGGCGTCCGGCTGATCGAGCAGGAAGCCGTCGCTGCGGGTGAGCGGGAGATTGTCCGGCGTGAGGCGGGAGGTGTCCCCGGCCTTGTGCTTCCAAACGAAGATGCGCTCGATATCGGCGTCGCGGAAGGCCAGCATGGCCTCCTCGCATTCGAACGCCCCGACGAGCTCGGCCAGCATCAGGCGGAGGGATTCGGCCATGCCGCGGTCGACTTCCAGCTGGCGCGTCAGCAGAGCCAGAAACTCCTGCTCGGTGGCGTGGCGGCGCTGACGGCTGCCCAGGAAGGACATGCCCACGCCTGCGGCAAAAGTTCCCACCGAGAGCGCGATCCAGGAAAGCATCTGTTCCCAGGCCAGCGGGCCATTGATCGCCGTTCGAATCAAGAGAGCAAACGTGACGACTCCCGCCAGCAGGACCGAACGGCGGGTCCCGAGGCGGATTCCGGAGGCCAGCGCGACAGACAAATAGACAAACCAAATGGCCTCAAAGGAATGCGTCAGCGTGAGGAACAGCGCGAGGGCGGCCAGTTCCACGGCGAGCGGAACCGGCAATTCCCCGATCCATTGCACATTTTGCGCCACGGCAAGGACGAGCGAGGCGATCAGGTAGGCAGTGACGAAGGCTACGGCGTGTGGACCTCGCTCAACCGGGGGGCGAACCAGCAAATCCACCAGCGCCAGCACCATGAAAATGGGCCGGGCATAGGCAATTTGCCGCTCGAGGTGGCGGCGTTCGGCTGCGTGGGGTTGCATAGGATGGACGAGGCGGCGCTTCGAACGAAATTCAGTCTAGCAAGATTGGGGCGTGGTTGCGCCCGCGCTTGAGAAAGGCTTTTCCTGCCTTGCAACTCCTGTGGATTTCCTGTGGAGACACGGGCCGTGCCAGCCGTATTTTTTCCCCCAATCCGCAAATTTCGGTGGATAATACGTGGACTCGAAAGGCCTTCCCGGAGTATACGAAGTGGAACACGGCTACACTCGCAATGAAGTCGAACGAATGATGGGTGTGACGCGGCGCGAGCTGGATTACTGGACGCGGCTACGCCTGGTGTTTCCGAAGGCTCGCTGGGGTGAGCGATTCTTTAACTTTTCAGACCTGGTGGCGCTTGAAACGATCAAGCGCCTGTCCGCGCGCAAAGTGCCGGCGAGGCGCATTCGCCGAGCGGTCACAATCCTGGAGACGGAACTGGGATCCAAGCAGACGCCGCTTTCGCAGTTGCGCGTGTCCACGAACGGGAAGCAAGTGGTGGTTTATCCTCCCCAAACGGAGGCAAGGCCGTTCGAGCCGCTGACCGGGCAATTCGTGCTGGACTTCGAGACCTCGGAAGTGGCCAGCAAGGTCCACGCCATGGCCTCGCGTTCGGCGGAAGAATGGTTTGAGTATGGCATGATGTGCGATTCGCAGACGGAATCGCTAGGGCAAGCCGCGCAAGCGTACCAGAGAGCGGTCGAAGCGGCCCCGGAATGGGTGGAGGCGCGCATCAATCTGGGCACCACGTTGTACCAGCTGGGGCGCATGGAAGAGGCGCGCGCGGAGTTCACAACCGCGATTAAATTGGAACCGCTGAACGCCCTGGCCGAATTCAATCTCGGGTGCGTGCTCGAGCAGTTGGGAAAAACCGACGAAGCGATCGCGCATCTGGCGCATTCGGTGGAGCTGGCGCCTTCGCTCGCGGATGGGCATTTGAATCTGGCGCTGGCCTATGAGAAGAAGGGAGAGATTCAAAACGCCCTGCGGCACTTGTCACAGTACGTGCGTTACGAACCGAACGGACCCTGGGCGGAATTTGCGCGATCGAGGATCGCCAAGCACCGCCCGCCAAATCCGTCAGCGTCTTCGGGAAAGCTCACGCCTTTCCGAAGGATTCATTAATCTTTTTGTGCAGGCAATGAAAGGGCTCCAACGCCAAATGGAAATGCGACCACACCAACTCTGAAAGGACACGAAGATGATCATTGGGGACCAACTGAGGGCCATCCGCGAACAGAAAAAGCTTTCCCAGGGCGAAATTGAAAAACGGACGGGACTGCTGCGCTGCTACATCTCCCGCGTCGAAAATGGCCATACGGTGCCCGCGGTGGAGACCCTTGAGAAATTCGCCCGCGCCCTGGAAGTCCCTCTCTATCAGCTCTTCTACGACAGCGATAAGCCGCCCGCCCTCCCCAATATTCTGAAGCGCAAAACTGCGAACGATATCGCCTGGGGCAGTTCGGGCAAGGATGCGCGAACGTTCGAACGGTTTCGTCAACTGCTCAGCAAGGCCAAGGAAAGCGACCGCAAGCTGCTGCTTTTCATGGCCCAGAAAATGGCTCGCGGAAAGTCGCCTTCGCAGGCTACAGCGGAATAACGACGGCATTCGAACTTTCGAGTCCCGGCGGTTAAGCGCTCCGCGCAGGATCCTCGCCATCACGGGAGCCAGCAGACAGGTGAAGCGTCCGCCGAGGGCGGCAAATTGTCCTGAACGAGCCGGTCAGATCGGCCAGTCGGCGGGCGCGGACGCCAAAGAACGTCAGAGAAGACCTCGCTTGATCGTCCACTGCCTTCCGTGTATCTTCTGGCGAGTTTTTGAGGGCTGGACTTGCCGGCTGCCCTCATCTCCGGGGAACTAATCGCTCAATCGTTAATCTGAGTTGGTTCCTGCTGATTCGGTTTGCCAGCAACTGAGCAAGCAGGCTTGCGGGAGTTTGCCGTTAGAGTCGCGGAGCGCGCGGACGCAATCTGGAAGGAGCACAGATGGGTACGACGATCCTGAATTCACTCGCTCCGGTCTTCTTTGTCCTTGGCCTGGGTTACTTCGCGGGCCTTGGGAAGATGGTGGACAATAAAAACGTCCACTCCATCAACGTCATGTTGATGAATTTTGCCCTGCCGTGCGCGCTGTTTCTCGCGATTGCGCGCACATCCAGCAAAAATCTTGCGCAAGAGAACCGGCTGGTCGTGGCGCTGGCGCTCGCCATGATTGTGATTTATGCGCTTACCTGGATTTTGCAGCGCGAGATCTTCCGCCTCGAACCGAATGAAGCCGGCGTTCAGTCTTTGACCGTATCCTTTTCCAATAATGTGGCCGTGGGGCTGCCGCTTCTCATCAGCATGTTCGGACCCGAAGGTACCGTTGCCGTAGCCGCCAGTATTGGCATCGGTTCCATCGTGATTTCCCCGATCACACTGGTCATTCTCGAGAGCGGAACCGAAAAAGCCCAGAAGATGACGACTGGAACGCGCCTTTTCTATGCGGTGGTGCAGTCCTGCAAGAGGCCGATCACCTGGGCCCCGGTTTTGGGCGTGGTTTTTTCGCTGCTTGGCATTCCGATTCCGGACGTTGCGGGGCGCATGCTCAATCTGATCGGCCAGTGCACCGCGGGAGTGGCGCTATTTCTGACGGGTTTGATTCTATCCGCGCAGCCGTTCCGCCTGGGCGGCAATGTGATTATGAGCGTGATCCTCAAGAATATCGTGCAGGTTGGACTGATGCTTGGATTTGTTCTCTTGCTTCGCGTCCCTTCGCCGGAAGCGCGCCAAGGGGTGCTGCTGGCTGCCGTACCTGCGGGCTTCTTCGGCACTGTGTTCGGAGCTAGATTTGGTGTGGCTTCCATCGAGGCAAGCTCGACGCTCATCGCCAGCACGCTTTTCAGCGTCATTACGCTTTCACTGGTGATTTATTTGACCGCGGGGATGTAACGCCCGGCTACCGTCGCGTTTCGTAAGCGTGAACCATGGACAATGGCTTGTGCCGCCCAGGGCGCTGAAAAATCATCGAGGTCGGGTTTTGCCCGAACGATCCGTTTTGCTTGTCTTTGCAAAACAGCAGGTCCCTCACACCGTTCGCGAAGACGAGAACGGGTTCGGGATGACGGTGGCGAGTGAGTTTTTTTCGCGGAGAGTGAGTTTTTCCCGCAACGAGTGAAAGCCGCGCCTTGCAAGGCTGTGCGCCACTTTCTTTCCTGACGCGGCAAATCAAGCTTCTACAACGACATTTCGCTCGATCGCAACGTCAGCGCCAGAACCGCGCCGATCAGGCAGAGCAGCGACATTTCGATTTCGCTGGCGCGCAGCCAGTTTCCGTGGCCCTGGCTCACGAGCCACCCGAGTAGATATCCCCCAAACGCCGCGCCGCCATAGAGGCTGGTGACAAACATGCCCGAGCCTCGATTGGAGAGGCTGCGGCGCAGCGCCTTCACGTGATACCCGGCCAAATTTACGTACAAGACGGCGCTTCCGGTGATCCCGTAAATGCAGGTTAAAAGTTCCCGCATGGCCATCGACGGCGAGGCCTGATAAAAAAGATAACCCAGCACGGCGATCGAGAGCAGGGAACTGCTCAGGACCAGCTTCGGCGAAAAGCGGTCGCCGATCCATCCGCAGGGAATCGAAAACAGCGCGCCCACGCCGAAAAAGCCGATCACTTTGCCCGCGCTCACCGGCGAGTAGTGCAGCACTTCGCGGAGAAACGTCGGATACAGCCCCAAAAAGCCGTACATGCTGAGGCCGTGAATGATGCTGAGCACCGTGAGAATGATGGTGTTTCGGTTGGCCAGGCTGGCCGAGCCGCCCGTGTCGGCTTTCACCTCCGCGGCGTGGCGCGTTTCGCTGAACCAGGGGCGTACCGCCGCGGCGATCAGCACCACCATTACGAAGCCCGCGGCGCCAAAGGCAATCATGGGGGCATGCCAGGTGTTGTAGGACTGGCGAAGCCTGCCCGCGAGATACGGTCCGAGGAATCCCCCGATGCCGTAGCAAAAATTGACGGAGCCGATAGCGGCCGAGCGGTAGCCCGAAAAATAGCTGGCCGCGAGAGCGAACATGCAGGTGGCCAGCATGGACATGCCGATGCCCTGCGCCGCAAGACAAATCAGCATGCTCCAGAAGCCGGGAACGACCGTGGTGAGCGCGGTGGCGCCGGAAAAAATAAAAATGCCAGCCAGCAAGACCATTTTTCGCGAATAGCGCGCCATCAGGTAGCCGGTGGGAAGCCCGCCGATGCCCAGGCCGAGCGTGAAGATTGTGGACAGCAGGCCGGTGTTTGCGAGGGAGAAGCCGAACGCCTTGCGCACGTCCGGAGCGAGGACCGGGAACAAATAGCGGTCCGCGGCCATGAGAATGTATGAGACAAGAAGCACACAGTACATCGCAATGGCGATGCCACGCGCTTCGGCGCGGCGGTCCGCTGCACCGGCGGGAGATACGGCTGCTTGTGCCTGGTCCGAAATGGGTTTAGTCCTCGCCTTTCTGGTGAGCGGAGTCCCGCCGGCTGCGATTCAGGTTCGGCACATCTTAGTTGGCTTCCAGCGAAATTTCCAGCGCAAGGACGGCATGAGCTATCCACTTTGAAGGCTCGGTCAGCGTGCCAGCCGCTGAAAAGGGCGCTGAAGGTGCTCTGGAATTAAAAAGTGCTTTCGTCGCCGTTTGGCGCACACACTTTTCACACAGGCTGTTGGCTTTTGCCGCTGGGAGCGCCGCAGACCCTAAACTGTTTTGTCCTTGGAGTAGCACAGCGATTCGAGGTTGCACTCAACGCACTTCGGCTTGCGCGCCTGGCAGACTTTGCGGCCGTGCCAGATCAGCTGGTGGGAAAAGAGAATCCATTTGCCGCGCGGGATCACCTTCATCAGGTCCTGCTCGATTTTCTTGGCATCGGTGTTGCGGGAAAGATCGAGGCGGTTTGAGAGGCGCGTGACGTGTGTATCGACGACCACGCCGTCAGCGATGCCGTAGGCTGTGCCGAGGACGACGTTCGCCGTCTTGCGCGCGACGCCGGGCAGCGTGAGCAGTTGATCCATCGTGCGCGGCACTTCTCCGCCGAACTCCTCGACGATTTTCTTGCTGGCGCCCATCACGGATTTGGTCTTGTTGCGAAAAAAACCGGTTGGGCGGATCTCCTGTTCCATCTCGGACGGATTGGCGTAGGCAAAATCTTTTGGCGTCGGGTATTTGGCAAAAAGGGATTTTGTGACGATGTTCACGCGCTCGTCGGTGCACTGCGCGGAGAGAATCGTGGCGATCAGGAGTTGAAACGCGTTTTTGTGTTCGAGCGCGCAGGTGACGTCGGGGTAGGCTTCGTCGAGTTTCTGGAGGATGGCGCGCACGCGCTCCGGATTTGTGCCGATGGCTGTGGGTCTCGCGGCGAGCTTTGCTCGTCGCGCTGCGGCCTTGGGCTTCACCGTTCGCGCACGGCGAGCGGCACTCTTGGGCTTGGCTTTTTGTTTCATTCCGATTGAGACCCGCAAATATAAAAACGCGTTCGGCGGACGAATATAGCACATGTGGCACAGCCACTCTTGGCTGTGTGGTTTTTGCAGAATTCAGTACTTGGCTGGTGCCGCGGCGGTCTGCAAAAACCGCACAGCGAAGAGTCGCTGTGCCACTCAGCCCGCGCCGAGCAGAAAATCTAGCGCTTTCTGAAAGGCCTTGCCCCGATGGCTGTAGCGATTCTTTTCTTCGCGCGAAAGCTCCGCGAACGTTTTGCCGAGTTCCGAAACTAGAAAAACCGGGTCGTAGCCAAAGCCGTTCTCTCCGCGCGGCTGTTCGAGAAGCGTTCCCTCCGCGGAAGCCGAGAAGATCCCGTGCATGACTCCCGCCTCGACAATGGCCACGACGCACACAAAACGCGCGCGCCGCTCTTCGCCCGATTTTCCGCGCATTTCGCTGAGCAGCTTGCGGATGCGGTCCGCGTCGGACGCGTTCGCGCCTGCGTAGCGCGCCGAATGCACTCCCGGCGCGCCGCCGAGCGCCGGCACCACGATGCCGGAATCGTCCGCGACTATCAGACCGGGCGCGCCGTGGCTGTAGTGCAGCGCTTTTCCCGTTGCGTTCTCACCGAAGGTGGGCCAGATTTCGTCGAATGCGGGAAGACGCTCGAAATTGGGAAGGGATTCAAGCTCGATGGCCGCGCCGGCAGGCTCGGCCAGCGCGCGATACTCGCGCAGCTTTCCCGGATTCGACGAAGCCGCGAACAGGCGGATGGGCTTGATGGGCTTATCGGGCGCGGGCACGGAAATCGGTCTGCACCAGCTTGGATTGGAATTCGGTCATGCGGCGGATGCCCGCGGCCGCGAGCGCGAGCAGATCTTGCAGTTCGGCGCCGCCGAAGGGCTCGCCCTCGGCTGTGGCCTGCACCTCGACGAATTTTCCGCCGCCGGTCATCACCACGTTCATGTCCACTTCGGCGCGGGAATCCTCTTCGTAGGCGAGGTCGAGCAGCGCGACGCCGTCCACCACCCCGACACTCGTCGCCGCGACTGAATCCTTGAGCGGCACGGATTTCAGAATGCCCGCGGCCACGAGCCGCTCCAGCGCAAGGGCCAGCGCCACGTACGCGCCCGTAATCGAAGCGGTGCGCGTGCCGCCATCGGCCTGGATCACGTCGCAATCGAGCCATACGGTGCGCTCGCCGAGCCGCTCCTGGTCGATCACGGCGCGCAGCGCTCTCCCGATCAGCCGTTGAATTTCGAGCGTGCGGCCTGACGGCCTGCCGCGCATCGCTTCGCGCGCCGTGCGTTGCTCGGTGGCGCGCGGGATCATGCCGTATTCCCCGGTCACCCATCCCTTGCCCTGGCCCTTCATCCACGAGGGCACGCCGTCGTCGACGCTCGCCGTGCAGATCACGCGCGTGTTGCCCACCTCGATCAGCACGCTGCCCTCGGCGCTGGTGATAAAGTCCGGCGTCATCTTCACCGGGCGCATCTGGTCGTGCGCGCGTCCGTCGCTTCGCAAATTTCCTCCTCGTGACATGCGCAGAGTTTGCCCGCGGGAATTCGCAGTGTCAACCGAAGAGACGGCGTGCTTTCTTTCCGGTCACGCGTGTGCGCAAATGCGCTGACGACACGCGAGACACGGCCTGAAAAAAAATGATATTGTTCGTTCATCGGAGCCTGCATTCAGGGAACTATTTCGGGAGTGGAGGTGGGAAACATGGCAAAACACAATGCATCTCGCCGTGAATTCTTGGTGCGCGCGGCGGTCGGAGCGGGCGCTGCCGCGGGAGCGGCTGCAGCCGGCGGGCTTGTCCCGGGATCTGCCGCAGCCGGGCCGCAAATGAATCACATGGAGGGCGCCACGTCAGCGCCTGGACAGCAGCATCCGAACGGAGCCGAGCATGGAGCGTTTTTCAATCATGCCGATGCCGCGACCGTCGCGGCGATTACCGAACGCATCATGCCTAGTGACCCGGGCAAGCCGGGCGCACGCGATGCGGACGTTCTCAACTACATTGACCTTGCGCTTGCAGGCGCTTACGCCGAGCTGCAGGATTTTTATCGCCGCGGGCTCGCGGCCCTCGACTCGCACTGCCGCTCGAGCTACAAGGAAGCGTTCATTCACCTCGCGCCTGCGAAGCAGGACGAAGTGCTGACCGCGATGGAGGAAGGGAAGGCATTTGGCTTCACCTATCCTTCGGCGCGCGAATTTTTCATGACGCTGCGCGTGCACACCATGGAAGGCATGTTTGCCGACCCGGTTTACGGCGGGAATCGCGATTTCGCCGGCTGGCGTCTTGTCGGCTTTCCCGGGGCGCAGGCCGTGTTCACGCCCGGCGATCTTCAGAGCAAAGGCGAATTCAACCGCGCGCCCATCGTCGGGCTGCAAACGTCGGCCAAGACCATGATGGGGAAGGGGTGAGCCATGGCACTCGAAAAGACAGATGTGGTCATCGTGGGAATGGGCGCGGTTGGCGGAATCGTCGCGGCTGAGCTGGGCAAAGCGGGAATGAAGGTGATCGGCCTCGAGCGCGGGCCGCGGCTCACCACCGGCGATTTCAATCCGCATGACGAGCTGCGCTATTTCCAGCGGC
>Ga0070734_10005917_pt1 | contig 10539 bp, 8 predicted proteins | sample Coa_R1_8_FD_66444 | JGI IMG/M metagenome (GOLD analysis project Ga0070734, IMG submission 66444) | Surface soil microbial communities from Centralia Pennsylvania, which are recovering from an underground coalmine fire - Coalmine... | ecosystem: Environmental > Terrestrial > Soil > Unclassified ... | reverse complement strand
GCGGGGTCGGCCGAGAAACTGGCGTCCGCCGACAGCGCCCTGCGCAAGGCTTTAGAACTGAATCCGGATCTTGCGCTTGCGCACCAGCTCTACACTCCGATTCAAGTGGATCAGGGACGCGCCCTCGATGCATTGAGGCGGCTGTTGCGGCGCCTGCACATCTCCCGCAACGAAGCGGAGCTTTTCGCGGGACTGACGCACGTCTGCCGCTATTGTGGATTATTGAAGGCTTCCGTGGCGGCGCATTCGGAAGCGAAGCGCCTGGACCCGGCTATCCAAACCAGCGTCGTCCACACTTATTTGATGTTGGGCGAATATCAAACCGCTCTCGATATGAGCCGCGACAACTACAGCTTCGACATGCCGGTGTCGCTCGCCATGCTCGGCCGAGTGGATGAAGCGCTCCGGTTGCTCAGAGAGAACGAACCACCAGCTGATTTTCGCATCGCCAAACTTTACACCAGATCTTTCCGCATGCTGCTCGAAGGCAATCGCGAGGGAAGTATTCAGGCGATGGATGAATTGATGGGAGAATCCTTCCGCGATCCGGAAGGCTGGTACTATCAGGCTCGCCAGCTCGCTTATTTCAGCGAATCCGGACGGGCCTTAAAGGCTCTTTCGCAAACGGTAGACCTGGGATTTTTCTGCTATCCCGCGATGGTGCGCGATTCCTGGTTCGACCCGATGCGTGCCAATCCGGAATTCGCAAAAATTCTGGACAAAGCCCGCTCGCTTCACCAAGAAGCTCTGAACGCCTTCACCGCCGAAGGAGGAGAGTCTCTCTTAGGCATCCGAGAACCCTCCTCCGCGCGATAACCCGTGGCGCACGCAAAGTGCGTGCGCCACCTAGCTAAGCCGCGTGATCGATCCGGTGCATCTTCGCCGAATCCATCCGGTCGCCCAAGTGCGGGACGGCTGCTCGCAGCACATCCTCCACCCGTTCGGCGAACACGAACTTCATCTCGTTGCGCACATGCTCCGGCAGATCGCGCAGGTCTTTTTGATTTCCCTTGGGCAGAATCACGGTATCGATTCCCGCGCGCCGCGCCGCCAGCACTTTCTCTTTCACCCCGCCGATCGGCAAAACCAGGCCGGTCAGCGTAATCTCGCCGGTCATCGCCACGTTGCTGCGAGCCGGGAGCTTTGTGTAGAGCGTGGTCAGCGCTGTCGCCATGGTCACACCGGCCGACGGACCATCCTTCGGAATCGCGCCCGCCGGTACATGGACGTGCACGCCCGAATTCTTGAACACCGCCGGATCGATGTCGAAATCGCCCGCGTGCGACCAGATGTAGCTCTGGGCCGCTTTGGCGGATTCCTGCATCACTTCGCCGAGCTGTCCGGTCAAGGTCAATCCCTTGCCGTCCGGCAGCAAAGTCGCTTCGATGTACAGAACGTCGCCGCCCGTTTCGGTCCAGGCCAAGCCGGTCGCCACCCCTGCGGGGAGTTCGCGCCGGGCTTGTTCCTGGCTGAACGGCTCGGGTCCAAACATCTCGATCAGATCATCCGCCCGAACCACGCAGGACTCAACGTTGCCCTCGGCGAATCGCAGCGCGATCTTCCGCGCTACGCGGCCAATGGCCCGTTCCAACTGGCGTACGCCCGCCTCTCGCGTATAGCGCGAGGTGATGGCCCGCACGGTTTCGTCCGGAATGGTGCACTGCTCCGCGCTCAATCCAGTTTCCTTGAGCTGCTTCGGAAGCAGATACCGTTTTGCGATCTCCAGCTTTTCTTCTTCGCTGTAGCCGGCCAACCGCAGCACTTCCATACGGTCGAGCAGCGGGCGGGGAATCGTGTCCAGCCCATTCGCCGTGGTGACGAACAGAACCTTCGACAGATCCATGGGCAGATCCAGGTAATTATCCCGGAACGTTTTGTTCTGTTCCGGATCCAGGATCTCGAGCAACGCCGCCGCTGGGTCGCCGCGGAAATCGCGGCCGAGCTTGTCCACTTCGTCCAGCATTAGTACCGGGTTGTTGGCTCCCGCGCGCCGCATCGCCTGCACCACACGGCCGGGCATCGCGCCGATATACGTCCGGCGATGGCCGCGCAGTTCGGCTTCATCATGCATGCCGCCCAAGCTCAATCGCTCGAATTTGCGATTCAAGCTGCGGGCGATCGATTGACCCAGTGAAGTTTTTCCCACTCCCGGAGGCCCGACGAAGCACAAGATCGGCGCCTTCGCGTTCGGATTCAGCTTCAACACACCCAGGTGTTCGAGGATGCGCTCTTTCACATCCTTCAAACCGTAGTGGTCTTCATCCAAAACCTGGCGCGCTTTCGCGATATCCAGCGAATCTTCCGTGCTCTTGCGCCACGGCAGTTCCAGCACGTAATCCAAGTAAGTCCGGATGACGTTATAATCCGGGGCGCCTGGATTCAGCTTCTCCAGCCGATTCAATTCGCGCGTCGCTTCTTTGAGGATGTCCTCAGGCAGATCCGCTTTGTTCAGGCGTTCGCGCAACTGCTCCGCTTCGGCCTGCTCGCCGCCTTTATCGCCGAGCTCCTGTTGGATGGCGCGCATTTGCTGGCGTAGCAAATAGTCGCGCTGCTCCTTATTCATCTCGCTGCGCGCTTCGGTGGTGATCTTGTTGCGCAGCTCGAGCACCTGCACTTCGTGCGTCAAGTAGCGATGCACCAGCCGCAGAGCTTCGGCTCGCGTGGGAGCTTCGAGCAGAGCCTGGGCTTTTTCAGCATCCAAGCTGAACATTGACGCCAGCACAAAAGCCAACCGCAGCGGATCTTCGTTGGCCGAAAGCAACCCGCGCAATTCTTGGGGAGCGTTGGGCTGGGCCAGCGTCAGCGCTTCGCCGGCCAGCTCGATCAGAGCGCCTTGTAAAGCCTCAATCTCGGAGCTTTTATCTTCCGGCAGCGGCAGCGGAGTAACCCGAGCTTTCAAGAAAGGCTCGGAAGTATCCAAGCGCGTCAACGCAACGCGCTCCATTCCTAAAACCAGCAACTCGAGATGACCTTCGCCGGACCGGTTCATTTTCCGGATCACCGCCTTGGTGCCGATCGGATAGAGGTCGCCCTGGAGCGGGGAATCCACTTCGGCGTCCCGCTGCGTAAACACCAGGACTTCCTTCGATTCAGTTGCCAGCGCCGCTTCCACGGCCGCGACAGATCCCGGACGCCCCGCCGACAACGGCATCAACAGGTACGGAAAGAGCACCGCGTTCTTCAGCGGCAGCACGGGCAATTCATAGACAACTGGTTGGTCAGACATATTCGTTTCCTCTCGTGATCATCCTCACCAGCAACAATCCGTTTCGCGCTTCCAGCATCACCTGAGCGTTTTCAAGATCGGCAGGCATTTCAATCGATCGCTCGAAGCGGTTGTAGGAAATTTCCATTGAGTAGTAGCTAAAACCCTCCTCTAACATCAGGTCGCGCCGGACTCCGCTAACAGAAACGCGGCGTCCGCGCACCGATACCGTCACATCCTCGGGTCTCACGCCCGCCAGATCGAACTTCAACAGCCATCCGTCCCGCGTGCGATAGACATCCGCCGAAGGTTCCCACAGCGCCGGGCTATCGTCGGCAAAGCTCCAAATTTTGGTTCGACTTCGCATACGTTCTAGATCTTAGATGCACCAAAAGCAAAAAAGAAGCAGGCCCGCATAGAACCTGCTTCTCTTTTACTCAACTATTTCGCTTCGTTATTTGTTAGGAACCACGACGAACGAGGTTCCAGGTCCTCTTCTTATCAACAACAAAGTGGAATCCTTGGAGGATCCCGCGCGTACGGCGCTGTTGAACTCCGCGACCGAGTTCACGGCTTTGTGATTCACCTGAAGAATTAGATCGCCCGGTTGCAATCCGACGGTAGCTGCCGGCGAGTCGTCATCGATGTCGGTAATTACAACACCGCTCTTGACACCATCCGGCAATTGCATTTCCTGACGAACTTCCGGCGTCAGGGCTTCCACCGATACGCCTTTCAGCGATCCCTTCTCGCCTTTGCCCGGAACTCCTTCAGGAGCGCTTTGTCCGTTGCCGGCTTCCATGTTGTATTCAGTGAGCGTGACGGGGATATCCATCGTCTTGCCTTCCCGATTGACCTTCAGCTCAACCTTTGTTCCCGGAGCGAAACCGGCTACTGCCAGACGGAACGAGTTCACGTCTTCCACCGGATCGTTATTGATCGTCGTGATCACATCGCCGACTTTCAATCCAGCTTTCGCGGCCGGACTATCCGGCGTCACTTGCGCAATCAAAACGCCATGGCCATTCGTCATGTTGAACTCTTTGGCCATGTCGGGCGTCAGTTCCTGCGGCAGGATTCCCATGAAGCCGCGCGTTACTTTGCCCTTCTTGAGGATCTGATCCATCATGTTGCGCGCCAGGTTCGCCGGGATCGCGAACCCGATGCCTTCGCTGCCGCCGCCGTCGCCCGAAAGGATCGCGGTGTTGATACCGATCAGCTCACCGCGCGTGTCGATCAGCGCGCCGCCGGAGTTTCCATGATTGATCGCGGCGTCGGTCTGGATGAAGTCTTCGTAGCGCTCAATCTGACCGCCCAGGCTGCGCCCTTTCGCGCTCACGATTCCCATGGTCACCGTGCCGCCCAATCCGAACGGTTCGCCGATGGCGAGAACCACGTCGCCAACCTGCACGCGATTCGAATCCGCGAAAGGCAGCGTCGGAAGACCGCTCTTATCGATCTTCAAAACCGCCACGTCCGTGTATTTGTCGGTGCCGACTATCTTGGCGGCATACTTTTCTTTGTTAGAAAACTCCACCTTTACGTCTGTCGCGCCATCCACCACGTGATTATTCGTAATGATGTAACCATCCGGACTGACGATGACGCCCGACCCGAGGCTGGTCTCGCGCTGCGATTTCGGCTGCTGCATCTCCGGCACGCGCCCGCCGAAAAACTGGCGGAACATCGGATCGTCAAACATGCCGCGCGGGATTTGCTGCGCCTTGATAACTTTGGACGACGAAATATTCACCACCGCCGGCATCGCTCGCTTCACTACCGGCGAGAAACTCGTCAACGGTCCTTCGCTGACCGCAGCCGCGTGCGCGGTGTCGATAAAAACGGGAACTCGATGCTGCCCCAGCGTGACGAACAGCGCGCCGGCCAGCAGCGCAATCGTAAACAACATAACAGCCGTTGATGTTCGGATGTGACCCTTCATAGTTCTTATGCTTCCTTCCGAGCCGGCTCTTTTTCCCGGCTCGCGATTTTAGATTCAAACTTCAAATTCCCCGACGCATCCACATCCACTCCGACGTGATATCCGTCGCGTACTTCGCCGCCCAGGATCTTGCGCGCCATGGGCGTTTCAATTTCGCGCTGGATCGCCCGCTTCAGCGGACGAGCGCCATAAGTAGGATCGAAGCCGGTGCGAACCAGATGCCCGCGCGCCCGATCGGTCAATTCAATTTCGATATGCCGCTCCGCCAGCCGCTTGCGCAGACCGTTGAGCTGGATCTCCACAATTTCTTTCAAATGTTCTTCCGACAGGGCGTGGAACACGATGATCTCGTCCACCCGATTCAAAAACTCCGGCCGGAAATGATGCCGCAACTCGTCCAGAACCGTCCCTTTCATCCGCTCGAACCCTTCGCCACTGAACGTAGTACCGCTATACTCCAGAATCCTGTGGCTGCCGATGTTCGAGGTCATAATCACGATCGTGTTCTTGAAGTCGACGGTGCGACCCTGCCCGTCTGTAAGACGCCCGTCGTCAAGGATTTGCAACAGGACGTTGAACACGTCGGCGTGGGCCTTCTCGATTTCGTCGAAAAGCACCACACAATATGGACGACGTCGCACGGACTCCGTTAGTTGCCCCCCTTCTTCATAACCTACGTAACCCGGCGGAGCGCCGATCAGCCGCGCCACCGCATGCTTCTCCTGATATTCCGACATGTCGATGCGAATCATGGCCTTTTCGTCGTCGAACAGGAATTCGGCGAGCGCTCGGGCCAATTCGGTTTTGCCGACGCCGGTGGGTCCCAGGAAAATGAAGCTACCGATCGGCCGGTTGGGATCCTTTAATCCGGACCGGGCCCGCATCACCGATTCCGCCACCGCTTCGACAGCCTCATCCTGACCAATGACCCGCTTGTGCAGCTCTTCTTCCAGGTGCAACAGCTTCTGCATTTCGCCTTCGAGGAGCTTCGAAACCGGAACGCCGGTCCAGCGGCTGACCACTTCAGCGATATCTTCCTCGTCCACTTCTTCTTTCAATAGCCGCTTGCCGGATTGTTTCTCGGCCAGCCGAGCCTCTTCGGCTTTTAGTTTCCGGTCGAGTTCGGCTAGCTTGCCGTACTTCAATTCGGCAGCTTTGTTCAGGTCGTATTGCCGCTCGGCCTTCTCGATTTCCACGCGAGTCTGTTCCAGTTGCTCGCGCAACGCACGCAGACGCTGCACGCCTTCTTTCTCGGCCTGCCACTGTGCTTTCAAGGCCGACGAATCGGCTTTGAGATCCGCCACTTCCTTCTCGATCTTCTTCAATCGGTCTTTGGAAGCCGCATCGGATTCCTTCTTCAGCGCCTCGCGCTCGATTTCAAGCTGCATGATCCGGCGCAGCGTTTCATCCAACTCCGCGGGCATGGAATCGATTTCGGTGCGCAGTTTGGCAGCTGCCTCGTCTACCAGATCGATTGCCTTGTCCGGCAAAAACCGGTCCGTGATGTAGCGATTCGAGAGAACCGCCGCGGCAACCAAAGCCGAATCCTTGATTCGTACACCATGATGAATTTCATAGCGTTCCCGCAGGCCACGCAGGATGGAGATGGTATCTTCCACCGTCGGCTGATCCACGAACACGGTCTGGAATCGGCGTTCCAGCGCCGCGTCCTTCTCAATGTACTTGCGGTATTCGTCGAGCGTGGTCGCGCCAATGCAGTGCAGCTCGCCGCGCGCGAGCATCGGCTTCAGCAGATTGCCCGCGTCCATGGCGCCTTCCGCTTTTCCGGCGCCGACCACGGTATGCAACTCGTCGATAAAGAGAATGATCTGCCCGTCGGAAGACTGGACCTCTTTCAGAACGGCTTTCAACCGCTCTTCAAACTCTCCGCGGAACTTCGCGCCTGCGATCAGCGCGCCCATGTCGAGCGAAACGACGCGCTTGTCTTTTAAACCTTCCGGAACGTCGCCGCGCACGATGCGTTGCGCGAGGCCTTCGACAATCGCGGTCTTGCCTACGCCCGGCTCGCCGATCAATACCGGATTGTTCTTGGTTCTACGCGACAAGACTTGAACGACTCGGCGAATCTCATCGTCGCGTCCAATTACTGGATCGAGCTTGCCTTGCGAGGCAAACTGGGTCAGATCGCGGCCGTATTTTTCCAGTGCTTCATAAGTCGCTTCCGGATTCTGATTGGTCACGCGCTGGCTGCCCCGAACTTCCTGCAACGCCCGCATCAACCGCTCGCGCGTGACGCCGAATTCCCGGAACAACTTTCCCGCCGGTCCTGCATCATCTGTTAAGGCGAGCAAAACATGCTCAACAGAGGTGAAATCGTCCTTCAGCCGCTTGGCTTCATCTTCGGCTTGGGTCACCAGCTTGGTGAGGCGCTGGGTGACGTAAATCTGGTCGGGACCACCCGACGGTCCAGAGACCTTGGGCAGCCGGTCCACTTCCTGTTGAACGCGCGACCGCAGACTGTCGGTTTTGACATCCGCTTTGTTGAGGATAGACGGAGCCAGTCCGCCCTCCTGCTCGAGCAGGGCAAGCAGCAGGTGCTCTACCTCAATCTGCTGGTTCCCATGCTGAACCGCAATGGATTGAGCTGCCCGGACCGCTTCCTGCATTTTTTCGGTAAATCGGTTGAAATCCATAAGTGCTTACCAGTTAGATGCCAAACCTTAGTGTTTGGTTGTCAACTAAATTAAGCATAGCACCAGTATGGCATACCGGGCAAGATATTTCTAGGTAAGCCTATTGCTTGTAGTATCTTACGAAACGACCTTTACCGGGTAGCGGTCGAAGTGGACCGCACCTGACAACGCTCAAAACCAGAGGTCCAGTCGCGATCGCTTTGCGCCCCCAGCCGTCACTGGCCATTCCAGAAAGCGTCAGCTTCACTTGCGTTCATAGGGCGTTCCCAGCCTTCTTCCCACGAAATCTCTCCCCGCATCGCTCCCAGCTGCGGCGTTCGACGGGAATTCGCCCGCACTAAACGGGCTACAGGACGACCGTGCCGGGCGATAATAACCTCTTCGCCATCCTCGATCAAATCGAGGAGTTTAGAGAGCTGAATCTTGGCTGCATGCACGCCAACGGTCATATCCGTCCCTCTAGGGACAACGCCTGCTCCCATCCCTCTAGATCCACGAGCTTGGAAAGCTGCCTGTTGGCGGGTTGGACGGTCAGAATCATGGCTCGATCCTAGACGCTTTCTAAAATCCGATGAATACGGCAAATCATTGATTTGCCAATGCCCGGACAGCGAACGCCGTCGCGATCAACGGATCATCTTCCTTCACCAAATTCTCCGGATTCGACCAGCTTCCATCGCGCCGTTGGGTTCGTTTTAGCGAATCGGCGATGGCGGTATCGCCGACGTCGCGCATCGCCCGGAAAGCTGCCGTCGCCGAAGCAGCGTAATAGAAGGCTAAACCCTTGGGCCAGCGCTGATAGGCTTCGCCCACGAAACCGGGGACCGCCATGTCGCGATGATGCGAGACCAGCCAGTTGTGTGCCGCCCGAATGCGGGGATCTCCCGCCGACCGCCCGATCGCGAGCAGGGCGAGGATTCCGTCAGCGGTGGTAGTGCCATAACTTCGGAAATGTCCGCCGTCCTGTCCGGCTTTGTTCGTATCCACTTCCGTGGTCGAGAAGAAGAAGCCGCCGTCGGAATCCTTCGGATTCTGCGGATCGAAATTCTGGCAGCGCTCGACGAAGATGCGGGCTCGCGCGAAAGCCGGATCATCCGCCGCTACTCCAGCAGCGTGCAGCGCTTCCACCACATAGCGTGTCATGGATAAATCGACGTGGCCCGGATTTGGCGGCGGATGCTGGATGCCGCCCATGCCCCACGCTCCATAGGGCGCATCCGCCGGCTTCCAGCCATTCTCTTCGCTGAACTGCATGCGGCGAAGATACGCGACCATCGGCCGGATGTCCTGCTCCCAGCCCGATCGCTTTGCCTTGCACAGCGCGCTGACGGCCAACGCAGTTGCGTAGTTCGGATAATCCGGCAGGCTCGGATCTTTCATCCCGAGCACTCCGTCCGCGCTCGTGTTCTCCCGGATGAACCGGATCGCACGATCCAGCTTGTCTGCGGGCAGCCGGTACTCGCTGCCCGGGACACCCATCAGCGCATCCAAAACAAACGGTGTCAGAGATTGTCCGGAACGCAGCAATCCGTACGTATGGCTGGGCCAGCCTCCATCGCGCGCCTGGTGGTCCCAAAGATAATCCGCGGCCGCCGCGAGAGCCGATTGCGGTCTTCGGGAACAACCGGCTCCCAGAACAAGTGCGATGATCGCGATGGCAAGCTTAATTGGTTTTCTCCCGGTCGACAAGCATCACTAGAATAGCAGCGCTCGTAACCGCCACTCGCCCGGTGATGCAGTGGTGTCCGGCCCAAGTGCCGTCTTCGTTCTGCAGCTTGAGCAGCTTGGCTTTGATGTCGCTGTTCCACTTTTGCCACTCCTCGCCTCCGGCACGATGCAGGCTGTCACTGATGTTGAGATAAGAGAAGAACTCTTCGCCGCCGAAGGATCCGAATCCCAGCACGTACTGCGGACTGGCCAGCTTGTCGGCCATGGCTTTGATCTGCCGCGCATTATCGCGGCGATCTTTTTCGGTGCGGCTCAACTGTTCCAACGCCTGCGCGTCTTGATATAACGGAACGCCCGCGCTGGCGGCATAGGATTGCGACGACTTTGCGGTGTAGTCCTGCACTTTCGCCATGGAATCGTTCGACACAGCGACGCCCTTCTGCTTCGCCACGTACAAACTATGCGAGGCCATGGACGTTCCGAGAATCGGCGCCCATCCGCCCGCGACGTTCCAGCTTCCGTCCTTGAGCTGATTCTTTTGGATTTTGGCAATGCACTTTTGGAGCGCCTGACGGACACGAGCGTTGGCTCGCGCATTTCCCATCTCGCCGTCGAGTTCGGCGAGCAGTTTCGAGGTGAGGAATGTATCGATGCAGGGTCCCAGCTTGCGCTGGATCTGCGTGCCGTTCAGATTTGTGATCTGCAAACCTTCGGCTGGGCTTTCTTCCACGTGTCGCAGGATGAAATCCACCGCGCGCAGCAGCGACGCTTGATACTCGCCGTGCGTCGGAGTGCTGCCGGCGTGCAGCAGCGCCGTCGCCGCGACGGCCGTGTTCGCGACGTCGTTGCCGTTCGATTCCAGCCGCTCCCCTTGCCGGACGTACGACGTTTCACCGCCATCCTGGCCCCACCCGCCGTCCTTGCCTTGGGTTGAAACCAGCCACTGCACCCCTTTTTGGACCGCCGCGGTTACCGGGTCGTCTTTGATTCTGGAACCAGACATCAGCGCCGCGAACGCGAGCGCACAGATCGCAATCCATTTCATGTTGGAACCTCCTTCGCCGGCGCCG
>Ga0070734_10005915_pt1 | contig 10544 bp, 10 predicted proteins | sample Coa_R1_8_FD_66444 | JGI IMG/M metagenome (GOLD analysis project Ga0070734, IMG submission 66444) | Surface soil microbial communities from Centralia Pennsylvania, which are recovering from an underground coalmine fire - Coalmine... | ecosystem: Environmental > Terrestrial > Soil > Unclassified ... | reverse complement strand
CTTTTACGGCAAGGGGCTTCCCAATGTCGATCCCACCCAATTGACCGGTCCCTTGATCGTCATCGAGGGCTCGGACGGCGCCGGCCGTTCCACCCAGATCGACTTCCTCCTGAACTGGCTGGAGCGCAAAGGTTATCCCACGGTGGTGGTGGGTTTAAAACGCTCCGAGCTGGTGGGCGAGGCCCTGGCCGATGCCATGCGGGGCAACACCTTGAACGCCATCACCTTGAACCTGTTTTACGCCACCGACTTCGCCGACCAGTTGGAGAGGACCATCCTACCGGCCTTGAAGGCCGGCTTCGTGGTTTTGGCCGACCGTTATGTTTACACCCTCATGGCCCGCGACATCGTGCGGGGCTCCTCCATGGAATGGCTCAAGGAAATCTACGGTTTCGCCCTGGTCCCCGACGCCGTCTTCTACCTGAATACCAGCCCCAAGGTCCTGGCCGAGCGGAATTTCCAAAAGCGGGGCTTCCTGGACTATTGGGAATCGGGCATGGATATCCAGCGGGTGGGGGGGATGTACGACAACTTCATCAAGTACCAGAACCGCCTGCACAAGGTTTTCCAGGCCCTGCAGCGGGAATACGGCTTTTACAGCATCCAGGGCAGCCGCCCGGCCCTTTCCATCGCCAAGGAAATCCGCGCTCGGGTCGAAAAGATCCTGACGGCCTCGGACGAAAAGGCCCCGGCCCCGGAAAAGACCGTTTACGTGCCCGAACCCCAGCCGGAAAAACCGCTCCCGTCTTCGGACAAACCCAAGGGTTGACCCCCGGCCCGTTCAAGCCGCCTTGTCCAGGACAACCGAGAAGGTGCTTCCCTTCCCTTCCTCGCTGGTAAGGCAAACCTCGCCGTTCATTTTTTCCACCAGGTGCTTCACGATGGAAAGGCCCAGGCCCGTTCCGCCCGCCTCCCGGCTCCGGGATACGTCCACCCGGAAGAACCTTTCGAACACCCGGGATTGGGCCTCCCTGGGAATGCCCAATCCCCGGTCTACCACCGCGATTTCCAGTTTTCCGTCCCCCCGGTCCTTGGCCATCAGGCGCACCTCGCTCTTGGCCGGCGAATACTTCACCGCGTTGTCCAGGAGGTTTTCCAACACGTGGAAAAGCCCCTCCCGATGGGCGGTCACCCGCACGCCTTCGGGTATTTCCTGCTTCAAGACGATTCCCTTGGCCTCCAGCTTGGCCTTCAACAGTTCCACGGCCTGTTGGGCCACATCCGCCACCTCCACCGACTCGAGCGAATTGATGTACATCCCGCTTTCAATGCGCCCCAGTTCCAACACGTCGGTGATAAGGGCGTTCAAGCGCTGGGCTTGGTCGGAGATCTTTTGGAGGAACTGTCCACGGTTTTTCTTGTCGTCGATGGCCCCCGACAGGAGGGTTTCCACGTAGCCCAGGACCGCCGTCAGGGGAGTCTTTAACTCATGGGAGACGTTGGCCACGAATTCGGTGCGCATACGCATGAGGCGCTTGAAGGGAGTGATGTCCGAGAGCACGACGATCTGGCCCAAAAGGTGTTCCCGTTCCACGTGGATGGCCGCCACGCTGACCGCGAAGGTCTTTTCCTCACGGCCGACCATGAAGTCGATTTCACCGCTGGAAATGTTCTCTTTTTTGGACCAAGCCAGGAGGTCCGCCAGGACGGGATTCCGCACTATTTCCAGGTAGTGGCGGCCCAGGGCTTCTTTCTGGCTTGTCCCCAGGATCTTTTCCCCCATGGGATTCATGAGGACAATCCGGTCGGCCTGGTTGAGGAGCAGCACGCCTTCCCCCATGCTGTTCAAGACGACGTTCAGCATGGATTCGTTGGATCCCAGCCGTTCCAGCATTTCATCGAAATTCCGGCCCGGGATGAAGACGTCCCGCTCATCCGCCACAGGGGAGGAAGCGGGTACCGCCGGCTCCGGCGCCTTTCCAAGGGTGGAATCCGGGGCTGGGGCGCGGTTGAAAAAAAGGCCGGCCAGGGCCAATCCCCCCCAAAAACCAGCCGCCGAGAAAAAAAACGCTTTTCCATCCGGCAGGTTCAGGCCCAGCAGGAAAAAAACGAGGGCGAGGGCGCCTCCGATAGCCGCCCCAAGGCGGGAGTTCATTTTCATTGGAATCGTTCCGAAGAGATTTTAACCGTCCGTCTTCAACCCTGGGCTTCCATCGCCCGCAAATCCGGCGGGCTTTTCACGGGTCAAGACGCGGCTTCTTCCTTGAAAAGATAGCCGTAACCCTTCACGGTTTGGATATGCTTGTCATAGGCGCCGAGTTTCTCCCTCAGGCGCCGGACATGGACGTCCACGGTGCGGGTTGTACCGAAATAATCATAACCCCAAACGTTGTTCAGGAGAACATCCCGGGAAAGCACCCGGCCCGAATGGGTGAGGAAATAATCCAAAAGTTCGAACTCCTTGGCGGTCAAATCCAGCTTCTGGGACTTGAGCACCACCTCATGCTTGGCCCGGTTGAGGGTCAAGTCTTTGAACTTTTGCACCGCCTCGCCTTCCTGGGCCTTGCTGAAGCGCCTTAAAACCGCCCGGACCCTCGCCAAAAGCTCCTTCACCGAAAAGGGTTTGGTCATGTAATCATCCGCCCCCAATTCGAGGCCTACAATCTTGTCCGACTCCTCCCCCTTGGCGGTCAGCATGACCACGGGGATGTGGTTGGTTTTGGGGTTGGCCTTCAATGTCTTGCAGACCGTGAGTCCGTCGACCTTGGGAAGCATCAGGTCCAGCAATACCAGGTCGGGCATCTTGTCCGGGATTTTTTTTAGGGCCGTTTCGCCGTCCATTTCGGAAAGCACCCGGTAGCCGTCCTTTTCGAGGTTGTAGGTCAGCAGATCGACCAGGTCTTTTTCATCTTCCACGACAAAAATCTGTTTCATGGTTCTTCCTTGGAATTTCGCTAATTTCGGTGGAATTATATCGGAGGCCCTTTGGACCGATGTTAAACCGGTGTTAAACCAATTTACATTGTCCAGGGGCCCGTCAGATGCACAAGACCAAAATCCGGTGGAACAATTAACCGTCAATTTACCGGTTCTTTAAAACCTTTAGGTTCGTCAGGGCTATCTTACACCCATTCAAAAGAACGAGGAGCTTGTTCAATGGAACGCATTATGATCATCGATCCGGATATTCGGCAAATGCAGGAACTGAACGGCGGACTTTCCGGGGATTACCAAATCCTTAATTGCAGCCGGGGAGCAAAAGCCATGGAATTATTCAGGCTTTACCTTCCCTCCGCCCTGGTGGTGGATCCAGCCACGCCCGAACTGGACATGCGGGGGTTCATCCGGCAGGTCCGTTCCCTGCCACACCAGGGATACCTTCCTATCCTGGCCTTGGCCCAGATCACTTCGCTGCGCCATATCGAGGAAAGTTTCAACTGGGGCGTCGATATGATCCTCTCGAAACCCTGTTCATCCGAAAGGATCAAGCGGAAGCTGGATGAATTGTTGACGGGTAAAAAGGCTTCACCAGAAGCCCAATTGGCGGTCGCGGACTGAAAACCAGGAATAACCCACGCCCCGCCAGGGCATTCGGAAGGTTTCTTTGTTACTCAAATTTAACCGTTCATTGATTATTAACTTACAAACGGGGGTTAGACTCGGGTCCCGGAATGGCTAAAGCCGACTTACACCTCCATACCGACTTTTCCGACGGGCTTCATTCTCCCCGCCAGGTGGTTCAAGCCGCCTCAAAAGCTGGTCTCCCCATCATCGCCGTCACCGACCACGACACCATGGAAGGGGCTTTCCGGGCCCAGGAATACTCCCTCCGCCGCCCCGATTTGGGTGTCCATGTCATCCTCGGCGAGGAAGTCAGCACCCTCAACGGGCACGTCATCGGGATTTTCTTGAAAAAATTCATCCCCGCACGGTTGAGCGCCAAACGCACGGTGGAACTCATCCACCAACAGGGAGGCCTTGCCATACTGGCCCACCCATTCCACGTTTACACGGGCAAACACTCCGACCACCCGAGGGCGGTGGAACTGCTCTCCGAGATCGCCTTCGACGGCATGGAAACCGTCAATCACGGGGACGCCCTTTCCTTCTGGAGCAACAAAAAGGCGCGGAAAATCATCGGCCGGCACCGCCTGGCACCGATCGGCTGCAGCGATGCCCACAATTCCCGTTTTATCGGCATGGGTTTTACGGAGTTCGACGGCACGACGGCGGAAGACCTGCGGGCCGCGATCCTGACCCGCCGCACCCTGGCCCGGTACAACCGTTCCTGGAAGATCAATGACATCCTGGTCCACTTGAGGGATGCGGCGCCCGTCCTCAGCCGTTACTCCAAAAAGATGGCCACCGTCTCCACCAGCTGACGGTTCCCTACCAATTGGGGCATTCCCGCTTTAAGGCGGCGTAATTTTCAGGAGTGTCCAATTGGCTTTGTTCCGCCTGGATCGTTTCCTTGAATTGCTCAAAGGGCGGGTCTAAAACCGCCGAGATCATTTCGCTTATTTTCTTTTTCCCATCCACCACCGAATCGGCCAAAAGAGGGCGGGAAACCAGCGGGATCCCTTGCGCGTTTCCCACCGCGTCCTGAAACACCTTCTCGTACCGGTCATAAACCTGGCGGTGGAGGGCCACATGCTGGTTTTCGTGGTCCAGCAAACTCTGGTATTGGCAGCTTCCTTCCGGATAACCGCTGCTCACATAGACATTAAGGGTGTCATAGGTGAATTCGACCCGCAGGTTTTCGACCCACATCTCATAGCCGCTTCCAAACCACTTTTTCGACCAATTGACCTCGTACAGGGACCCGGAAGAATACCCCGCCTGGGTGATGCCCGAAATATGGTAATGCTCCGCTTCGGCGTCGGTTTGGCTCAAGGCTTCGATCTGGGCCGTATCCAGGGCGTGTGAATACACGGGCTCCGGGAAGTGAAAAATAAACTGGACGCCGGCCGATTCCTTGCCGGCTTGGTCGACCAGCACATCCCGCGGGACGGACCCGCTTTGGATGGTTTCCGATTGGGCCTTCCAGTCGTAATACATCCACCCGAAGAACGGCAGGATGAGGAGGAGGATCAGGAAGGCGAAAAGCTTGTTGTTCATGGGTTTAGATTACCCCAAAATAGGCTCCTCAAGGTGACCCATGCCCGAAGAAACAACGCTCCAATCCAAGGTACCCGCCAACCTGGCGGGCCAATCCCTCGCCGACTATCTCTCGGGCCGGTTCCGCTATCAAACGCGGGAGGCCTGGGTGAACCTCATCCAAGCCGGCCGGGTCCTCGTCAACGGCAAAAAAGCAGCCCCCTCCTCGCTCCTTAAGAAAGGAGATTTGGTTTCCTACTCCGTTGTTCTTCAAGAACCGCCGGTGGATAAGGACATCCGGATCCTCCATGAGGAAGAGTCGTTTTTGGTCGCCATGAAGCCAGGCCAGCTTCCCGCCCACGCCGACGGAAACTTCATCAAGAACACCTTCATTTACCTGGTTACCCAAATGCTTCGGGAAAAAGGCTGGAAGGGCGACGTCCGCCTGGTCCACCGCCTGGACCGGGAAACCAGCGGGCTGATGGCAGTGGCCAAAAACAAGGATGCCCATCAAAACTTGACCCTGCAGTTTGAAAAAGGGCTGGTGGAAAAGGAGTACGAAGCCGTCGCGAGGGGGAACACCAAAAAGGACCGTTTTGAAGTGGGGGGGGCTATCGGGAAAGACGAGGCCAGCCAGATTTCCGTACGCCAAAAAGTCGTCCCGGCGGAAACCCCTTATTCCAAACCCGCCTTCACCTTTTTCGAAAAACTCGGGGATTTAAAAGAGTACACCCACCTGCGGTGCTTCCCTAAAACGGGCCGAACCAACCAAATCCGCGTTCATTTGGACTCGATCGGTCATCCCATCGTCGGGGACAAGCTTTACGGGAGGACCGACGAGGAATTCCTGCAATTCATCCGTCATGTGAAGTCCGGTGGCGACCCTTCCTGGAAGGGCCATCTGGAAACGCCCCGGCACCTGCTGCATGCCGGAAAACTTGCCTTCGCCCATCCCATCACCGGCCAAAAAGTGGAATTTGCCGCCCCATTGCCAAGCGACATGAAGGATTTCATCCAGACCCATGCCTGAGAAGCCTACTTTTTCAAAATCGCCGCAAAATTACCGTCTTCAGTATCAAAAGCATCAATAACCGCCGTCTCTTTAAATCCCAGTTCTTTGGCGAACCGTTCCAGGTTGTGCCGGCTGAAAAGGTGAAGGTGTTCCCGTGGCTTCAAGGCTCCCCAATTTTCCCTTTTTTCCAAGGCCATGGGGTTTTGGGTGTCGGGCGTCTGGACTAAGAGAAAACCGCCTGGCTTTAAAAGCTGGAAAATCCGCTCCACATCCTTGCGCGGATCCTCAAAATGCTCGATGACGTCAATGGCCGAAATGGCGTCGAACGAGCCTGTTTTTAATAGGTCCGAGGCCTCCCGGAAACCCGCGGAATAAACCTGCCCGGCATAACGCGGGAACCGCTTTTTGAACGGAATCGTCAATTCGGGAACCAGCTCGATTCCAAAAACATCCCAACCTTTCCGGATGGCTGCGGCCAGCAGAAAACCTTTGTTGCACCCGATATCCAGGAAGGTTCCAACCAGGCCTGCCGGCGCACGGGAGGCAACAACGTCAAAGATTCGGGCCGCCCTTTCCATGGATGGGTTGAAATGCCGGACCCCTTCAAAGCTCCGGAAGGGCATGAAAAGCTTGCGCCGCAGGGACTTGAACCAGCCGCCATCATAAGAGCCGTAAAGGGCCTCGGACGGCTCGATGGAGTCGACGAAAACCAATCCGCAGCCGGGGCATTTCAGGTAGCTGTGATTCTCGACCCGGGCGTAGGAAACCCCTCGTTTGCCACAAAGGAAGCAAGTGCGAAAGGGGCCTTCCATCAAACGCCCATCATGAACTGAAAGGCTTTATCCCACCAATATTTCAAATTTTCATGGCCATAATCCGGATAAAGGACCATTTTCTTGGGAGACTTGATCTGGTTGAAGGCGGCGAACTGGCTCGAGGGGGGGCAAATGGAATCCTGCAAGGTGATGGCCATGAGGGTCTCAGCCTTGATCCTCGTGGCCAGATGGTGGACGTCGATATAGCCCAAATTCGTGAAAATTTCCTTTTCACGCTCATGAAGCGGGTCGAAATTCCTGAAAAAATACTGTAATTCCTCATAGGCATCCTTCGCCAAATCCATTTCCCAAACCCGTTGATAATCGGACAGGAAAGGATAACAAGGGGCGATTCGCTTAATCCTGGGTTCCAAAGCCGCGCAGGCCAGGGTCAATCCGCCCCCTTGGCTGGCACCCATGGCCCCAATCCTTTTGGGGTCCACACCCGGCAGGCCCATGACGATTTTCGCCATTTGGGCCGCATCCAAGAAAATCTGGCGGAATAAAAGCTTCTCCGGCCGGTCATCCAAGCCACGGATGAAATGGCCCCGCAGCGTCGTTCCTTGAACCGCAATTTTATCCTCGGACAACCCGCCCTGGCCCCGGCAATCCAGGGCCGCGACCGTGAATCCTTCGGCCACGTAGGCCAGCTTGTCGCTCCAAAATCCGGAATCAATGCTGTAACCGTGGAACATCAAAAGGGCGGGGCCGGGTTTTGAAATCTTTTTCGGCCTCAAGAGCTTCGCGTAGATTTTCGCCCCGCCCACTCCGGTCCAAAAAAGGTCGAAACAATCGGCGTAGGATACCCGGACGGTCTTATTGGGAACCATCTTCACCTTTGGATCCACCGACCGCATTTCCTCCAGGGCTTTGTCCCAAAAAGCTTCGAAATCCCTGGGCTTGGGATTCATTCCCTTATAGGTCTTCAGCTTGGCCAAGGGCATATCGAGTACCGGCATGGTCTTCTCCTTAAATTAGAGGTTCCTGATGTCCTGCCGCCAAAGCGTGATGCCGCCGAGGATTCCGGCGTCGTTCGACACAACTTTCGTATGGCCATCGAGTTTGAAATTCAACTGCCGGGCGTTGCCGCCGCCGATGTAGACCTTATCGGGGTTCAAAAGGGTGTTCAAAAGCTCCAGGGCGTGTTTCACCCGCTTATTCCACTTCTTTTTACCCTTCTTCTTCAAAACCTTATCCCCGATATATTCGTTATAGGTCTTATTGTCCCAGACAGGATGCTGGGCCAGTTCCATGCGTTGCATCAATTCCCCATTTCGGAAAAGGGCGGTGCCGACCCCCGTCCCCAGGGTTACCACCAACTCCAGGCCCTTTCCTGAAACAACCGCCGTCCCCTGCATGTCGGCGTCATTGAGGATCCTCACTGGTTTGCCCCACCGCCTGCCCAGGGTCTTGGCCAGCGGAAAATTCCGCCACACATCGTTCCCAAAGTGGGGGGCAGTGATGATCCGGCCCTCCCGGACCACACCCGGGAAACCGATGGAAACCCGGTCGAAGGCTGGCAAGGGTTTCACCAATCCCACCAAGGCCCCCACCATCACCTTAGGCGGGCAGGGATAGGGGGTTTCGATCCGCACCCGGTCCACCACCATCTTCCCCTTGGTATCCAGGACGGAGGCCTTCAAACCCGTTCCCCCGATATCAATGGACAAGGTAAAGGGCTTTGGGGCCTTGGGGCCTTTTTTCTCCTGGTTCAATTCGTTCCCCCTATTGATTCGTCGAAGTTCCGGTATTTTACTGGATTCACGGGCACAGGCCAGCCTTTGATTTCCCCACTTCGGCTTGCCGGACAAAACGGCTGTTCGCCCAAAAGGGAAAGGTGTATGCTCGTTCGAATTCAAACCCAGCCAAATAAGGAGACCCCTTTGCGCCTCAAAAGCCTGCTGGTTCCGGCCTTGTTTTTATTGGTTTCAACCCCCGTCTTCTCCAAGGATGTTCCCTTTGAGGTCATTCCCTGGAACGGTTACAAAGCGGCCCTTTCCCTGACCTTCGACGACGGTGATCCCATCCACCTGGATGTGGCCATCCCCGAATTGAACAAAAGGGGCCTGCGCGGGACTTTTTACCTCATCACCGGAAAGATAACCCGGCAGGATGAATGGAAGAAAGCCTTCCTCTCCGGCCAGGAAATCGGCAACCATACGGTTACCCACCGGCACACCGCCGAACTTTCCCCCGACGACGAGAAGAACGAGGTGGTGAACGCCCGGAAAACGCTCGAGGACCTGACCGGTTCCCCGGTTTTGACCCTCGCTTATCCCTTCGTGGAAATTTCGCCAGGCTTGAAGAAATGGACCGAAGCGGAGAATTTTGCCGCCCGGGGCGGGGGTGGAACCCCTTACATGACGCCCGATATGGACCCCGACTGGTACAACATTTCCAGCCAGACCACCATGACCGCCTACGCCCCTGACACCTACCCGAAATGGGTGGACCAAGCCCTGGCTGCCGGTGCCTGGACGGTTTTCATGATCCACGGCATCGAAGGCACCCAATGGGGATGGCAGCCCATCACTAAACAGGCCTTCACCGGGCTTTTGGACTATCTGGTTAAAAAGAAGGCCGACCTTTGGACCGCGCCGTTCGGGGAAGTCTGTGCCTATTGGCGGGCCCAAAAAGTCCTCGAACAAGCCGAACCCAAGAAGGACGGTTCCACCACCACCTTGAAATGGGATATCCCTGCCAACTTCCCCAAAGGGGTAAAGGTGAAAATCTCCGTCCAGGGAGACGGGCTCAAACTTTCCCAGGGCGGCAAGGCCCTCAAACCCCTCTCCCCCGGTGTTTATGCCGTTGCTTTCGACGCCAAAGAACTCAGTTTGGAAAACGCCGTCTGGAAACCCCAGGCCGTCGCCGTCAAAACTCCCGTGACGGCCGAAGCCCCGGTCGTGAATGTCGGACCCTCGGTGGCCGTACCGGCGAAGGATGTCTTGAAACTGGACGATTTCGAATCCGGTTCCCCGGCCTTCGGACAGGGCTGGTTCGAGGGTTGCGACGGGAACGGCGTGACCAAGCTCTCCCCCGTACCCTTCGGCACCCTGCCGGGCGGATCGCCCGCTTCTCCCGGCCATTGCGTGGGAATGAAAGGCCATTTCGGGCCCATGCAGGCTCCCTGGCCCTGGGCCCTCCTTGTCCTCACCCTGAATTCGGACAACAAGCCGGTGGACCTCTCGGCTTATAGCTCCATCCGGTTTTACGCCAAGGGGGACGGCAAGGCGCATACCGTGTCGCTCAACAAGGCCTCGGTCACCGACTACGCTGATTACCAGGCCACTTTCGTTTCCCCCGCGGATTGGACCCAGGTCACCATTTCGTTTAAGGATTTCGCCCAACCGACTTGGGGCAAACAAGTGGACAAGAACTTCAAGGATGTGACCAAGCTCAGCTTTTCACCCAATACCCCGGATGGCGACTTCGACTTCAAAGTGGACGATGTAGAATTGTTGAAATAGGTCGAAAGCCCTGGAGCCCCCTTACCAGGGGGGCCCCAGGGCTCTTCAGCCCGGTCTTAATGAATCACCACCAACTTAAGGGTCCGCCGGTTCACAACCCCACTCCCAGCGGGGTTAAGCAGCTCCACCACCGCGATGTAGGTGCCGCTGGCCAGGCCGCCCGTGTTGAGCTGGGGCGGATTGCTGCCGTTGTCCCCCGTCACCGTCCTCACC
>Ga0070734_10005914_pt1 | contig 10544 bp, 13 predicted proteins | sample Coa_R1_8_FD_66444 | JGI IMG/M metagenome (GOLD analysis project Ga0070734, IMG submission 66444) | Surface soil microbial communities from Centralia Pennsylvania, which are recovering from an underground coalmine fire - Coalmine... | ecosystem: Environmental > Terrestrial > Soil > Unclassified ... | reverse complement strand
CTGGTAGAGCACCTGGTTCGGGACACGGTGGAAATCCATTGATTCGGCGTCGCTTAGCTACAAAAATCCACCTCCAAACCCGCGTCGGTTAGTCCCAATCTTTAGTCCCAAGTCTTCTTGGCCGGATTGCCCTGTTGTTCGCTCGCATCCCACGGAACAAGATAAGAAAGTCTTGAATCGTACACAGCCAGAAGCATTCGACCGCCACCACGCCGAATACGCCAGATGTGATCGAGAGATTCGCAAAGCGCGCGGCGACACCGAATCTGCTACTATGACGCAAATTTCACAGTGGTGCTTCAACCTTGTCACGCGGATTCTGTCGACGTTTTCGGCGTCGATCCGCGTTCCCCTCTTCTCGATGGCAGGCCCAAGTCATCGAGCCGCAGTTTTGGCCGATGATCGCGTTCCAGGAACTGTCCGCCGTTCAAGCCAGGAATTCAGTTCTGGGCTACCCCGACGAAACCGCACGTACCTGCCGAATCGCACGTGCGGAATTGGGTCGGGGACTCCGTCGCGGCAAAATGCGTGCGGACCCAACTCTCCGGCAGTGTCCACCGCCGAGCAAGCTCGCGGCAATCGATGATTTCATTTGGGACCAACCGTTGTCTGCACTCGGCACGGCGCTGGGTGAACAGGCCCGAGCCGGACGTTGTCCCTCGGGGCCCCATGTACCGCTTGCTGCATGATCGGGCATGACCGGTAGATGAGTCCAATCGGTTCCACGGCGGGTCCAACGCCTCAGCGATCTGCACAGGCGCGTCCATTGCTGAAAACAACATCCTGTTTCCACGCGCACTCGATCTTGAGGCGACTGATTCACACCGCAATTGCCAGCATCCTCACGCGATTGGCAGCATCTTCTGATGTGAGGAGCCTGAATTATGGAAAACTCACTTTATCCTGCTGCAACGCTTGAAATTGCAAAGAAGCGCGAACAGCTTGCACCTGAAACATTAAATACATGGCGCGCCTTTAGCCGGCAGGTTTTTGCGGATGGAGCATTGCCTGGGAAGACGAAGGATCTCATCGCGGTAGCGGTGGCTCATGTGACGCAATGCCCGTATTGTATCCGTGCGCACACCAAGAGCGCCCGCACAAGGGGTGCAACCGACGAGGAGATCATGGAAGCCATCTGGGTCGCCGCTGAGATGCGGGCTGGGGGTGCCATCGCGCACTCAGCACTCGCAATCGACGTGATGAAGGAACACGCTTCATCCGAGTAGAGCAATGCTCGTTAGTTGAGCGGCTACTCGATTGTGTCTGGGTATGTCTGTTTTCCACGCATATTTTCGACAGCTTCGAATACGCGATTCAAGCCTCGGTGCCCGTTTGCGAACCCTGTGGATGCCGGGTGATCGGGGCACGGCGTAGAAGTCGAGGGGAGGGGTTACTGCTGCGAGCACTCCGGCCGCTACCGATCAGCACATGAGTTCGCTCCGCAGCCTGCCTGACACTCGCTAATGTGCAATGTAAAAAGCTCGAAATCTGCCTCCGCAGACGAGTCACGCTGGGCCAAGCTACGGGGTGTACAATTCAGTCCGCCAGAGGGAACAAATGGAAACTCGCACGGCTGAGAAGAAGCACACTGTCATTGTCGCTCTTCGGGATAAACAATCGCTCGCATCACTGCTGGACCTCGCATGCCGAATGGCTAAGACGATGGAGGCCTCAATTCTGGCGGTTCACGTGGTGGAGGTTCCGGTCACACTGGATTTGAGTGCTCAATCGGACGAATTGGATTCTGCCGGCAAAGTGGTACTCAAGGAGGCCCAAAGGCAAGTCCAGAAGGGTTTCGGTGTAATCTCCACCGAGCTTATTCGCGCCAGGCATGCAGGACAAGCAATCGTTGATGAAGCGAAGCAACATGGCTCCGACCTGCTCGTCCTCGGCTATTGTCATAAGAATCCTATTTCCGAAGTTCTGCTGGGATCGACTGCGCAATATGTGATGCGGCACGCACCATGCCGGGTCATCGTGGAAGTTCCTGCTCCGGTGAAATCGACGACTGCGTAGGAGAGCCGGAATTGTTGTCACTCGGGACGCTCGTAACGGGGTGGCAACTCCCCGGCCCCGGGCCAAGCGCACCTTAAGGCGCAAGATGGGCGGTTAAAGCTTCGCTCTTGCGCTGCCGTGTCAACCGGCTTCCCAGTCAAAGCTCCTCTCCAGAGATAAAATCGATTTGAGAGAGGAGTGGCAACATGAGTGGTATTAACGAATCTCTTGCATTCGGGGCTCCAGGCATGCCGCCACGCTGGACCTCCAGCACGAAAGATGGTGTGGGTACCGCCTATTCAGCTTCGAGTCGTGTGTGGTTTACGTTCTCACGGCATATTGAACGAAATCTACTATCCCACCATTGACCGCCCTCAGATCCGTGATATGCAGTTCCTTATCACGGATGGCCAGACTTTCTTCCACGAAGAGCGCCGGCACCTTCAGACCGAAATTGAAGAACTGGACCGCTGGTCGCTCGGTTATCGCATTGTTAACAGCGACCCCCAACAACGATACCGCCTGATCAAACAGGTCATCGCTGACCCGCATCAACCGTGTGTTCTGGTACATGTGCAACTGGAGGGGGAGGAGGGGCTACTGAAGCGGCTAATGGCGTTCGCTCTTCTTGCGCCGCACCTGGGGGTTGGCGGGTGGGGTAATTCTATCCTGCGCCATGAGATCCTCGGTCGGCGCATTCTGCTGGCCTCGAAAGGCAGAACGTTCCTAGCCATGGGATCGGATGTTGGTTTCCGGAGACTTTCTTGTGGTTACGTCGGCGCCAGCGATGGCTGGCAGGATCTCAAAGACGACCTGCGAATGGATTGGGAGTTCGGCAGAGCCGAGAATGGAAACGTCGCCGGAATAGGCGAGCTGGATCTATCTGAGAAGAAGGAGTTTACCGTAGCACTCGCGTTCGGAGACGGTCAGCATGCGGCCATTACGGCGCTAGTGCAATCCCTAGCCGTTCCCTTCGCTCAACACCGGGAGAGATTCACCGCGCAGTGGCGCCGCATCACCGAACTTGAAAATCTCGACCGCTTTGCCAGCGACGGCGGATTCCTCTATCGAAACAGCCAGCAGTTATTGCTCGCACATGAGGACAAGACCTTTGCTGGCGCAATGATCGCCTCCGCCAGCATTCCTTGGGGCGACCACAAAGGAGACGATGATGTGGGCGGTTATCACCTTGTCTGGACTCGCGATGCAGTGCAATCGGCAACCGCACTGCTGGCCAGCGGTCGCAAGGAAACAGCTCGTCGTGCCTTGGTTTACCTTGCGTGTTCGCAAGCTCCGGATGGCAGCTTCCCACAGAACTTCTGGATCGATGGCACTCCTTATTGGCACGGTATCCAGCTCGATGAAGTGGCTTTCCCCGTAATGCTCGCCTGGCGATTGTGGAAAGCCGACGGGCTGGTCGACTTCGATCCCTATCCGACGGTCTTAGCTGCCGCGCAGTTTTTGGTTCGGCACAGCCCCGTCACGCAGCAGGAGCGCTGGGAAGAGAGCAGCGGCTATTCGCCGTCAACATTGGCAGCCATTATCGCGGCGCTCATTTGTGCAGCCGACTTCGCGCGATCGCGACAACATCAAAGCACCGCAAGTTTCCTTGAAGAGTATGCGGATTTTCTTGAATCCCACGTTGAGCGCTGGACGGTAACGACGGACGGGACACTGGTTCCAGGTATCTCCCGCCACTATATCCGCATTCACCCCTCACCCTGTGACGGCGGCATTCCCGACGAGGATCCGAACGCCGGTGACCTCCGTATTCCCAATCGCCCGCCCGGCGCGCGGTTTATCTTCCCGGCTAAAGATATTGTTGATGCCGGATTTCTGGAGTTAATCCGTTACGGTATTCGCAGACCCGGGGACAGCTTGGTCGAGGATTCGCTGCGCGTGGTTGATGCTATGCTCAAAGTTGATACACCATTCGGGCCCTGCTGGCGGCGCTACAACCACGATGGCTATGGAGAACGCTCCGACGGCGGACCGTTCGAAGGTTGGGGCCAGGGACGAGCTTGGCCACTCTTGACCGGCGAGCGAGGCCATTACGAGTTGGCCGCGGGTCGGGACCGGAAGCCCTACACGACGGCCTTGGAGCGGTTTGCTTCCGGTGCGGGCATGCTTCCCGAACAAATCTGGGACGAGCCGGACCGGCCCAAGCGCAGGTTGTTCCTGGGCAAGCCAGCCGGTTCCGCCATGCCATTGATGTGGGCCCACGCGGAATACGTGAAGCTATTGCGCTCTGTGGCCGATGAGAGGATCTTCGATCTTATCGAACCTGTGGCTGCGCGTTATCTGGGTACCCGACCCCGGGCAGCATGGCAAGTGTGGAAGCCTGACCGGCGCGTCCAGACCACTGCGGCAGGCAGCACACTGAGGATCCTGGCATCCACCCCCTTCCGCCTGCACTGGTCTCGTGACGGCTGGCAGACCAGTAGTGATTCCAATTCGACCGACATTGCGCTGGGGTCGTTCGTAGATATTCCGGTTCTGCAGGGCCAACGTGCTCCTGTCAGTTTCACTTTCTATTGGCTCCCTGAGGGTCGTTGGGAAGGGCAGGATTACCATGTTCGCATTTGTGCTCCGCAAGGTGCTGTGCGGGCTGCTTAAGCGGCCTTTTCCCTTCATTGAAAAGTTATCCTGTGTGATCCGAGCACCTGGAGCAAGGGTGATGATGCGAGACAGGTGGCTGTTGAGACCGAGGAGAAAGTTATGATTATCTCTGATGCCCTGACACCGAATGTATGTCGCTTATGGTTGTGCGATTCCGGATATGGACGACCGGACATGATGCTCGAGCCACATCTAGCGTCTTATCAGCGGCGGTCCCACAAGTTGCGAGTTGCACGCGGCCGCTCACCTTACAGCCGATAGCCGAGATGTCAGCGCTTCTCTACATCATCGCTACCGCAGTAGGGACAATTGATTTTGTTACCTTCAGCCTTTTCGGCAGTCAGTATCTTGGAAAACTTCCTGTGACAATGTTTGCATAAGAATTCGTAAACGGACATGACGTTTCCTTCGTGGAGCGCAGTTCTTCCAAGGCGGTTGCTTTGCCGGCAATACCCTGACAGACGGAGCTCCCCACCCTACTGCCTACGGTTGCGACGAATCACATTCGCCTGCGGTGATTGTCTTCTGCGTGATCTTCTCGGACGAGCACTCTCATGGTAAGTCCCGAAAGATTTTGTGGTCACGCGGATCGGGAAAGCGTTGCCCGATAATCAGCCACGAATTTCTCGATGCCTTTGCGCGTAAGCTCGTGTCGTATATCAAAGGTGTCCCACGCTCGCCCCAAGTCCAGCTCCTCATACGGAATCGGACTACCAGAACTCTTGTACTGAAAGTCTTTGTCGGGCATGGGGAAATCTCTGCCGGCCCATTGTTCCAGGATTTTCGCCGGTACGGTCGCAAGCTCCGTCTCCAGCAAAAAGCAGTAAAGCAGGTGCTCCAGGCCGCGGATGCTTGCTGCCAGGATCAGAACATGGCCATCACCTTCGGAGAACATCTGCTTTATGTTGCGCACGAGGTCCATGCCGTTCTGGCCGATATCGTCCAAGCGGCCGACAAAAGGCGAGACGTAGACCGGCTCCTTTGTCCCTTTCGTTGCCGCATACACGGCAGCCGCCTGTTGCTGCGAAAAGCACAGAGTCATGTTGACCCGTATGCTTTCACCGACCGATACCTTGGCCGCACGTAGACCTTCTGCCGTGCATGGATATTTGATGTACGCGTTCGGGATCCAGGAGAACATTTCACGTCCCTGGTCGAGCATCTCCTGGGCGGTCGTGTTCTGGTCGGCAAAGACTTCGATGGAAACGCCTGCCTGGCCGACCAGCGGAGATATCGTTTGCACAATTTTCCTGTATTCGTCCAGCTCCTCTCTTTTGGAGAGCTTGTGCCCGGCGGCGATCAGCTGCCTTATGTGAGGATTCTTGGCAATCAAAGTCGGATTGGTGGTCTGCCCATCCACGAACCCCAGCAGTTCCTTAATGCGCTGTGTATCCTGAGGATCGCCGCCATCTACGAGTATTTTCGTTTTGGGTCGATTCATAAAGTTGCTCCTTGGCACGCAACCGCTATCGCGTGGGTGGTGTTCGTTACTTCTATTCAGCCCGTCGTCCCTGTCCGTCGCTGGGAACGGGATTCAGTGTGAGCCGGGTATGCGGTTGGCATCCGGCAATTTGCTTTTCGCACCTCGATCTGGCCGTCGCGGACCCGAGCCTCAAGACAAGGCTGCGGATGCACCGCCGGACCATCCACCACGTGACCGTCGCGGATGGAGAAGCGCGAGGCGTGCCAGGGGCACTGGATGATGTCGCCATCCAACTTGCCCTCCGACAGGGGCCCGCCCAAATGAGAGCAGGTTTCCGCAAGGGCATGGATCTGCTGACCGCGGCGGACTAGCAGGATGGGCGTACCATTGTGTTCCGCCCGTACCGGCTGTCCCTGCGGCAAGTCCGACTCGGCGAGGACGGGTGTGAATTCGTCGGGCAGCTTCTCCGCAGCGGTGTGGTCCACGCCGATTTTTTGGCCATACACCAGATTGCCGCCGAGTCGGGCCGCCGCTACAGATACGGCGTAGCCAAGCGCCGACAGCCCGCGTCCAGTCTTGCGCGCTCCCCTGCGTCTGGCCACCAGCGAACTGCCAAACAGGGCGACACTGGCCACATTCAGCACTCCGTGCGCCAGCCCGATGCGGCGGGCAGGCGGATCTATGTCCTGCCAGTCGGTCAGTCCACAGGCGGCGGCGCCCAGCGCGCCAACCAGTCCGAGTGTCAGTGCCGTATCTGCGGCCAGGCTGTATTGGCGCCGATGGCTCATGGAGTCCAGCGCGTCAAACATCATGGCTGCCGTCCAGGCACCGATGGGTACATCGGTGAGAATCGAATGCAGAGGGTGTCCAACCCAGGTGCCATGGAGAAAGTTCTTTACCGCCTGGCCACCTTCAAAGTGGAAGGCTTTGTGGATCAGCTTTTGCAGTCCTTCTTCAGCGGGCGTGAGCCATTCCTGCCGCCCGACAGTGCCTGTGATGCCATCACTCCTCATGGGCCACCTCTGAATAGTAAAATTCGTCCCGCTTGGCGGATGTGGGTTCTGACTGCAAGGATGCCACAGCCGACTCACCGGGATGTCGAGAGTTGCGTTTGCCAATAATCGGAGGAGGACAGTGCCGAAAACCCTCAGCGTAGGTGATCACGTGCGGTGGAACTCGGAAGCTGGCCGGGTTAGCGGCATTATCATCAAAAAGATCGCTTCCGACACCAGATTCAAAGAATACGTGCACCATGCGTCCAGGGAGGCGCCGCAATACCTGATCAAGAGCGACAAAACGGATCATATTGCGATCCATAAAGGAAGCGCCCTCCACCTGTTCACGCCACGAAAGAAGCCTGGCAAAGCGCCAAGGAAAAAGTAGTCGGAAACCGGGCTGTTTAAGCTCTCGAAGCGGCACAATCCGCGGCAAGGTCGGTTCAGAGCTTAATGGTGCAAGGCCCAATGCGCGACTGACCGCGTTCTCGGCACTCAATCCGGGAACCGCTCAACGTAATCGTATCTCTCGCGGTCGAACAGGCGCTTAAGCAGCCGCAAGTTGTTGTCGGCGCTCAAGGATGGCCTGACAACGGATACAGCAGCGCGCCCACGGTATGGCCTTGAGCCGAGTGGCGCAAATTTCCTCACCACAACGCACACACTCACCAAACGTGCCCTGATTCATGCGCTGCAGTGCTGCCTCAATCATGCGGAGCAAGCGCCGATTGGAATCAACTCGAGCAAAGAGAAACTCTCGGCTAAAGGTGTGCGATGACTGATCGCCAAGATCAGCGGGATCAGCCTTGACACTTGCACGTCCCTCGTGCTCGATCCTTTCCAACTGGACGAGAAGTTCGGATTGGCGACGTGCCAAGATTATTCGGAAGCTTTCTAGCGAAGTGGCGTTCATTGGCTCGCCTCCCGACATATGCGGATGCATCTTTACACTGTGTGGTGGTCTGAACTTTTCCACAGCCACAAACGCAAATGCGAAAGCCAGCACACTACAAAGCCTCGTATTACGATATACATGCAAAAACAAACAACGGTCAATCCACGGCCGGCATCAGAACATGCAAGCAACACACCACGGGCGGCTTGGGCAACGGGGGTAGGGCCGATGCGGAAAGTCTTGTTGTCCGTGGGTACGAATCATACTCTCTTAGGCATCCGAAATACGATCTTCGTAAACGCGGGATATGCCGTGATCCCCGCGAAAAGCGCTGCCGCGGCATTGCGGGCAATACGCTCGCGTAACCTTGCCGCCGTGATAGTGGGACACGCTCTGTCGCCAACCTTGAAAGAGCGTATTACTGAGGCAGGAAAGCAGAAACAGGTGCCAGTCATCGTGCTCCACGCTTCCGATTTCGAGCACCCCATATTAGCTGCGGATGCAAACCTTTGCGGACTTGACGGAGCGGCCACAGTTTTAGAAGTGTTGGCGAAGCTGATCTGTTCAGCGAGCACACGCGACCCTCATAGAACCACGATCTGTGCTTCGCGCCCCATCGGGCGGTCCACACCGGGACAGGTGTGGTGCTCCCTTGAATGAGCGACTTTTACGCTACATGCGAAATTGGATTCCTGAGCTGGTCTATTCGTGTCGTGTCGAGCCAGAACATCCGGCCAGAATCGGCGCCCCTTGTGCTGATCCGATCGATTACCATTAGGATCTCATATTGCGCTTCTTGATCCGATAGTATCGACCACAGCTTCTGACCAGAGAAGAAAACCACTTTGGAGTTTGGCGCCACGCGGCACATGATAGTGCCGACATCAATGGCATTCATATCTTCGAGAATGATATCGCTAAGGACGAGAGCTGGTTGTATTTTTCGACAACGTCCGATGGCTATGGACGCCCTGTCAAAAACTTCAACCTCATACCCGTGGCTTCTGAGTAAAGCAGCCAAGGTGTTGTGTATGCCGGTTCCAATCACAATTGCTCTCTCGCTTCGCTCACTGCGTCTAGGTAGGCCGATAAAGTGCGACAACCTGGCCACAACTTGTGCAAATTTCTCGGCAACCATCCCGCGGAATTGTGTCGACAGATCACGGCCGATATGCATGCAAGCCTCGTCCGCAATTCGCTATTGTCCCAATTAGTGCTTCTACTGGTAGTGCGACCCTCCGCTGTAGCACTGGTGCTCGTCCAGTTGGAGAATAAACATCATCTGCCAATCCAGCAAGATGCCCAATTGCTTCGCCGGACCTTGCGTCCAAGGACCCGCCTAATACCTGATCAAAAGCGACAAGGCCGATCATACTGCGAGCGCAAGTGTTCCGCTCGAGCACCGAGATATTGTTCGATACGCTCGTTATCTTGGTGCACGACGGTGGTCATTACGAAGCTTCCTCCCTCCTCTCTGTCACCGGCTGTTGCGCTGCTTGAGCGGGACGTGAATCGCGCTCAATGTCGCAGAGCACAAGTCGAGCTTCCCATCGGTCGGCAAGATAGGCCCAAGCCCAATCCAACATAACGACCAGTCGATTCCTAAACCCAATCAAGTAGGTAATGTGGACGATAATCCAGGTCAGCCAAGCTATGAAACCATGGAGCTTAAGCGATCTGATGCTCCGCAACCGCGTTTCCGCGCCCAATGGTCACAAGATTGCCCTTATCGACATACCGGAAAGGTCGCGTCGCCAAGCCCTGGCAAAGTCTCATAATGTTTCGGGCGGCGTGCCTGCCCTGCTGAATCGCGACAGGGGCCACCCCCGGCAATGGCCTGCTCGACCGATCCACAGAGGCAGCAACGTCCCCGATGGCGAAGACCTCCGGAAAGCCTGGGATGCTGAGATCGGACCGTACGATTACCCGTCCGTGCGAATCAAGCGGGACTCCAAGCGATCGGGCCAGTGGAGATGGCGTCACGCCGGCAGCCCAGATTACCGTCGCTGCATCGATGGCTTGATCACGAGTGGAAACTCCACCAGAGTGAACCAAAGTGACGGGTGTTCCTTTGAAGACTTCGACGCCGAGGCTGCACAACGATTCTTCAGCCCTCATGGAGAGGGTATCCGGAAATCCGGGCAGCAGGCGGGTTCCAGCTTCGATCAAGATAATGCGAGCATCTCGCGGCTGAATCGCGCGAAAATCTCTCGTCATGACACGCCGAGACAATTCAGCCAGGGCCCCAGCCAACTCGATTCCGGTAGACCCGCCACCGACGATGACGAAGGTTAAGAGAGCTTTCCGTCGAGTGGCGTTGCGTTCTCGCTCAGCATGCTCGAACGCGAGGAGAATTCGGCGCCGGACTTCCACCGCATCCTCAATCGTCTTCAGAGGCGGCGCCGACTCGCTCCATAGGTCGTGTCCGAAGTACGCCGGTTGGGAACCGGGTGCAATAATCAAGTAATCGTAGTTCAGTTGGCCATCGCTGAGCCGTACTTTGCGTCCCGCAATGTCAATGGCAATTACCTCTCCAAGGACTACATCGGTGTTTCGGAAGCTTCGGAACAAGACGCGGATAGGGTAAGCGACTTCTGCGACTGAAAGCGCCGCGGTT
>Ga0070734_10005912_pt1 | contig 10546 bp, 3 predicted proteins | sample Coa_R1_8_FD_66444 | JGI IMG/M metagenome (GOLD analysis project Ga0070734, IMG submission 66444) | Surface soil microbial communities from Centralia Pennsylvania, which are recovering from an underground coalmine fire - Coalmine... | ecosystem: Environmental > Terrestrial > Soil > Unclassified ... | reverse complement strand
GTGAGCAATGCCACATTCGCCAACAACACGGCCGGAGCCAGCGGCGGCGGCGGCATCTACAACGATGGTGCCCTGACCGCCAATGGTTGTACCTTCTCGGGCAACGCCGTCTCGAATTTGGGAGCAGGAGCTGGCGTCGACAACATTAGCGCTGGAACGGCAACGCTCACAAACTGCACCTTTACGGGCAACACCGCCAATGGCAGTGGCTCCAATGCGAGCTCCGGCGGAGGCATCGCCAACTCCGGCACCATGACGGTGAGCAACAGTACGTTCACGGGCAACAAGGCCGCTTCCAATGGCGGCGGTATCTACAACAATGGCGTCCTAACCGTCAATAACAGCACGTTCCTGAACAACACGGCCTCGTCGGATGGCGGCGGGATCCGCAGTAGCTCGACCCTGATGGTGAATGGCTCTACGTTTGCAGGGAACAGCACCGTTTCCGAAGGTGGCGGCATCGATAGTACCGGTTCGGCCAAGTTGATCGTGAATAACAGCACCATTGCAAACAATACGGCTGGATCGAGAGGAGGCGCCCTCAAGATCCAGGGCACGACCTCCGTTGTCACCAACAGCACGATCACCGGGAACCGCGTCACGACGGGCTCCAGTGGCTTCTTCGGCGGCGGTCTTTATGACACCAGCCCAGTGGTGTTGCACAACACGATCGTGGCGGGCAATGTGCAGGGACTGGCTCCGGGAACAACCGCCAACGATATTTACGGCAGCGTGGATTCCTCCAGCTCGTTCAATCTGATCGGCACGGGGGGGAGTGGCGGGCTGGTCAACGGGGTTAATCACAATCAAGTTGGCATCAGCAATCCCGGCCTAGGGACACTGGCCAATAACGGCGGGCCCACGCTGACGGTCGCTCTCTTGCCCGGCAGTCTCGCCATCGATCAGGGCAGCAATGCCTTTGTCAGCTCCGGTGAAACCGATCAACGCGGCCTCGCCCGGGTAGTGAATGGCACCGTGGATCTCGGTGCCGTGGAAATCCAAACGACTTCTGTGCCGCCTAGCGATCAATCGGCCACGGTCAACACGGCCACGCCGGTCATGCTCGGCTCCTTCACCGATGCCGATAGTGCGGCCGGTCCGTGGACGGTGAACGTCAATTGGGGCGACGGTAGCACTCCCACGGCCTTCACGACGACCACGCAAGGATCGTTGGGTGCTCAGTCCCATTCGTACCAGTCGGCCGGCACGGCAACGGTGATTGTGACGGTGACAGATGTCAACCACGACTCCAGCACGGCAGGCTTCCACGTCAGCGTCGGGACCGCTGTCCAAACCGCCGCCAGCTTCGTGGTGACAGGATTCCCCACGCCCATAACGGCAGGCGTAGCCGGCATGTTTACCGTCACCGCCAAGGACAGCTCGGGCAACCCCGTCCCCGGATACACGGGAACCGTGCATTTCACCAGCAGCGATCCCCATGCCCAGCTGCCGGCTGACTACATGTTCACCAGCACTGACAAAGGTAGCCACTCATTCAGCGCGACTTTGAAGACGACGGGCACTCAGTCCGTGACCGTCACGGACACGGGCAAGGCCACGCTCACCGGGACGCAGTCAGGAATCACGGTCAACCCCGCCAGCGGCCCGGCGGTCCTCACCGTCAACAGCTTGGCTGACAACACGACCCCCGACAATTTCTTGACGCTGCGCGAAGCGATCGAGCTCGAAGATGGCACGCTGGGGCGTGCTCTGACACCGGGAGAACAGGCACAGGTTTTTGGGACCCTCGGGAACACGGACACCATCCAGTTCAGCCTGCCTGCCGGCGCCCAGACCATTACGCTCACCAGCGGCGCCCTCTCCATTACGCATCCGGTGACGATCCTCGGTCCCGGCGCTGCTAGCCTGACGATCAACGGCAACAACCTGGACCGGGTCTTCGTGATTGGTCAGATCTTTTCACAGAACCTGAGTCTCAGTGTGGCGATCAGCGGTCTGACCATTTCCGGCGGCAACCAGGCGTATGGCGGCGGGCTGCTCAACTTCGGCACGCTGACCGTGAGCAATGCCACATTCGCCAACAACACGGCCGGAGCCAGCGGCGGCGGCGGCATCTACAACGATGGTGCCCTGACCGCCAATGGTTGTACCTTCTCGGGCAACACCGTCTCCAGCCTGGGCGCCGGCGGCGGACTCGAAAACCTCAGTTCCGGAACCGTCACGCTCACAAACTGTACCTTTACGGGCAACACCGCCAACGGCAGTGGCTCCAATGCCAGCTCGGGGGCCGGTCTCGCCAACTCCGGCGTCATGACCGTGAGCAACAGCACGTTCACCGCCAATACGGCGGCCTCGGACGGTGGGGCCATCTACAATGATGGCAATTTGATCATGAGCATGAGTAGCCTGATTAACAACATTGCCCTTTCCGATGGAGGGGGCATCCGCAGTGGCGGGACTCTAACGCTTCAGACCAGTACCTTTGCCGGCAATTCGGCAGCCTCCGTCGGCGGCGGTCTGGATAGTTCGGACACGACCTTGCTGGTGACCAACTGTACCTTTGCCAACAATACGGCAGTCTCCATGGGCGGAGCCATGGAGACAGACCCCGGCACCGGAGCCGCCTCGCTGATCAATGACACCCTCACCGGCAATCGCGTGACCGTCGGCTCCGGGGGTATCTTCGGTGGTGGGTTGTACAGCGGCCGGCCCACAGCCTTGCACAACACCATCGTGGCCGGCAACTTCCAAGGCCCGGCTTCCAGCACGACGCCCAGTGACGTCGCTGGAACGCTGGATTCGTCCAGCTCGTTCAATCTGATCGGCACGGGAGGCAGCGGCGGGCTCGTGAACGGGGTTAATAACAATCAAGTTGGCATCAGCAATCCCGGCTTAGGGACACTGGCCAATAACGGCGGACCCACGCTGACGGTCGCTCTCTTGGCCGGCAGTCCCGCCATCGATCAGGGCAGCAATGCCTTTGTCAGCTCCGGCGAAACCGATCAACGCGGGTTTTCGCGCATTGTGAATGGCACCGTGGATCTGGGTGCATTCGAACTCCAGTGACATCGCATTGACACCTTTTGCCGCTTGCCGCTCATGCCGTTTCCCAACCGGAAGCCACGGAGCGGCAAGCGGCCCATCGCTCTTTGAAACCATCTCTTAACACTTCCACCTCACGCTGTTAACGAATGGAAGCGCTCCGATGCATCGTTTTTTGTATTGGCAAAAATTTATGCTCGGAGAAAACGGTCGTAATTTCTTTTGCTCTTCCACGTTGCGCAGGAGCCCGCCTCCGGGTCCGATTGCGGAAGCTAGCTTGGGAACAGCGTTTGCAATAATGCATGAGTTCATGCAGATTTCTTGATGGTACGGAAAAGGCTGGAGACTCGCAAAACTTGCAACGTCGCAATATTCCGCGAAGCTCGAATGTACGGCAATGCCGATAGTAGACGCACACCAACAATAGACACCTGTGATCCATTCTCGGAGTTCGGCACCATGGAGCCTATCGAATCCACCCCGTTGCTGCGCGACCTGGTTCGTATGGCAGCTCGCCACAAAGGGAAGATGGCCCTCTTCGTTTTTCTCATCATGGGAACAGTGACGGCGTACGTGCTCCTCTGTCCTCGGGCCTACCGTTCTCAGGCCAAGCTCTTGGTCCGCTTGGGGCGTGAAAACGTAACTCTCGATCCGACCGCCACCGTCGGCCAAGCGCCGGTCGTGGCCGTTCCCCAATCGCGCGAAAATGAGATCAATAGCGCGGTCGAAATCCTCAATAGCCGTGTGCTTCTGGAGAAAGTTGTGGATGCAGTCGGTCCTCGAGCAATCCTCGATGGCCGGGAGTCGGCTGCTCTAGACACGAAGGAAGTTCCAGCCGATGAATCTTCGGAGGAGCGCTACCGCGCCATCACGCGGCTCACCAAACGGCTCAACGTCGAACCGGCAAAAAAGTCGAATGTGATCCTGGTCTCCTACGATGGACCGACTCCAGAGATAGCCCAGACGGTTGTATCGAAGCTAATTGGTTACTATCTCGAACGCTACATCCAGCTCAATCGCACTCCGGGGGCACAGCAATTCTTCGCCGAGCAAACGGCCCGGCAACACAGCGAACTCGCTCGGTCGGAAGAAGCGTTGCGGGATTTCAAAAATGCAACGGGGCTACTCGTACCGGAAGCGCAGCGGCAGGTTCTCGTGACTCGAATGGGACGATTGGAAGACGACCTGCTGCAAACCACGGGTGCCTTGGCCGCCGCCGAAGCGGAGGTTCAGATGCTTCGGGAAAAACTGCGCGGACTATCCCCAACCCAGATCACGGCTCGGATCAAAGGAATCCGGAACGAGGCCGCCGACTCCATGCGTGGGCAGCTCTACGCCTTGCAGTTACGCGAGATGGAAGCCAGCCAAAAACATCCCGCCGGGCATCCGGAGCTCCAGCGACTGCACCAGGCCACGGCCGCGGCCAAGGAAGTCCTGAGCCGAGAAGAGCAAGAACGGGAACAGTCCCAGGAGGGTCCGAACCGTGTCTACGAGGAGACCCAGATCGCTTTGCTCAAGGAGGAGCCGGCGCTCGCTTCCCTGCGGGCCAGAGTCAATTCGCTGCGGACACAGCTCGATGCACAGCGGGCCGAGCTTAAGACTCTCAACGAGAACACGCTTCGGATTGCCCGGCTGGAGCGAGAGCTTGGGCTCCAAGAAACGCACTACCGCAAATATGCCGAAAACCTCGAACAAGCCCAGATCGACCATGCTCTAGAAGTCGAACGGATCTCGAACATCAGTGTCGTGCAGCCGGCCACCTACGAAGTGGAGCCCGTGCAGCCGCGGATACTTTTGAGCTTCGGTGTGGGCGCCGTGTTAGCTGCGCTGGCCTGTCTTGGTTTGCTGGTGCATGGCGAACGACGCAATCCAATCCTGGTCCTCAGCGGTTCGCGTACGCACACGATTTCTGAGCGAGAAGGAGCCAACGGCAAGGAAGCACAAACCAGCTTGGCAAAACCAGCGTTCGCTGCTCCCCTGGCAGGAGGAACCCCATGAATTGACCGGCCGTCGACCGACTCGCGATGGCTCGCAACATCCCCACCGATTGACAGCGTAGGCTGCGCTATTTGGTTCCGGAACTCCGGACTGTGTCTCCTCCCTTGTCGGATCTGCGAAGCATGTTGTTTACAAGAGTAGTTCATGGCGTACGCAAACTGGCGGGACGATGGTCTGAAGACGGCTTGCAATGGTTGCATCCAGCGGTGGAGTTGCGCCGTATCCTGGAACGGGAGCGGGCGCGGGCCGATCGCACCGGGGACAACCTGTCGCTGCTGACGTTGGTCCCCCCCCACGCGGAGGAAGCCTCTGCCACCTGGACGTTCTTGGCCAAGGTCCTCAAGGCGCGTTTGCGCACCACCGACGAAGCGGGTTGGCTGGACAGCAACTGCCGGATTGGCGTCGTGCTACCGAATACAGCCGGACCAGGGGCCTGGAAGCTGGCCGACGATGTCTGCCACGAATACGTGGGCGGTCTTGCGCCGCCCGTCTGTACGGTTTATTCGTATCCGTCCAGCCGGCGGATCAACGGCGTAGAGCGGTCGCCAGACCAAGTTGACTCACCGCGACCCGCCCTCGAGCTTGAAGCGTTTTTTGTCCACCGCATGCCTGCCTGGAAGCGGCTTCTCGATGTGGCCGGGGCACTGGTTGGCCTGTTCGCATTGCTGCCGGTGCTGGCGATCATAGCTATTGCCGTCAAGCTCTCCTCACCAGGACCGGTGTTGTTTCGACAGCAGCGGAGTGGCCGCGGCGGCCAACCGTTCCGGATATACAAATTCCGCACCATGATCGCCAACGCCGAAACCTACAAGTCGGTCCTGCTTCCCTATAGCGAGCAAGATGGGCCGGCTTTCAAACTGCAAAATGACCCGCGCATCACCCCCATCGGAGGGATCCTGCGCCGGACCAGTCTCGATGAACTGCCGCAATTGTGGAACGTTTTGAAAGGTGACATGTCGCTGGTCGGGCCCCGGCCGCTCCCTTGCGAAGAGACCGATGCCTGCGAAGGGTGGCACCGCCGCCGCCTGAACGTGACGCCCGGATTGACCTGCATCTGGCAGGTGAAGGGCCGATCCTTGGTCTCCTTTGCGGAGTGGGTCCGCATGGACTTGCAATATATCCATTCGCGGTCCATGTGGCAGGATGTGAAACTGCTGCTCTTGACGGTGCCCGCTGTGGTCTCGCAGAAAGGTGCCCGTTAGCAGGAACGTTGACCGTAAGGAGTGGCGATGAATGGCGGTTCCGAGAAAGAGGGGTCGATCGGAGAGATGGCGATTGCCCATGGAGTAAACGGTCAACAAGAGCGATGCACGCTACCGCTGGCCGTGACGCGCACTGCGGATTTGCCGTCTGCGTCCCGGCCAACGGAAGGATCGTGGTCGCGCCTTTTCGCTTCCGATTCGGCCAAGCATGCCCTGGCCCTCATGGATCAGGCAGTGGTGAGCGGGACCAGCTTCCTCACCACCATCTTCGTCGGACGGTCCTGCGCTGCCAGCGAACTGGGTATTTACGCGCTTGGATTTTCCTTGCTGGTCTCGTGGGGCTGCGTCCACCAATCGCTGATTGCCCTTCCCTACACGATTTATCGGCATCGGTCACGCTCGGGGACTGAGGAAGAGTACGCCGGTAGCGCCCTGATCCACAACGGCTTGCTGTCGGCGTTGGCCGTGGTCGCTTTGGTGATCGGTGCCGTATTCCTGTCCTTGGGAGGGACCGTAGCGGGCTTGGGGCCTGTGCTCCTGGCCCTGGCGGGGGTGATCCCATTCGCGCTGTTGCGCGAATTCGGTCGCCGATTTGCCTTCGCGCATCTCCGCATGGGTCAGGCCCTGCTACTGGACATGACGGTCGCGGCCGTGCAGCTCCCCGGGCTAGCCTGGCTAGCTTCGATGGGTGCATTGTCCGCAACGACCGCATACGCCGCCTTCGGTCTGGGCTGTGCCTTGACCAGTGGCATCTGGCTGTACCTGGATCGCTCTTACTTCGTAATCCGCTGGAACAGCGTGGGCTCAACGCTCGAGCAGAGCTGGTCCTTGGGGAGATGGCTCTTCGCGAGCCAGGCGACGGTCTGGCTGCAAGCCTACTTCGTTCACTGGCTGCTGGCTTGCGTGGTGGGGACGACCGCCACGGGGGTTTACGCCGCGTGCATGACGGTCGTGATGTTCTCCAACCCGCTGCTCTTGGGGATCAGCAATTCCCTTGCGCCCAGGGCCGCTCAGGCCTTTGTTGAGGGAGGTGGGCCAAGGTTGCGCCGTGTGGTGTTGCACACCACGCTGCTGCTGGGCTCGGCAATGGTCCTGTTCTGTGGGGTGGTCTTCGTTGCCGGTGAAGACATCATGAGCTTGCTCTATCACGGCAGCCAATACGAGGGACACGGCAGGATGCTTGCTGTCCTAGCCCTGGCGATGTTGGCATCCGCCCTGGGGATGCCGGCGAGCAATGGACTTGCGGCCGCCGAACGGCCCGATTTCACATTCAAGGCCGGTCTGCTGGCCATTGTCTTCTCGGTAGTTCTCGTTCCGTGGCTGGTGCTGAACTGGGGTGTGGAAGGGGCCACCTATGGTTTCTTGGCCGGCACCGTCGCCGGATCGCTGGGACGGTGGGTAGGGTTCTTGGCTGTCCTGCGGCAGCGCGCACGCTCCCAGGAGGCTCCGCCCCTCGTTCTGGACGGTTCCGAGGCACGGCTGGAGAGTTTGCTTCCAGTGCTGCAAGCCTTCCTCCCCTCCGCGGCTGCGGAGTCGATCGATTGGGTGGTGGAACCGCTAAACGAGGGGGTTCAAGCCAGTCTCTTTACCGTTCGTCGTCGAGATGGTTTGCCCATCGGGCAAGGGCACACAGAGCTGGCAATCAAGCTTTACCGGCCGACCGCCCAGCCCCCGGTCGATGTGGTACACCGGCAGTTTGCGGCGTTGGCGCAATTCCATGCCAAGCTGAACGGCCACACTGTCCAGGGCTGGAAGATTCAGGCACCGATTCCTTTGTATCACTGTGAACGGCCGCTCGCCTTGGTAATGACGATGGTTCCGGGCCAATCGCTCAACTCCTTCCTGAAAACCGGCGCCACCTTGACGGCCGAGATGCTGGAGTCCATTGTCCAGGCCGTGGCCGCGGCGATGGAACGCTATTGGCTCATCGATACGCAGATCCACGGGGACTTTAACTTCGACAATATCCTCTGCGAGGTAAGCACCAAGACGATCTCGTTCGTCGACGCGGGAATCGTCGACCATGCGCTTCTGTGTGAGGGAGTGAGCCGGCGCTGGGATCCCGCATCGCGCGACCTGGCCTACCTGCTCTTCGACACAACCGTATCCGTGCGGAAGACGCTTGGCAATCCGGCCATGCGACGGCGGCAACAGCAGTTGCTCGAACAGGTACTGCGAGCGTTCCTGCAACGGATCGGTCCGTCCGCCGAGAAGAGTTCCCTGCTGGAGGAAATCGAGGCGTGCAGCCGGATACAACTCCACAGACTCCAGGGATCCTGGTCGCCGCGCGGACTGTGGCGGCGGTTCGTTCGACGTACGGCTTCCCGGCAAATGGATCAAGTTTTTGGCAGGCTAAGGAGTGAAACCGCATATCCTCGCTCGGATTTGCCCCCGGACGGTCCCGGCCGAATCTTGGCGGGCGTGTTTGAGACCTTTGATCGCGCCGGCATTCCCTATTGCGTGCTGCACGGCTACGAAAGCTATCCGGAGCGGGTAAAGTCGGATGTCGACTGCATGATCTCGGCCGATACCAAGCCGGGGCTGCTGGCAGCGCTGCTTGTTCGGAACCGGGACCGCATTGGCGCGGATATCGTGCACTTCCGGCATTACCGAGGTTATTTCATCGTCCTGGCCGGTAAGCATCCCGAGGGTTCCCCGTGTTATGTCCATCTGGACCTGCGCGTGGATTACGAGATGGGCGATTTGCAGTTCTACCGGGGAAGCGAAGTGCTCCAGAGTCGCCACCGTTACCGCAGCTTCTGGGTGCCGGCAACGAGCGTGGAATTTGGGTGCTACCTGGTCCGGAAGATCGCTAAAGGGACTTTGGATGACGAACAGGGACAGAGGCTTTACCAGCTGTATCAGCAGGATCCGGCCGGTTGTCGGGAGCAGGTTGCCCGCTTCTGGGGTTCCCGCAGCACCGCGCTGCTCATCGCCGCGGCCAGCTCGGGAGATTGGGGGCCGGTCCGGAGTGTCCTCGATGCGCTTGGCCGTGAGGTGCGCCGGCGGGCATTCTTCCGCCGTCCGGTGCAAGTGATCCGGACCTGGTTGGGCCGCACTGCTGGCCGGGCGAAGCGCTGTTTTCGGCCGGACAGCGGCCTCCATGTCGTTTTTCTTGGACCGGACGGTGCCGGAAAATCCTCTGTCATTGGGGCAGTGCGACGGCAGTTGGTGGGCGCCTTCCCGAAGACAGCGCGTTACAGTTTTCCACCGGCATTGCTTGGCCAGCTGTACCGGCGTGGCAACGGTCCGGATCAGCTCCCGCATGCTGCCCCTCCTCGATCATGGCTGGCGTCGGTAAGTCGAGCCGTGCTCTACTGGTTCGTTTACCATTCGGTCGGATACTACGGGACAGTCCGTCTGGCCTTGGCGAGTTCCACGTTGGTATTGCACGACCGGCATCTGGTGGACGCCCTCGTCGATCCGAGGCGGTATCGGTATGCAGGTCCCTCCTGGCTGCTCCGTCTCATTTGGCGGTTCATCCCCAAGCCCGATCTGGTCATCCTGCTGGATGCTCCGCCCGAGATCCTGCAAGCACGCAAACAGGAAGTACCGTTTGCCGAAACGAGCCGTCAGCACGAGGCATACCGGGCACTGGTAGGAACATTTCGGAATGGCCACATCCTGGATGCTGCCCAACCGCTGGAACAGGTCATTGCGGCGGTCAACGACGTGGTCCTGCGGCACCTGACCATACGCCTGGCCCGGCGGTTTGGCCTACAGGCTAGTGCGCAGAGTTCGAAGCCGGAGGAGAAGGAATGACGCCCAGCACGACGGCAAGAGAACCTGTACCGTCCCGAACCGCCAGCCCGATGACCGCTGGCCTGGGGAGATGGTTGACCTTCCTCTGCCTCAATCTCCTGGGATACGCCTTGCTCGGAAGAGGCTGGGGCCATGTCGGCTTCTCGCCAATCTTTGTCGGGGAAGTGGCCTTGCTCTGGGGCGTGGCCTCGTGCTTGTTGATTGGGCCTTGGCGCGGGGTCCTCGATCTCCCTGCCTTCTGGTTTTTGTTGCTGCTACAGCTGTGGTGCTCGTACCGTACCATACCGTACCTTCCAACCGATGGTGCGCTAGCGCTGCGAGATGCCGTGATTTGGGGCTACAGCGTTTTTGCGGTGCTCGTGTTTGTTGCCATCCTTGCTCAGCCGGCAAGGCTCGCGATGCTCATTCACTGGTACAAGAAATTCGCACTGCTCTTCATCCTTTGTATTCCGCTCGTCTGGTTCACCGCACGGATCTATCCTCGCCCCGTGATTCCACACTGGCCCTGGGCCAACGTGGCCATGATCCATCCCAAGGCCGGAGATGTCTTGGTTCACTCGGCCGGGATCCTGGCCTTCTGG
>Ga0070734_10005911_pt1 | contig 10547 bp, 13 predicted proteins | sample Coa_R1_8_FD_66444 | JGI IMG/M metagenome (GOLD analysis project Ga0070734, IMG submission 66444) | Surface soil microbial communities from Centralia Pennsylvania, which are recovering from an underground coalmine fire - Coalmine... | ecosystem: Environmental > Terrestrial > Soil > Unclassified ... | reverse complement strand
AAGCGGCGCAGTCCGGTTCAAGGGCACGCGGGTGCCGGTCCAAGCGCTCATTGACACCCTGGATGAGGGCGGGCACATCGAGGAATTCTTAGACGGATGGCCGAATGTTCCCCGGGAGCATGCCGAAGCAGTCATCCACTGGGAGCAAAATCAGGCCCGTCAAACGTTCGGGCTTGAACTGGCTCAGTAGTGCGCGTACTTCTTGACAACAATGTAAATCGCCGGTTTGGTGCCCAGAGTGGGACTCGAACCCACACGCTCTTCCGAGCAAGGGATTTTAAGTCCCCTGTGTCTACCATTTCACCATCCGGGCGCGAGGAAACCGAGTGTACTTGCTCAGTTTTCCTTTGTTAGTGGTGAGTGGTGAGTGGTGAGTGGTGAGTGGTGAGTGGTGAGCGGTGAGTGGGACTAGACTGATGTCGGAATGAGTTCGCTTGTCGCCCTCCTCCTCTTCACGACCAACCAAGCCGACGCGGGCATCCTGCTCCAGTTCAAGCCGCCGCTCAACAGGGCCTACCGCTACGCCATCGAAACCACCCTGGGCGCGGGTACGGGTGCGCCGATCAAGGTCGAGAAGACGGTCACGGCGACCGGGCTCGATAAGGGCGTCTACACCGTCGTCACCAAGTTCAACTCGGTGTCGCTGGGCGCCACCACGGAAGGGATCCCCCAGGCGGAGCGGTTTCTTAAGCAGCAGGTGGTCACCCAAACCGTCGACGGCGCCGGGCGAATCCTCTCGTCCGACGCGATCCGGGCCACCGCCGCTCTCATGATCGGCGGCCTCGAGGCGCTGAACGCGGTCACGTTCCCGCCGAACCCGGTGAAGGTCGGCGATTCGTGGCAGGGGAAGTCGGAGCTCGGTGGCGCCCGGCAGGTGGTGGGGCTCAAGCTAGTGAGCGTGCGCGAGGAGCACGGGCGAAGGTTGGCCCGGCTCGAAATGTCGCTGATCGAGCCGCCGCCCTCGCTTCAAATGGCGATGGCGATTCCGCTGGAGGTCGATGCGGAGACGGGGGTGCTGCGGAGGCTGGAGCTGAAGTCGTCGCTTACGGACGCGGGCGGGAAGAAGACGACCGTGCATGTGTTGATCGAGGGGCGGTAGGCGCCCTCACCCCGCTTCGCGGACCTCTCCCGGGGGGAGAGGAGACCCTACTTGGGGATGCCGGTCTTGGCGCCGGGCGGCGCCGAGTAAACCGTGCCCATCGGCGCCGCGCTCTTCGCGCCCGCCTTCGCACCCGGCGCCGACGGATTGACAACCGGGCCGTTCGCGTCGACGTTTGGATCGCGGGTGGGTTCGCGCCCGCAACCCGCTGCAAACAGCGCGAGCACGAGGAGCACCCTCATTGGATGTCCTGAAGCGTTCCGTCGAGGGTCCAGAGATACTTCGACACGTCCGTGATCACCGCGCCCGTGGTGCCGAACACGGTCGGGCCGTCGGCGGGCGTCGACGTCGCGAAGTCGGTGCCCGCCGCCGCGGCTCCGGCGCTCATCGCCTTCGCATGGCCATCGACCCAAGCGAAATTGCCGCCGGCGTAGGGCTTGAGCACCCGAACCGTCGCCGTGATCGGTCCGCCGAATCCTGGAGGGGTATTGGCAACCCACCCGCACGTCCACATCGGCGCCGTTCCCCAGTAGCAGCCGGCCGAGGTGATGACGACTCGGTCGAGCGCGGGCAGCGTGTATTGCAACGCGCCGGGCGGACTTGCCCAATCGACGTCGGGGGTCAAGAACTGGTACGCCGCGCTCGTGGACGAGGCATAGCCCTGCGCGGTGCAGAACATCACGGTTTCCGCCGGGTGGGCGCCCGACGAACCAGACCTGGCCAACCCCCGGATATGCCCGGTCGCATGGTCGCCGTCGTTCCCGTCCTGCACCAGTGGCGAGAGGAATTGGTAGTTGTAGCCGAACTGCGCGTCGTTGTTCCAGTTCTGGACAATGGCGTTCGCGCCCGAGGAGGCGAAGATTCCTTGCGGGTCGCCGGTTCCGGGGTCGACATAGATCCCGAGCGTGTTGATGTAGGGGATCAGGAGCGCGGGCCAGCTCAGGGTCGGCTGGCTCAGGTTGTCCAGGCACAAGCCGGCGTAGGGGCAGCTGCTGTCGGCGTAATCCTGGGTGCTCAGAACGAAGTTATCGTCCGCGTCGCTCTGGTACAGAATCTCCCCCAGCGCGATCTGCTTGACGTTGGAGAGCGAGGACGCCTTCTTGGCGGCCAGCTTCGCCTGAGCATAAACCGGAAACAGGATGGCGGCGAGAATCGCGATGATCGCGATCACGACGAGCAGCTCGATGAGCGTGAACCCACGGTCCCTCATAGGATCCCCTCGGACACCAATATACAACGCATGGCTTCAAAATCGACGACTTAGGGACGCTTAGCCTTCCCGGGTGAAGGCACCCGCGCTCCCGCTTCCCATGGGCAACAATGGGGCGTGGAAGTCGTCTTGCTGGTTCTCGGCGTCGTGATCGTGCTCGGCGTGCTGATCGACACGTTCGAGACGATCGTGATGCCCAAGACCGTGCGGCGCCGCCTTCGCTTGACGCCGTTCTTCTACGAGATTGCCTGGCGGGGCTGGGCGATCGTGGTCAAGATGATGCGGGACGGCCCGCGTCGCGTTGCCGTTCTCGGCGCGTTCGGCCCCCTGTCGTTGCTGCTGCTGATGGTCAGTTGGGCTGCGCTCATGATCTTCGGCTTCGGACTTATCCACTACGGCGCCGGCAGCCTCGACGGCCCGGCCGGCCAACCGGATATCGCGAACGCGTTCTACTTTAGCGGCACCACATTCCTCACCCTCGGCCTCGGCGACGTCGTTCCGGTCCACGGCATCGGCCGCACCCTCGCGGTGATCGAGGCAGGGTCGGGATTCGGCTTCTTGGCGATCGTGATCAGCTACCTCCCGGTGCTTTACCAGGCCTTCTCCCGGCGCGAGAACCTGATCGTGTTGCTCGACTCGAAAGCCGGCTCGAACCCTTCCGCGGGCGAGCTGCTTCGCCGCCACGCGGCGGCCGGCGCGATGGAGGAGTTGATCGTACTCCTCAAGGAGTGGGAAGTCTGGTCCGCCCAGCAGCTCGAGACTTTCCTGAGCTATCCGATCATGGCGTACTACCGCTCGCAGCACGACGAACAGTCGTGGCTCTCAGCCCTAACCGCCATTCTCGATACATGCGCGATCATCGACGGCGGCTTCGAGGGGGAGTACCCGTGGGAGCAGCGCTTGATCTTTCAGGCGCAGGCGACATTCGCCATGGCCCGCCACGTCGTGGTCGACCTGGCCTACCTCTTCGATTTACCGCCGACCGACGCCCCGATGCTCCGATACTCGCCGGGTGACTGGGACCGGCTCAAAGCCTCCCTCGCCGCCGCCGGCATACCGCTCGACCCGGCGGGCAAGCCCCGCATCGTCGAACGCAGGGACCTGTACGAGCCCTATGTGGTCTCCCTCGCGCGCGACCTGTTCTTCGTTCTGCCCTCCTGGGTTCCGGTGCCGGACGTTAAGGACAACTGGGAGACGACGGCCTGGGACTCGGGGGAGCACTTTTAGAGAAACCGGTCGGGTTGCGGAAAGCGCCGTCGACCGATCATAATGGTAGGTCCCGCGTAGCGCCTGCGCGCGGTTGAGGCACCCGGTATGGCCAAGAAAGCTGAAAACAGAGAAATCATTCGTGTGGTGTGCACCGAGGACGGCAAGAACTACTACACCACGACGAAGAACAAACGCAACACCACCGAGCGCCTCGAGCTGATGAAGTACAACCCACGGCTTCGGAAGCACACCCTGCACCGCGAGAAGAAGTAGCATGCCACTCCCAAAAAGACGTCATAGCCACCAGCGAACCGCCCTGCGGCGCACGCACTACTTCGCGGTGTTGCCCGAGATCCAGCTCAACAAGCAGGTCGGAGGAGAGCCGTACGTCCTGCGCCACTGCGCCACGCCCGACGGCTACTACAAGGGTAGACGCTTACCCGGCTTCAAGGATTAGGGCTGTAGGGTCGTAGGGTCGTAAGGTCGTAAGGTCGTGGCCCGGCACACCTTGCAAGAGAGCATGGAGCTTCGCCAATTCGGAAAGACGGACATGCGCGTCTCCGTGCTCGGCTTCGGGGGCTCCGAGATCGGGTTCGAGGACGTCGAGCAGAGCCAGGTTAACAAGCTCCTCAACACAGCCCTGGATGGCGGGCTCAACGTCATCGACACCGGCGAGTGCTACCGGAACTCCGAGGAGAAGATCGGCAACGCCGTCGGCCACCGCCGCAACGACTACTTCCTTTTCACCAAGATGGGCCACGGCTTTCCGGGCTCGACCGACCCGGATTGGAGTTCCAAGCTGCTGCGCGAGAGCATCGAGCACTCGCTCAAGGCGCTGCGAACGGACCGGCTCGACCTCCTCCAGCTCCACTCGTGCAGCCTGGAGATCCTGAAGGAGGGAACCGCCATCGAGGTTCTCCAGGATGCCAAGGCGGCGGGGAAGACCCGCTACGTCGGCTACAGCGGCGACCGCGAGGAGGCGGCCTGGGCAGCCGAGTCCGGCATCTTCGATTCTCTGCAGACCTCCATCAACGTGGCCGATCAGCAGATTCTCGACCTCGGCCTACCCAAGGCGCGAGAAGCCGGCATCGGCGTCATCGCCAAGCGGCCGGTGGCCAACGTGGCCTGGCGCTGGGGCGACGAGGAGCCCAAGAACGGCTACCACCGCGATTACTGGGAGCGGCTCAAGAAGCTGGATTACGAGTTCCTGAAGCTGCCGACGGACGAGGCGGTGGCCCACGCGCTGCGGTTCACGTTGGGTCAGCCCGGGGTCTGCGTGGCCATCGTCGGCACCGGCAAGCCGGAGCGCTTCGCTCAGAACGTGGTCGCCGCCTCGCACGGCGCGTTGAAGGCGACCGAAATCGAGGCGATCGTGGAGCGGTGGAAGGAAGTCGCGGCGCCGGATTGGCAAGGGTGTGGGTAGGCGCCGGTAACGCCCGGCGCGCCGGACACGGCTCGCTGAGCCGTGGCACGATGGGGGAGGGCCGTGGCACGATTGCTGAGGGCAGCCACCGAATCGTTGGTCGATGCCGGTGATCGCAGGAATCCCGCCAGAGCACCCCAGCCGAGCAGCGTGATCACGATGAACGCCGCCAACGAGAACTTCTGAATCCGGGCCTGGGCCGCCTCGGAGACAGTGATGCCCCACCTGATGCAGAAGTTCCACAGCCCGTAGCAAAGGTGGTACGAGGCGGCCAGCACGCCCAGCAGGTAGAAAACCAGCCACAGGTAGGCATGGCTCGTGAGTTGCTCGTGCCAGGCGTCGAACTTCACGATGTTCGAATCGCCCTTGTAGTACTTCGCGCCGGTGTTCTCCAGCGTGTGATAGATGAGGAAGATGACCAGGAACAAGCCGCTGAAACGCTGGAGCGTGAACATTCGGTTCTGCGACCACTTGTACGGCGAGTCGAAATAGTTGAGCTTGGCGCGCTCCACGATGAAGATGCCGTACGCGGCGTGAAAGGCGAGGGGAACCCAGATCAGCCCGATCTCGATCACGAGCAGGAGCCCCTTCGGCAGGCTGTCGAAGAAGTCGATGACGCCGTTGAACCTATCCGGCCCGGAAAGCGAGAACGCGTTCAGCACCAGGTGCTGAACCATGTAATAACCCACCGGAACGACGCCGGTGAGGGAGTGGAGCTTGTGCCAGAAGAAGTTCTCGCGCGTGAGGGAGAGCGCCATGCGGTGGCTTAAAGTTACCTCCGGTATCCTTTCCGAAGATGCCGATCATCGTCGACGTAACCGCACGAGAAATCCTTGACAGCCGCGGTAACCCAACCCTAGAAGTAGACGTTCTCCTCGATGGCGGCGCCTTCGGCCGTGCCGCGATCCCCAGCGGCGCCAGCACCGGGCAGTTCGAGGCGGTCGAGCTTCGCGACGGCGACAAGAAGCGCTACGGCGGCAAAGGCGTGACGAAGGCGGTCGGCAACGTCAACGATATCATCGCTCCCGCGCTGATCGAGCGGGACGCGACCGACCAGATCGCCATCGACAACCTGCTCATGGAGCTGGACGGCACCCCCAACAAGGCCAAGCTGGGGGCGAACGCGATTCTCGGCGTGAGCCTCGCCCTCGCCAAGTCGGCGGCGGCCCTGGCGCGGTTGCCGCTCTACCGGTACGTGGGCGGCGTCAGCGCCTGCACTCTGCCGGTGCCCATGATGAACATCCTCAACGGCGGCCAGCACGCGGACTCCAACGTCGACTTCCAGGAGTTCATGGTGCTGCCGGTGGGGGCCAAGAGCTTCTCCCACGCCCTTCAGGTGGGAGCCGAGGTGTTCCACACCCTCAAGGGCGTGCTCAAGGGGAAGGGGCTGAACACCGGCGTCGGCGACGAAGGCGGCTTCGCCCCGAACCTCGAAACCCAAGACCTCGCTTTCGACTACATCATCGAGGCGATCCAGAAGGCCGGCTACACGCCGGGGAAGGAGGTCTGGCTCGGCATCGACGCCGCCGCCACCGAGTTCTTCGAGGGCGGGAAGTACAAGTACAAGGCGGGGGCGGTGCGCGAGCGGAGCGGCGCCCAGCAGGTGGAGTATCTGGTCCACCTCGCCGAGAAGTATCCGATCATCAGCATCGAAGACGGCGTTTCCGAAGACGACTGGGATACCTGGAAGGCGCTGACGGACGCCCTGGGCGGGAAGGTCCAGCTCGTGGGGGACGACCTGTTCGTCACCAACGTCGAACGGCTTCGGCGGGGCATCCAAATGGGCGTCGCTAACTCGATCCTGGTGAAGGTGAACCAGATCGGCACCCTCACCGAGACCCTCGCCGCGGTCGAGATGGCCAAGCGGGCCGGCTACACGAGCGTGATGAGCCACCGCTCCGGCGAGACCGAGGACACCACGATCGCCGACCTCGCGGTGGCCACCAACTGCGGCCAGATCAAGACCGGCGCTCCGAACCGGACGGACCGGGTGGCGAAGTACAACCAACTTCTGCGCATCGAGGAGATTCTCGGCCCCCAGGCCGTTTACGCCGGGCCCTCCGGCTTCGGCCGCCTCGCCACCCGCCTCAACGACTAGGAGCACCGACATGACTCGAAGCTGGGCCCAGCCGCCATCCGACGGACCGAGCACCGTGCTCGTGACCGGCGGCGCCGGCTTTATTGGTTCCGCGTTTCTGAACCTGCTGGCGGTCGAGTTCCCGGATATCGCCTGGGTGAACCTGGACAAGCTCACGTACGCGGGCAACCCACTGAACCTCTCGGCGGTCGCGAACCGCTCGAACTACTACTTCGAGCGTGTTGATCTGGCCGAGGCGGATGCGGTTTTCGACGTGTTCGAGCGGCACCGGCCCGATTGGGTCGTGCACTTCGCCGCCGAGACCCACGTCGACCGCTCGATTCAGGATCCCAAGACCACGTTGGACGCCAACATCACCGGCACCTTCAACCTGCTGGAAGCTTCGCGGCTGCTCGGAGTGAAGCTGTTCCACCAGGTCGGCACGGACGAGGTATTCGGCTCGCTCGGCCCGGAGGGGCGCTTCTGCGAGATCACGCCCTACGACCCGAGCAGCCCTTACTCGGCGTCCAAAGCCGCCTCCGACCACCTGGTGCGCTCCTGGCAGCGAACCTACGGTTTGAACACCCGGCTCACTAACTGCACCAACAACTACGGCCCGCGCCAGTTTCCCGAGAAGCTCATGCCGCTCATGATCCTCAACGCGGCGGCGGGGAAGGACCTGCCGGTGTACGGCGACGGGTCGAACATCCGGGACTGGCTCTTCGTCGAGGACCATTGCGAGGCGATCTGGCTCGCGGCCTGCAAGGGCGGCGTGGGCGAGACCTACACGGTCGGCGGCAACACCGAGGTACCCAACCTCCAAATCGTCCACCTGATTTGCGAGGAGGTCGCCAAGCGGATGGGCAAAGATCCGGCCGAGATCAAGAAGCAGATCAAGTTCGTGACCGACCGGCCCGGGCACGACTGGCGGTACGCGGTGGATACGTCCAAGATTCAGAAGAAACTCGGGTGGCAGCCGCGCATGAGCTTCCAGGAGGGGCTCGCCGCCACCGTGGACTGGTACCTCGCGAACGGGGCGTGGGTGGAGAGCGTCCGCTCCGGCGACTACCTCAAGTGGATGCAGCTCCAATACGGGAGCAAGCCTTGATCCGGAAGGGCATCCTGCTCGCCGGCGGCACCGGAAGCCGGCTCTGGCCGATCACGCGGGCGATCAGCAAGCAGCTTCTGCCTTTGTACAACAAGCCGATGGTGTACTACCCGCTATCGGTCCTCATGTCGGCCGGGATTCGGGACGTGATGGTCATCAACACGCCCGACGAGCAGGCGCTGTTCCGGACGCTTCTTGGCGACGGAAGCCAGTGGGGCATGAACCTGACGTACGCGGTTCAGCCCAAGCCGGAGGGGATCGCGCAGGCGATCGTCATCGCGGAGGAGTTTCTGGCCGGGGAAGGATGCTGCCTGATCCTTGGCGACAACGTGTTCTACGGCGAAGGGCTTCAGGCGCAGCTCAAGCGCGCGGCCAAGCTGCCGGCGGGGGCGACGGTGTTCGCCTATCAGGTGGCGGAGCCCCGGGCCTACGGGGTGGTCGCCTTTGACTCGGCCGGGCGCGCGGTCGATATCGAAGAGAAGCCCGCCCATCCTAAGTCCAACTTCGCGGTCACTGGCCTCTACTTTTACGACCGCGAGGCGACGAGCATCGTGCACTCGATCACGCCGTCGGCGCGGGGCGAACTCGAGATCACCGCCCTCAACCAGCGGTATCTGCACGCGGGAAAGCTGCACGTGGAGGTGCTCGGCCGGGGCTCGGCGTGGATGGACACGGGAACGCCCGACGATCTGCTGGGCGCCGCCAACTTCATCCACGCCATCGAGCACCGGCAGGGGCTGATGGTCGGCTGCCCGGAGGAGTGGGCGCTGCGCAACGGATGGATCGATCACGACCAGCTTCGCGCCTCCGCCGAGAAGCTCGGCAAGACCTCCTACAGCGCCTACCTGCGCACGCTGGCCGACGAGGCGACCGGGTGACGGTCACCCAGACGCCGCTCGAGGGCGTGCTCGTCATCGAGCCCAGGGTGTTCGGCGACAGCCGCGGCAGCTTCCACGAGACCTACCGCGAGGACCTCTACCGCGAGCACGGCGTGCCGTACAGCTTCGTTCAGGACAACCTGTCGACATCGGTTCGCGGGGTGCTGCGCGGGCTGCACCTTCAGCATCCACGGGGGCAGGCCAAGCTCGTGTACGCGGTGCTTGGTGAGGTGTTCGACGTGTGCGTCGACGTGCGGGTCGGTTCGCCTACGTTCGCCAAGGCGTTCGGCACGACCTTAAGCGCGGAAACCGGCCGGCAGCTTCTGATTCCGCCCGGCTTCGCCCACGGCTTTTGCGTGCTTAGCGAGCGCGCGGCGTTTGCCTACAAGTGCTCGGACGTTTACAGTCCCGGCACCCAGTTCACGGTGGCGTGGAACGACCCGGAGATCGGCATCGAGTGGCCCATCGCCGACCCCATCCTCTCCGATAAGGACCGGGAGGGGCTGCCGCTTTCCGGGCTTCTGGATCGGCTCCCGCGGTACGAGGCTCGGTAGTGATCCTCCTCAGCAGCGGCGCGGCTTGGATCGCGCTCCTCACCCTCACGGTGCTCCAGATCATTCTGGGGGTCGACAACATCGTGATGCTGACGCTGATCACGGGCGCCCTGCCGAAAGAGCAGCGCGGTCGGGCGCACAAGTGGGGCGTGGTGGTGGCGACGGTTTCCCGGCTGCTGCTGCTGGGGGCGGTGATCTTCCTCGCCCGGATCGACCATCCGTTCGCCAAGCTTTGGACCTATGACGTCAGCGTCAAGAACCTACTGTTGGTGTTCGGGGGCCTGTTCCTGGTTTGGAAAGCGACCCAGGAGATGTACCGCGACGTCGAGCGCGCCGCCGCCCAGCCGGACCATCCGCCGCGCGGCGCCAAGATGAGCTCGGTGCTTGCCAACGTGTTCATCCTGGACATCGTGTTCTCGATCGACCAGGTGCTGACGGCGGTCGGCATGACCCCGGAGCCGGTCATCCAGGTCACCGCGGTTTTGATCTCGGTGGTGGTGATGCTGCTGTTCGTGAAGCCTCTGACCAAGTTCCTCGAACACCACCCGTCGATTCGGATTCTGGCGCTGTCGTTCTTGGTGATGGTCGGGGTGGCCCTGATCGCGCAGGGAACGGGGTACGAGTTCCCGAAGGGTTACATCTATTTCGGGATGGTGTACGCGGTGGTGGTCGAGTGGCTGAACATCCGGCGGCGGGCGAATCTCTTGCGACGGGGACCGGTGATCGGGGACCGGTGATCGGGGTTCCGACCATCGCGTAGGCGACGCCCAGCGTTCTCCTCTTCCCCCGGGAGAGGTCCGCGAAGCGGGGTGAGGGCGCCATCCCGCGCCCCATCTGGTCTTCTCGCTCCGTCGGGCCTAAAGAGAGCCCCGGAGTCCAGCCCAGCTCCATGAGGGAGTTCAACATCGCCAGGTTCATCCGGTTAGGGGAGGTCCGTAGCTTCTTCGGGCCTATTCGTCGCCGCGAGCCTAAGAGTTCGCACCAGGGAC